>Ga0114951_10000400_pt1 | contig 61601 bp, 38 predicted proteins | sample AM7aDNAmetaG_FD_88677 | JGI IMG/M metagenome (GOLD analysis project Ga0114951, IMG submission 88677) | Freshwater microbial communities from Finland to study Microbial Dark Matter (Phase II) - AM7a DNA metaG | ecosystem: Environmental > Aquatic > Freshwater > Lake | place: Finland: Lake Alinen...
CCTGTACCGTTATGGTGATATTGTATTCAAAAAACCTCAGTCCATACACCGCTGGCGACAGGCTGATTGTGCTTCACTGGCGTGGAACTACTACCAGTATGGAATGCATTTCTTCAAGCCGGAAGTCAGCAACCTGACTTCAGACGGGGGAACCTCCGGCAAATGCGCTCCCAGTGAAGTCCCTGTTTTATACTACTGCTCAGCACTGCTATATAAAATATTCGGCTTCCACGATTTCATTTTCAGGTTGCTGAATACCATTCTGTTCCTTGGCGGCTTATTTTTCCTGTTTAAGCTCCTGTTCTTCCTGCTCGATGACTTTTTCTGGGCGGCTTCAATCACCCTGCTGCTGTTCACTTCCCCTGTTCTGGCTTATTACGGGAATAATTTTCTTAGCGACACGCCGGCACTGGCTTGCGCTTTAGCAGGATGGTATTATATGATGAGGTTTTTAAGCGATCACAAGCAAAAATGGTTTTTCATTTCCATCATCCTTTTCTTTTTCGCCGGGGCATTCAAGGTCACAGCATTAATGAGTCTGGTGGCTATCAGCGGATTACTTATCGTTGAAATCTTCAGAAAGGATGCACCTGGAGCTTCTGCACGGATATTCCCCAATCCCATCAGGTTAATTATCGCTATAATGGCCGTCTTCACTGGTATCGGGTTATGGATATTTTATGCGGATTACTACAATACATGCCATACCTGCAATTATTTTTCCACAACAATATTCCCTGTCTGGAAACTCAGTCCGGAGGAAATACACGATATTCTGCGTATCATCCGGGAATCATGGTTGAATCAGTATTTTCATAAGTCGGTGATTCTGCTTACAACCCTGTGTTTTGTTTTCACAATATTAACCTACCGCAAAACAAAGCGTTTTCTTTATGTCTTAGTTCTATTCCTTTTTGCCGGATCTGTTCTTTATTTTCTTTTACAGTTCTGGACTTTCCGCGATCACGATTACTATACCGTTAACCTGTTCATTTTACCTGTTATTATATATGTCGCATTCTTCGACCTGCTGAAAAGGGAACATTACCGTATCTTTCAATCTTTATTTATCAAAGTTATATTTGCAGTGTTTCTTGTTTTTAACTTACTCTATGCTAAAAACAGACTAAGCGAAAGATACAGCCCTCCCCAAAACAATTATCTGGGCGACAAAGATTTATACTCAGTTGAACCTTACCTGACCGGTTTCGGACTTAAGCCGGAAGATAAAATCATTTCCATACCTGATGGCAGTCACTGCTCACTCTATATTTTAAACCACCGAGGCTGGACAGAATATGTGGATGCAGGGTTTAACAGAGGAAGTAAAGTTTACTATAACAATGACAGTGCTGCAGTACAGGCATCCATCAACAAAGGCGCAAAGTTCCTTATTGTAAACGGTGTTGAAGAGCTGTACAGGAAGCCATATCTTTCCTCATTTACAACCAACCTGGCAGGAAGGTTTAATAAAATACTGATATTCAGGCTTGATAAAAAAGAAAATAACTTTTCACTGCCCGTAAGAACTGCCAGGAAAACCCTATTCTGTGATGCGGAAACACTTTCATCCGACAATCAGTATTTCCTGAATAATTCGGATAAAACTTCTTTTAATAATGGTAAAACCAGCAGCTCTGAGTTCGCACATTCAGGTCATTACTCGTGTAAAACCGATAAGGATAATCCATATGGGATGACCATCAACCTGGATAGCCTGAGGTTTGGTGAAAGTATTGTCATCAGTGTTTGGCAAAAAACCACATGCAAATATGGTGGAATTGTAGCTTCCGCCGAATCTTCAACGGGTTTTTACAATGCGGATTACAAAGTGGTTGAAAACGGCCAGCAAGGCTGGAAAAAGATCAGCAACGAATTTTTTATTCCGCAAACAATCGATAATAAAGGACTGAAGATTTATCTGTATAATCCATCAGAATGTCCATCGTATTATGATGATCTCAAGATTGTACTTTACAAAAAAGTGCAGTAATGATAATATGGTCCAATGATGATCATGGCTATACCGATAGCCGCAAAATTAATCTCCATCAAATCTGAAGAGAAACCACTTTTATTCAGCCTCAGCAAAGTCGCCGGCGTCATCATACACTTCCTTTGTCCTGCCGAACAGGGAGATTATTTTACCACTGACCAGGCCTGCTACTACGGCAATAATCACAGTAATGACAATACCCTTTATCTGGGCGCTGATATCAATTCCATGAACAACTACAATCGCTGCAAGACCTCCGAAAATACCGGGTAAGCCGTGAAGGTTGGAAACGCCACAGGTATCAATGATCTTATGAAATTCCTGTTGTCTGCTCTGAAGAACTGCAAAACCCACGGTTGAAATAAGACCGGCAATGACTCCAATGATCATAGCCTGGGGATGAGTGGCAAAATCGCATGTTGCACCTATAGCTACACCACCGGCAAGTGCGGCATTGGCAATGTCGGCAATATTCACTTTACCTCTGATCATCACCGATGCCAGATATGTAGCAATGGTCGATCCGCACAATGCTATAAACACATTGACGACAGTATGTGGGACAGCCTCCACCGGGACAAGTGCAGCACAGAAGCTAGGCCAGAATACCCAAAGTACCATACTGCCTAAAATTGAAAATTTATCACTTGTGGCATCTGAAACGATCGGTATTTCCAGGTCTTTCTTTGTTGTAAGTGATATTGCTGCTGCAATACCGAAAAGAGCACCAAATGCATGTATGACAATGGATCCTCCCGTATCGGCCACTTTACCTACAAAATGGAAATAATCCCCGATAACAATCAGTTCATTCAATATGTAAAACGGGATAAAAAGTAAACCCAGAATCAGGTACTGATAAATTCTTATCCTGCCCAGAATTGCTCCTGCAGCTATGAGTAAACTGGCTGCACCAAATTCAGCTAAGATCAGCTGTTCGATTTCTCCTTTAGCTTCAAATATTCCAAGTGTTTTAATGGCCATGTACAACGGTAATGAAATGCTTACCAGGAGAAAAGTAGCCGTTAAAGCAGAACGCCCGTACTTCCTGATAAAAACCATAAGGAAACCAAATCCGATCAATAACATTGCCATAATATGAATGGCTCTGTCGTATTGCTGAACCTGTATTAATGAGGAAAAGTTATTCACTTCAGTTTGCTGTGCAAATATTTTCACTAAAGAACAGAGTAAGAGAAACACGGATAACAAGATAGTTAAAAAAGTCTTTTTATTTTTCATTATAATTATGTTTAGTTGGGCGCAAAATTACAATATTATCAATGCTACCAAATATTTCACAATAATTATTTTTTAATATTATTCGGCAAAAACCGTAAACGTCTTGTAATTAAAAATTTAATGAATTCACTTTGCCAGATAAAATGAAGCAGTTTATTTCTTATAGCAACTAATAATTATTCTTACTGTAATTTAGGTGTTTTTCCTAGTACTATTTCGGATTTATTCTTGGTTTTTATAAGTTATTTTCTTATTTCAGACCGTACAGGCTGATCCGGATTTTTGTAACAGAAAATTAGTTTTAAATACCCGGGCAAGAACCCTATATTAATATTCATTTTTACTTTATTTTTGGCGTGAAAGATAAAATTCATCCAATCCCCCCTTGAATAAGGTTTTGTAAATCGTGATTTTAAAATTACATCGTATGACAAAGGCAATGATAATAAAACGGGTATTGTTCTCACTCCTGATAATTTCTTATGGAGTTTGTATATCTCAGACCCAACTGAGAAGAAACGTTTATTTTCCTGATATTCCGGGTTATAAAACACTGAAGTGTGATTTTCATTCCCACACTTTTCTGTCTGATGGAAATGTAAGTCCAGAATACAGGGTAAATGAAGCATGGACCGACGGACTAGATGTGGTGGCTATTACAGATCATATCGATGAGCGACCAAAAGTAAAATTTGACAAAAAAGGGAAAATTGAATTGTACAGGCTGGCCTATGCCGCAGCTAAAAAAACAGGCATTGTCCTGATTCCCGGAGGCGAGTTGACAAAATTAAGACCTGTAGGACATTATAACATGTTGTTTATTCATGCATTCTGCTCTGTTAAAAGAGGCTGTTATTTTAATGTTTTAAAAAGAGCCAAGGCTCAATCGGCATTTATTATATGGAACCACCCGGGATGGAGCAGGTATAATAAAGTGTCCAGATGGTATAAAGTTCAGTCAAAAATATATCATAACGGCCTGATGAATGGCATCGAAATCGTCAACGGTACAAAAACTTACCCTGCTGCATTTCAGTGGGCATTGGAAAAAGGTCTCACCATCTTCGGCAATTCTGACATTCATGATTCTACTAAAAATGCATACCGGGAAATAAATGGAGAACACCGCCCAATGACACTTGTGTTTTCAAAAGACACTTCTCTGCAGTTAATTAAAGAAAGCCTTCTTGCAAAACGCACAGTTGTTTACGAAGGAAACCGGCTTTACGGAGATGAAAAATATCTGATACCACTATTTAACGCCTCAATCGAAATGATGGATGCAGATATAATCTTACATAAATCATTACCTTCAGATTCTACTGTCTTATATATCACGAATCATTCATGTATAGATTACAAACTTAAACTTGCCGGGGAAATTACAGGCCTTACGTTTCCTATTGAACTGACTTTAAAAGCTTATTCCGAAAATATGTTCACCGTAAAATCGAACGATGAAGCATTAGTCTCCGATGATGATTATAAATGTATTTATACCATTGAAAACCTTTTCAAATCTCCGGCAGAAAACATACAGATAAAAATCCCCGTACACATCCGGATACTATAAACGTTATATACTTTCATTAAAAAAAGTTCGTTTAAAAATTTTATTTTTAATTTAAATAAAATAAAAAAAATTATAGTAATATTGCAACCGAAATGAATTTATTTTCATATCGCATATTAACATCAATATAAATGAATTATAAACAGACTTTTATTTTATTGTTCTTTGCAGGATCAATAACCAGTTTGTTTACTGCTTGTCATAATAATTGTGACCGGAACAATAAAACAAAAAGCGAACTTATCATTTTTCATGCCGGAAGCCTTTCCGTGCCTATGCACCAGCTGGCAGATACCTTTATGAAAGAAAACCCGGCAATTAAGGTTTTGCTAGAATCGGCAGGAAGCCGTGAATGCGCAAGAAAAATCACGGAATTAAAAAAGCCATGCGATATTATTGCTTCTTCTGATTATTATGTAATCAAAGATATGCTGATGCCGGTCTACTCCGACTGGTATATCAATTTTGCAGGTAATGAGATGTGTATTGCCTATAACAAGCAATCACGTCTGCATGAAAAAATTAAAAGTAATAACTGGTATGACGTATTATTAGACAAATCAGTCAGCTACGGGCGTTCCAACCCCGATGCAGATCCTTGTGGTTACAGGACATTGTTATTATTTAATCTGAGCGGGAAATACTATAAAAAACTTTCACTGCCTCAACATCTGGCAGCAAAAGACAAATGCTATATTCGTCCTAAGGAGGTAGATCTGCTGGCATTGCTCGAATCGAACAGCATTGATTATATATTCATATATCGCTCTGTGGCAATACAGCATAAGCTTGACTATCTGTCACTCCCGGATGAGATCAACCTGAGGAATCCGCACTTTGCAGCGTATTATTCATCGGCAGAAGTGGAAATAAGTGCAAAGGAAAAAGGAAAAAAAATGTCAGTGAAAGGGGAGCCCATGGTATATGCTTTGAGTATTCTGAAGAACGCCCCCAATAGGGAAGCTGCGATAAAATTCACTGACTTACTGTTATCGGATAAAGGGAAAAAAATATTGGAACTGAACGGACAACCCTCCATTATTTCGACGGACACAATGTGTTACAGATATATTCCTTCATTATTAATCAAATATCTTAGAAAATAATGAATAAGAAGTTTGCATTTATATCCATTTTAGCCTTAGCTATTTTTATATTTCATATCACCAGCTGCAGGAAGGATAGCGATAATATTCCTCCTGTGATCAGTTTCAAGACCGGTAGCGAATATACCCTCAACAATTCCGTAGTTCAAATTGAACACCGTTTGTATTTCGGGATACAGGCAAGAGGTAATAATGTCAATATTACCAACTTCACCGTGAAAAAAGTCCTCGAGGATCATACGGTGATTACCATGATGGATACAGGCCTAAATGCCAGAAATTTAGATATTAATAAAGTGTTTTATCAGAATGTTGAGCCAAAAGCAACCTGGATTTTTACCGTAATGGACAGGAATCGTATGACGTCTCAAATATCGCTGACTATTTATAAAGATTCCAATTCTGCTTTTGGAGGCATTTATTATTGGCCATCAATAAAAATGGGTTATCAGCTAAATAGTACTTATGGGCATTTCCTGAATATCAGCATGGGTAAAGTTTATTTTGAAGATTCTGCTTACCTGTTTCAGGATAAAATTGATATTCTGACATATTATATAGTAGATGGTACACCTTCGCCTGCTTTGTCTTCTGCCGGTGAAATGGATAATTACAGCACCGAAGCAAAAACATTTTATCCCGGTATTATTAGCTGGACGACCCGCAATTACACACTATGGGATATCAGTGTCGATGATACCCCGGTTCCTGTGGGCGCTTTCGATAATGCCCAGAACGATAGTCTTCTTATTGTAGCATATCACGATGTCTGGGGTAAAAAGAAGTTCAAGTGGGCGACAGCAGGCAGAATCATTCCATTTTTGACAGCCACCGGTAAGAAGGGACTGATTAAGGTGATCAGCGCTGATTTAGCGGAAACAGGGACAATTGAATTTGCATTGAAAATCCAACAATAAATAACAAATAATTAATCACCTAAATTTTTAAAAGTATGAAAAAACAATTATTCTTTCTCTTGATGTTGGCTCTGTTATCCGGATCCATGTATGCCCAGAGCACAATTATTCTTGCCAAGTGGACGTTTCCGGCTGATGATTCATTGAGTGTTCTTCCTGATACCTGCATTTCGCAGAATGCCACTAAATACATTTCTGCTGAAGATACCACGGCTTACCCTGCTACTATCACCAGGGATATATTCTTCACTAACGGCGTAACTTCATTTGCTGCCACTGCTGTGGGCTGGAACAACGGAACTATGGCTAAGCTATGGTCAATCAAGTTCAAATCAAACAGTGCAAGTAATCTTACTATTTCTTCCAGTCAGCGTTCCGGCGGGAACTATCCGGGACCCAAAAACTGGAAGATACAGGCAAGGATATCCGGTCAGCCATGGGTGGATGTTCCTGGCGGTAACATCACGCTGACAACAAGCACATGGGTTTCTGTTGCCAACCTCCCACTGGGAAGCACTTTCGATAACCAGACCTCCTCAATGTTTGTCAGGTGGATTGTTATATCCGACACATCCACTGCAGGGACCATTGTTGATTCATCTGGTATTTCAAAAATTGACGATGTTGTCATCAAAGGCACCAGCATTACAGGTGTTCAGGAAATTTTCTACAATAGTGTCTTTAACTATTACCCAAACCCGACTAATGCCAACATCCTGAATATTGAAAGTTCAAAGGGAATAAAAGTTTTGGATATATATAATTTCCAGGGACAGCTTGTGCATTCATTTAATGAAATTGGCTATTACAAAACCATTTCCATTGATATGCTGAAACCGGGTGTTTATTTTCTGAGACCTCAATATAATGATAATTCAGCTTCGACTCCGTCAAAACTGATTGTGGAATAAATTATCAGAATTAACATTTTTTTGTTTCCGAATCCCGAATACCTGAACCGGCATTCGGGGTTTGGAATTTTTATCCTGAAAGTTTTCTTATAATAATCCTCCAAAAATAAATTTTATAACCAAGCCTGTAAATACGCGTGTTTAAAAAACTTCTCATACTACTTGCATTCTTCCCCCAGTTCGCTTTTCCGCAAAATAACGGGACCGGAAAAGTGAGCGGTACTGTTTGTGATTCAAGGACTAATAATCCTCTTCAATTTGCATCTGTAAAACTTGATTTTCAAAACCCGGCGAAGGTATGTGACAAGGATGGCAAATTTACATTTGAACAAGTTTTTGCTGGGAATCACGTGGTTAGAATAAGTTTTATTGGCTACAAGGAATTTATAAAAAAAATAGAAGTAAAAACAGGTCAAACCATCCATTTGAAAGTCAGGTTAGTGGATTCATTAATGGCCGGAAGCGAAGTGGAGATCGTTGCTGACAAACCCGGTGGAGAGTTCGAACTGGCAAACAGGGTAAACATTATTCCCCTTCAACGGATAGAAAATGCCCCGGTGCAAAGCATCAGCGAAATACTGGATTATCTGCCCGGGGTAAACACAAATAACACTTTCGGTTTTTTCTCGAGTAAAGCTATCGTGAGCATGCGAGGGCTCCCGGGCAATGATCAGTCACGTACATTGGTTATGTTAGACGGCATACCTCTGAATAAAACAGATGAGGGATCAGTAAACTGGAATATGATTAATAAAAACGATATTCAATCCATACGGATAATCAAAGGTCCGGGTCCTGCAATGTATGGTAGTGGTGCAATGGGGGGAGTGATCGAACTCACCTCCAAAACACCGCAGAAACTTATTGAAGGAAATAACATTATCAGTTATGGTTCTTTTAACACACTTACAATCAACACATCACTTTCAGGCGTCGTCAAAGATAAAAAGTCACCACATAGCTTTTACTGGGGGGTGAACGGTTTCGGAAGAATGAGTGATGGTTACATCACTGTGCCGGATCAGTACAGGACTGTGGAAGACACCATTCTCTCACCTGTGTATGTAAAAGAAATAAACGCTTCAGTAAAAGCAGGTTATTTATTCAAAAAAACTCAGCGCGCCGAAATACAGTTCAGCTACTATGACGATATCAGGGGTAATGGTATTAAAGTGTTTGAAAATTATGGTTCCAACAGTAGTCACGAAACATTTTACGGAGCAGGAAAATATTCCGGATATTTCAAAAAAATCCGTTTAGACCTGAATTTTTTTTATATACGGGAGAACTATAAACGTTTATATGAATACATGAGTGAAGGAGAATACAAACTGTATGCTGCAGATTCTAAACGCACAGACAATGGCTTGAATATACACCTTTCATATTCCGGGCAAAAGCACCAGCAAATCTCAGCCGGATTTAATTATAAGGGCGGAAGTGTGAATGGTGCCGACACTTATTATACATCCACAGATATTGTTTACAATAAAGGAAGAATGGAAACTTATGCGTTTTATCTCCAGGATGAACTGAACTACTTCAGCGAAAAGCTTCAGCTAAACTTTGGACTTCGTTACGATATAGCAAGGTTCCATGATGGCCTGTTTAAAATTATATACCCCTCCTATTCCATTGCATTCTATTCGGATTTTAATGATACCCTGATGGCATCAAAAAAGTGGCATGCATTATGTCCCAGGTTATCGCTTCAGTACAGATTCACAAATTTCATACGTTCTTATATTTCAGTTGCCCGGGGTTTTCGGGCACCAATTTTAGATGATATGTGCCGTACAGGGAAGAAAAAAGGCACCTTCAGTATAGCCAATCCTGACCTGAATCCGGAGTTGCTTACTACTTTTGAAGTAGGAGGTGACATCGGACTGACTAAAGGCTTGTCTGCCAGCCTGTCAGTTTATTTCAGCACCGGAAAAGATTTCATGTATTATGTGAGCACAGGCGATTCTGTGAACATGGGTTATAAAATATCTCCCATCATAAAAAAGAAAAATATTGGGAAAGTAGAAATTTACGGAGGTGAGTTCGAGTTAAAATATGAATATATGAACAAGTTATCCGTATTCGCGAACTACTCATATACACATGCACTGATCAAAGAATTTATCATAACCGATGCAAATGTGGATATTAATCTGACAGGGAAATACCTTACTGACATTCCATCTCAAAAAGTCAGTGCCGGAATTACCTGGAATAATATCATTGTCAACACGACTCTTCTGTTTAAATATGTGGGAAAGGCATGGATCAACGACCAGAATATCATTGAGCCGGATTATCTTAAAACAGACCGGTACAAGGATTATTCAATCTTCATTATCAGGCTGGAAAGAAAAATCATCAGGGGACTGCATGCGAGTGTGAACCTTGAAAATATTTTCAACAAAATATATATTACCAGCGATGCTCAGCAATGTCCCGGGTTTTTTATAACAGGCTCACTCCAGTATTCATTTTAATACGTTAAATCTGAATTAATTACAATTAAATCAAAAAAAATATGAAAAAAATAGTTTTCTTAACCACGTCACTTTTAATAATAATTAGCTTGTTTTACACCTCATGTTCTCAGAAAAAGAATCCTGTTTTTGCTAAAAACAATGAAGGTTTAACTATAGTCGCACGGGGAGACACTTCTGATATAAGCAATGATTTTTATGACAATGCCGACACTTATGAGCTCCCCTCCACCCCACTGAAAATTGAAGGAGAAATTGAAAATCCCGGCACCATTGATTTTTCAAAACTCCCCCTCCACTCAGTCATTGTTAAAGAAGCAATTTTGGATACTTCAGGGAATAAATTTACCGGAGCTTTCAAATACGAAGGGTATTCTCTTTACGATATTTTAAACACTATCCGGGTGAAAAAAGCCAATGCAAAGGAATTTGAACGTATCATCGACATGTATGTTCAGGTTGAGAATGCCAAAGGAGAAAAAGTATTTTTGAGCTGGGGCGAATTGTATTATCCTGTTCACAGGCATGAAATCATTATTGCTACGAGGGTGATGAGGATAGTACCTTCTGTTACCAATGAACTCTGGAAACTGCCTGAAGAATCAAAACTGATAGTGTCAGCAGATCTGCTCACGGAGCGTAACATTTCAGCGCCTGCTAAAATCATTGTCAAATCTTATCCCCGATCGTTTCCTACGAAGAAAGGATTAAAACCGAATTTCTCACCTGAAATAAAAATCTATAGTGAAAATCGTCTTGAAGAAACGCTGACGGGATATCCAAAGGATCTGCAAATACAGAAATATGATGCTATTTTCTACGGAAGAGGGAAAGGTATTCACAGTACCAATCCATTCACAGGAATATTACTGAAAGAGGTTATGGCCAAATATTTCAAAACCACAAAAGAGAACTTACAAAAAGGCATCTTTCTGGTCATTGCCAAAGATGGATACAGGGCTGTGTTCACTTTCAGTGAGTTGATGAACAGGAACGATCAGGAAGAAGTTCTTTTATTATGCAGACCTGAAACCAAAGAAAACGGCATTTTCAAATTGTTTCCCGCCTGCGATTTCTTTTCTGACAGGGCAGTAAAAGGGATCAGCGCCATTTACTTTTCTATAAATGAAAAATAAGCCGTGATCAGCAGAAAACCGGATATATTCCACATTATTCTGATCCTGCTGAGCGGGTTGCTGTTATTGTTTATTATCAGCCCGTTATTAGGCTTGTTTATGCACTCTTCGGGCAAAGATATTTTTGATACAATGCATGACTCTGAAGTCCGGTCAAGCATTGCCCTTACATTAATTGTTTCCTTTAGTGGCACATTTCTCTTTGCACTATTATCTGTCCCCCTGGCATACCTTCTTGCCAGAAATGAATTTCCTGGCAAAAGACTCGTTTCCGGAATTATCGACCTGCCTATCATTATACCTCACTCCGCTGCAGGAATAGCAGTGCTGGGTTTTATATCAAGGAGCAGTGTACTGGGGAAAATTGCAGGAAGTCTGGGTTTAAACCTTGTTGGCCACCCTGCAGGAATAGCACTTGCAATGGCATTTGTGAGTGTCCCGTTTCTGATCAATGCCTCAAGGGATGGATTTATAAATGTACCTGTACGCTATGAAAAAGCTGCATTAAGTTTAGGGGCTTCACCTGTCAGGGTTTTCTTTACTATCTCATTACCGCTTGCCTGGAGAAGTGTACTTTCCGGTTTTGTTATGATGTTCGGTAGGGGAATGAGTGAATTCGGTGCCGTTGTCATCATAGCATACAATCCTATGACAACACCCGTACTCATTTATGAAAGGTTTACCAACTTCGGTTTAAAATATGCCCAGCCAATTTCAGTAATTTTCATCATTGTTTGCCTTCTCATCTTTTTTATCATGAGATTATTATCTGAAAAAACAAAATCTCATGCTGAACATTGACCATATTTCAAAGAAGGTTCATGCCTTTCAGTTGAAGGACATATGTCTTGATATTGAAGATGGAGAATATGTATTTTTACTCGGGCCTTCAGGTGCCGGTAAATCAATGCTTTTCGATATCATTGCGGGAATTATCAGGCCGGATAAAGGGGAAATTATTCTTGACAATATAAACATCACTCAATTCCCTATACAAAACAGAAAGATTGGGATCGTATTTCAGGAAGATACAGTTTTTCCACATTTAAATGTATACCAGAATATTGCATATTCGTTAAATACAAATCATACCAGACGCACAGATATTCGTGACACCGTTCTTCGCCTGGCTGCGGAAATGAGCATCGAAAAACTTTTATACAGAAAGCCCGCTTCATTGTCAGGAGGCGAAAAACAAAGGGTTGCTATTGCACGGTCACTCGCCCATCATCCAAAGTGCCTGTTGTTTGATGAGCCACTCACTTTTCTTGATGTTGAACTGCGTGAGGAAATTATGTCACTGTTAAGGGAAATCAATAAAAAAGGACTGACCATACTTCATATAACACACGATCCCATAGAAGCCTTCTCCCTCGCAGGAAAGATAGCCGTTATTGAAAACGGGGAAATCGTTCAATTCGGTTCTTCCGAAAACATTTATAAAAATCCGGAATCAACATTCATTAAATATTTTACCGGTAAAATCAGGAACCAGAAGGACAGTTTACCCGGCTGGATGAAATTGTAAAGCAATAATACATTGGTACATATTTTGATTGCTATAAAAAAACAATTTAAAAGGTTTATTTTTGTAATCTAATATTTTCGTATCCATGAGAAATATATTAACTACATTCGCTTTATTATTCATGGTTTGTACCTTAAAATCGCAGACCATCAAATTCGATAATACGCTTCATGACTTCGGTAAAATTCCGGATGGAAAAAACGTGAGCTTCAAATTTAAATTTACCAATACGGGTAAGGCTCCACTTCTGCTTCAGCAGCCTGAATCATCCTGCGATTGCACCATTCCTGTTGTTTCAAAAGCTCCTGTTTTACCAGGTAAAACCAATGAAATCTTAGTCACTTTTAAACCGGAGAATTCAGGTCCTTTTTTCCGCACGATAACGGTGAAATCAAATGCTACAAACGGGAAGATAACACTTACCATACAAGGAACGGTGACTGAAAAATAAAAACTTCAGAAGTTCTTCCAGAGTAAAATACTGTCCGTTGCTGCGGTATAAAAATCAGGACAGGTATTTAAACCGGCAATTCCACCAAACTGGCAAATAACGCTTCCTGAACAGCTATATACGTTTATCATACCGTCAGCACAATTATGGCAGTCTTCCACCCAAAAAACAAATTGTCCATGATACTGATACCGGTTTATTTGTGCACCGGCTGCACTTCCGCTTACCTCCAGTGAATGTTTCAGCGTTCCCAGCCAGGAAATGGATTCTATTGGATTATTTGAATCACACGGCATGTTTTTACTTTTGTTCCCCTGATCCGTTTTACATGAAAAAGATATACAGGTGATGATCAGGATGACGTAACAACTTTTTAAATTAACCATATGAACATTTTTAACATTTTGTAATGGTTAAAATTACAAAAATATTCTGTAACATATCTACTATCCAATAAAAAACAAATCCCATACTCAGTTAAATTTTTTATATTTTCAGGACACTCTTTAGAAGTGACCGGATGTTGCTTCTGCTGATAAAAATTATCATTATATTTGCTGAAAATTCATCTTTTCATGCGATTCTCAACCGGTCAGTTTATCCATAACCTTCTTGAAAACTGGGGATTGACACATTACGCTGCAGTCATACTCCAGGTTGTCATTACAATTATATTACTAATTGTAATCAGTTACATTTCTTTTTTCGTTTCGAAATATATCATCCTAAGAATTATTAAATATGTAGTAAAAAGAACTACCACTACCTGGGATGATATCTTGCTGGAAAAAGGAGTTTTCAAGCGTTTTGCTTTAATTATCCCGGCAGCTGTCCTGTATATGGTCCTGCCATATGTCATTATGCATAACAAATGGTTATTTATTGCTGATTCCGCATTAAAAGTGTACACGGCTATAATAATTCTCTTTGTAGTTGATTCATTCCTTGATGCACTGAACGATATATTTATGACACTGGAAATATCCAGGTCAAGGCCAATAAAGGGATATATACAAATCGTTAAAATTCTGATTTATTGTATCGGTATCATTATTATTATTTCCATCATCATCAACAAATCTCCCACATTGCTGCTGACAGGACTCGGTGCCGTTTCAGCAATACTTCTGCTTGTTTTTAAAGACCCTTTGCTCGGGTTTGTCAGCAGTATACAGCTTTCTTCGAATGATATGGTAAAACCCGGCGACTGGATCTCTCTTCCCAAACATAATGCCGATGGTATTGTCATTGACATTAATCTTACCAGCGTTAAGATACAAAACTGGGATCTTTCTATTTCGAGTATTCCAACACAATCAATGATCAGTGATTCGTTCATGAACTGGAAAGGGATGGAAGAAGGAGCCGGAAGAAGAATAAAAAGGTCCTTTTTTATCGATATGAACAGTATCCGGTTCTGCACTGAGGATATGCTGCGCCATTTCGAAAAAATTCATCTTATTGAAGATTACATTACCTCCAAACAAAAAGAGCTTCTAAGGTTTAACCAGGAAAATAAGATCGATGACACTGTTCTGGTCAATGGCAGACGACAAACCAATATTGGTGTTTTCAGGGCATATCTGCAGGCTTATCTGAGCAATCATCCTTATCTGCATAAAAACATGACGATGCTTGTACGTCAGCTGGAACCCTGTGAAAAAGGTCTGCCGATAGAAGTCTATGCCTTCAGTACAAAAAAAACTCTTGTTGAATATGAAACAATTCAGGGGGACATTTTCGATCATATTTTAGCTATTATACCTGAATTCAGCCTGTGTGTTTTTCAGAATCCATCCGGAAATGATTTCAGAAATCAGGGAATTTCAGCCTGAAAAAATGAAAAATACACGTTCATAACTATCATTAAATTTAATTATGTTTTGATGTGTTAACTTGTACATAAAAAAAATTTTATGTAGGTTTGCATATTAAATAAAACACCTTTACAATGTCCAGAAAATTAATCATATTCCTGTTCTCATTAGTTATATTTTCACAGGTAAAAGCACAGGCTCCTGTAGCTAACTTCTCAGCAGATATTACACATGGATGCGGAACAACGGTTGTTACCTTCAGAGATTTATCCACGAACAACCCGACAAGCTGGTTATGGGATTTCGGAGATGGAACAACTCCGTCGACAGTTCGCAACCCGGCACATACATACTCCTTAACAGGGGTGTTTACTGTGAAATTAACAGCTGCAAACGGGAACGGAAGCAATACGATGACTAAGGCTGCATTTATAACCATTTATTTACCTCCAACTATCAATTTCACAGCTGACAGGACTTCGGGCTGTATTCCCCAGACCATTAACTTTACTGACCATTCTGTCAGGGGAAGTTCCGGTATTGCAGGATGGTTATGGGATTTTGGTGATGGTAACAGTTCCGCAAGTCAAAATCCTTCCAATATGTATCCCAATGCAGGTATGTATAATGTTTCCCTTGCTGTTACCGACTCCAACGGATGCACCAGCAGGCTCTTCAGGGAAAATTACCTGAATATTGAAACATATCCTTCTGCTAATTTTTCAGCAGTAAATCGCATTGCCTGCAATATACCTTTAAATGTAAGCTTTACGAATAGCTCTACCGGTAATAATTTAACATACATCTGGAATTTCGGTGATGGTGGTACATCTGCACTCACCAATCCTACCCATAATTATATTACCAGGGGGAATTTTGCTGTTTCCCTCATTGCTACTTCCGGTGCCGGATGTTCCGATACGATCATCAACCCTGATTATATTCAGATCAACAATGCCGATTTTACTGCCAATAACACTTCCGGTTGCGTCCCTTTTTCAGTGGATTTCACCAATTCATCAACAGCCGGAGACACTGCATGGTCATGGAATTTCGGTGACGGCGGCTCCAGCAACCTGAGAAGTCCTAACCATGTTTATACTACAGCCGGTGTGTACACAGTTACTTTGTCAGTATATTACCATGGAGGTTGTTCCGTGACAAAAACCCTGACTTCTTATATCAGGGCAAATGCTATACCTGTGGTAACATTTTCAGCAAGTGATAGCAACCAGTGCATGGTACCATTCCCGGTAACTTTCACCAATACCACACCCGGATCACCGCAGACCGTTCTCTGGGTTTTTGGCGACGGAGGCACCAGTACAACAAATCCAACCGTTTCTCATACTTATAATGACCTTGGGCAATTTAATGTCACCCTGGCAGTGACCAATTCCAACGGCTGCATCGGAACCTTAACCAAACCCAACTTCATACAGATTACAAAACCAATTTGTCATTTTGTTCCCAACACCACTCAGGGATGTAAACCACTACCTGTGATGTTTGTCGACAATTCATCATCAAACAGTCCAATAACTTCCTGGTCCTGGAATTTCGGTGACGGGAATACGTCTAATGTTCAGAACCCGTTTAATATTTTCAACTCACCAAACGACACCGCAAGCTTCACTGTTAAGCTCAGAATCGTCAATGCAGACGGCTGCAGGGATTCCAGCACCCTAAAGTACATCTATATTGGCAATAAGCCAAATGTCAGGTTTTCTGCTGACGATTCAGCAGGCTGCCATCCTTTTACCGTACATTTTACAGACCTGACTACAGGTTTTGTTAATGGCTGGATGTGGAGTTTTGGTGACGGCAGGAGTGATGTGATGGAAGATCCTATACATGAGTTCAGAGATACAGTGGGTTACTTCAATGTACAGTTGATTGCATCACGTTTCGGTTGTGCCGATACACTGAAAATAGATTCTTTCATCAGGGTATTTCCCCCAAGGCCAAAATTCTCAGCAACTCCCCGTACAGGTTGCCATGCTCCGCTGAATGTTAACTTTACTGACTTGTCATTAGAAGCAACAAGCTGGAGATGGGATTTTGGTGATGGTACCACATCTGATTTCCAAAACCCTGCCCATCTTTATCAAAGTGCAGGATTCTATACTGTCAAACTCAGGGTTTCTAATAGTAATGGGTGTACCGATTCGGTAAGTGTGACTGACTACATTAAAATTTCAGATAACAGGAAAGGATTCAGAACCAGTGATACCAGCCTGTGCAAATTAGAAAGTGTTACCTTCACTGATACCTCCTGGTGTAATACTTATTTTACAAACTGGAAATGGGATTATGGCGATGGTACAAACTTTTCGTCTGTAATCAATGCGCCACAAACACATTCATACTCTCTTTCAGGTGTTTACAGCATCAAACTTGTTCTCACTGACTTTCTTGGCTGTAAGGATAGTCTGGTCAAGGTAAATTATATAAAAGTATATGATCTTCCGAACATTCATTTCGGAGCGCTTACTACAACCGGTTGCAGCCCGCTCAGTGTCGCATTCATGGATACTGTGACTGCAGCCCCCGGGGCATCGATTACAGGCAGACACTGGAGCTTCGGGACATCTTCACCTGCTGACACTTCGGCAAGTCATAATCCTACCTTCAGATACCTTAATCCGGGTTCTTTCAATGTCACACTCAGAGCAACCGACTCAAGAGGATGTGTCAGCACACTTGCAAAACCCAATTTAATCCATCCTACACACCCCAATCCTTCTTTCTCATCTCCGTCATTAAGCTGTTACAGCGACAATGTTTGGTTTTCAGGCACTTCACAGGGAGTCGGACTGCAATACACCTGGAACTTTGGTGACGGCTCAGCTGTCGACCACAGGATGAACCCGAATCATGATTACACCGTCACTGCAACAAGAAATTTCAATGTTCAGTTAACAGTGACCGATATCAATGGTTGTGACAGTTCCATAACTAGGCCGGTGACGATTTCACGCCCGGTGATTAACTTTTTCGCCGACACCGCAAATCTTTTCTATTGTCCTCCATTATTTGTACCTTTCAATGATTCGTCAAGCACAGATGTAACAAAATGGCAATGGATCTTCGGCGACACAGCCAGCGGCTCTGCAAATCTCTCAACGGTTCAGAATGCCCAGCATGTTTTTAACAATATCGGATTTTTTGATGTTACATTGATAGGGACAAATGCTGACGGTTGTTCAGACACCCTGACAAGGCCTGATTATATCACTCTGCAAGGCCCTCATGCACCCATGTTTCATTATGACCCCTTGAATGGTTGCACACCTTTACGGGTTACTTTCTATGAAGACAATGTATTCAATACAACACATTACAGATGGATATTCGGTGACGGGAACATTTCAACACTCGATTCCGTGACACATGTATATGGTGAAGGAGGCGACTATATCAGTGCTCTGGAGTTGTCAGATACGCTGGGATGTAAAGTTACCATCATCGCTCCTGCTCCTATTCATGTAATCAGCGGCACATCTGACTTCTATGTGGACACTACTTTTGCCTGCTCCACTGCAACATTCCACTTCAACGATTCATCGGTTGCAGTAGGTGGCTCTATCAATGCATGGCTGTGGAATTTCGGCGACGGCACAAACAGCTCGCTACAGAATCCAGACCATGAATACCGCAACCCCGGAGCCTATGATGTTACACTTACCATCACCATTGACACCTGTCTTTATTCATTGACCATGAATGATTATATAAATATTTATGTAGCTCCGAGGCTGAATATTACTGCTCTTGATACTATCGGCTGCAACCCTGTGGAAGTTTTATTCGGGGTATTACCTTCTCCGGCCGCAGATTCCGTCACATCATGGCTTTGGACATTCGGTGACGGACCAATGATAAGTCATGACAGTACACCGTCTCATACGTACGATTCATCTGCTACCTACAATGTCACCCTGTTTACAACTTTTTTAAACGGTTGCTCACATCTTTACACCAGACCTACCAACCTAACCGTTTATCCAAAACCTATTGCTGACTTTTTATTTGATTCAACTGAAATTTATGCAGACCTTCCCATTTTCTTTACTGATATAAGCACCTGTCCCGATCCTATTGCTTCGCGTTGGTGGAACTTCGGGGATAACAGTACATCCATTGATTCAAGCACCTCACATACATATGATTACATCGGGGATTATATCATCACCCTTATTGTTATAACCAGCCCATATGGATGTAGAGACACCGTCGATAAAACTATACACCTGCCGGCACGTGTCATGGAATATAATGCCTTCAGCCCTGATGGCGATGGGGTAAACGATGTGTTTGCGCCAAAATTCAGTCTTGTCATACTGAACAGATGGGGACAAAAAATTTATGAAGGTAAAGATGGATGGGATGGAACATTTAACGGACAGAAAGCTTCGGAGGGGACCTACTACTTTATCATCACCATTGATGAAGTACAAGGACAAAAAGCAAGAATACTGAAAGGATCCGTTACACTGCTAAGAAAAACTCATTAAGCTTTTCTATAGAACAATATTGTTGGTGGAAAAACAAGGTTAATATTAAAATTTGAATTCAAAATATATGAGGATGAAAAAACTAATTTTACTTTTATCAATCATTATATCAAGCCAGATTGCATGGGCTCAGAGTCCTGTGACTGAAAAAGCCGATACTGCTTTTACAAGAAAAACCTATTCAAGAGCCATAGAATTGTATAAAAAGGCTTTGAAGAAGGAACGGAAAAAAGGTAAAAGAAAAAATGAAGCAGTGCTCAGATATATTGATTATCAATTGGCTGAGATATATCATTCACTGATCAACTTCAAGGAAGCCAGAAACTGGTACAATAAAGCCATCACAGATGGATATTCTGAACCTATTGCTATTTATAATCTGGGTGATATGTATATGATGGAAGGCAATTACGGTGAAGCACTCAATAATTTCGAACAATATCTGCAAACAACAGAAGAACCTGATGCAAGGGTTCACAATAAAATAGAATCCTGCAAATATGCCATGGGCATTGAAGAAAAAAAACCGAAATACATCATCAGTAATGAGCAGAAGCTTAATTCCAGATACAGCGATTACGGACCTGCCCAGGTGAGCAACAGGATCATTTTTGCAACTACACGCATCCTTAAGGATACAAAGAAAATTGATCCTTACACCGGTGAAAGTTTTTCTGACCTGTATGAATCAACTTATGATTCAAAGTCATATAAGTGGATCAGACCTGTACCTCTTAAAGGAGAAATTAACAGCCGCTTCAATGAAGGGACACTGACCTTTGATTATGGAAAAAATACAGCATATTACACACAATGCAACGGACTCAAAGGTAAAGATAACAAATGCGGAATTTATTCCTCAGTGTATGATCCACAAAAGAACGAATGGGCTAAGCCTGAACCTGTTGATCTGAACGAAGGTGATTTTAGTGTTGGCCATCCGGCATTGAATTCTGCAGGAAACATGATGTACGTTGTATCCGACATGACAGGTGGCTTTGGCGGAACCGACATCTGGATTTCAAGGAAAAATGCTGAGGGAAAATGGAGCAGCCTGGTCAATGCAGGAAAAACCATCAATACCAAAGGTAATGAAATGTTTCCGTTTGTTTTTGAAGACACTTTGCTTTATTTTGCTTCTGATGGGTATATCGGATTCGGTGGATTGGATATATATTATTCGCGGATTAAAAATGACGGATTTGCTACACCTGAAAATATATTATTGCCCATCAATTCCTCTGCTGATGATTTCGGGATTATTTTCCTCGGTGTTGATTCCGGAATGTTCTGTTCAAACCGAATCGGTGGCCTTGGTGAAGACGATATCTATACTTTCCGGCCCATCCCGAAGTTTTCCCTTGCTTATGACAAACTTCTCTTCAAGGTGTTTGGAACTGTGAACGATAAAACAGATAACAGTCCTATAGCCAATGCTCTTGTCATTTTAAAAAACAGTGATGGCGGAAGTGATACCACACTGACCAATACATCCGGCTTCTATGCTTTTGAATCATTAAAGTCACAGGCGACATATAGTGTAGATGTAATTAAACCGGGTTATCTGAATGACTCCAAGCCGATGTCAACCAAAGAGGAAATTTTGAGTAAAGATTACGCCATCTCAGCCGGCAACGACATGAACTTTTCTCTGATCAAAGTTTCGAGGGAAGAGATCATTATTCCGAACATATACTACGATTACAATAAATGGAACCTGAGAGAAGCTTCCAGGACTGAACTGGATAAAAAAGTTGCAGTGCTGAAATCGAACCCCGACTTGCATATTACGATATATTCTCATACCGATGAAAGAGGCAATGAGGATTACAATCTCGGATTGTCAGAAAAAAGAGCCCAAGCCGTGATTGACTATTTTAACAAGAAAGGGGTCAGTATGGAGAGGTTATCTGCCAAGGGTATGGGAAAATCAAACCCGTTGATTGTTGGCGCAAAAACAGAGACAGAACACCAGATGAACCGCCGTACCACTTTTATCATTCAGAATATAAACGATTCTATAGCTATACATGATTCGATATGCATTGTAAACTTCAATAAACGACTGGAAAAGAAAAAAGAAAAAGCCCTTGGACCTGCTTATAAAAACAATGTCCGTCCTAAAGATGAAATCAGCGTAAGAGTGCTGTTTGCCTTTTCGAAAGATATTCTGGTTCCTGTTTATTACAAAGAAGTTGAGGAAACTGTTCCCGATACAAAAGTTCAGTATCAGCGTGACGGCGTCTGGTACAGATATACTATCGGTTCATTCAATAATCTGCCTGCAGCTATGGATGTCCAGGAAAAACTGAAAAAGAACGGAATCCGCTCCATACTGACATTCACAAAAGGAGATAAAGAATTGAGCATGAATGAAGCTTTATGGTTGTTTGATATCATTAAGAATATTACACCGAAAAAGAAATAATTATAAATAAAATATAAAAATTGATGAAAAAGGTAATAACACTTGTAGCGTCAATCATAATCATAACAACGGCTTTAAATGCCCAGAACGACTTTCTGGTCAGCCAGTTTATGCTAAATCCATTATCATTCAGCCCGGCATACTGCGGTAAAGGCCCCGATATTAATGTCGCATTGATTGCCCGCCAGCAGTGGGTCGGATTTGATGGAGCACCTTCCACCCAGATTTTCAACATTGATGCAAAAATATTCAAAAGACACGGCATCGGGCTGAGTGTGTTTAATGACATGCTGGGAAGTGAGAAATCCATCAATGTTAAACTGATGTATGCCTACCACATCAAGATCACACATACAGCAAATTTATCTGTCAGCGCCGGCATAGGACTTTTAAATCGCACTCTGGACGACAGTAAGATTAAATTTGATCCTAAACACAGCCAGGATGTGAAAGAATTTGATCTTCCAAGCAGCCTGATCGCTAATTTCGATTTCGGACTTTTATTTTACACACCCCGTCTGAGTGTTGGTTTATCATCAAAATATCTGGATAAAGGGATTGACGGTTCCACTTTTGCAAAACACCCCCGTCATTATTATATGATGGCTGATTACCGCTTCACCCTGAACGACAAATTTGATCTTATACCATCTGTACTAGTCAGGTCCACATTATATGCCACCCAGTTCGAAGTCAACCTCAATCTGCACTGGAAAAACAAAGTGTGGGGAGGTTTAAGCTACCGCTCATGGGATCAGGCAGTGATCATGGCAGGTTTGTTTATTAAAAACATTAAGGTGGGATATGCCTTTGACTACAGTTTCGGGCCTCTTTTCGGCAAGAATGTGGGCTCGCATGAAATCTTCGTATCCTATTGCTTCAATTTCTTCAGGGGTGCAAAGATCTATATGAAAAACCCGAGAATGTTCAACTAGAATATCTCATTAATAAAAAACGGCATAGGTTTATATAAAGTCAATCTGATAATAATCAGAATAAGGTACTTTCTTTAGGACTTGCTTTATCAAGCTGGTCTTTGATCTCAACCAGAAAACCTTTTATTTTATTCAGGGATTTGATCATCTCAATGTCACGTGTCACTTCATCCATATCTTTCTTTAGCTTCTCATTGGCTCCCTGCAGTGTGTATCCCTTGTCTTTTACAAGGTGGAAAATCAGATGAAAATGATCGACATCCTGCTGGGTAAAAAGACGGTTTCCCTTCTTGTTCTTATGAGGTTTGATGATGTCAAACTCCTTTTCCCAGAAACGGATCAATGAAGCATTTACCTGGAACATTTCAGCAACTTCACCAATAGAATAATACACTTTTTCAATATTTTTCGGCTTGTATGGCATATGTATTTAGATGAAATTTTCTGTAAATAATCGCTTATTATGACAGCGACTGTGAAACCTTCGACGCCAGTTCAATAACTTTTTCGTATTCGGCAGGTGTGAGGTCATTGTAGAAGAAATTGATCGGATTGATCTTTTTACCGTCTTTAATCACTTCATAATGGCAATGAGGAGCAACAGAGAGTCCTGTACTTCCGACATAACCGATCAGTTGTCCCCTTTTAACCTGTTGGCCCACTTTAACAATCATCTTGCTCATATGTGCATAAAGTGTTTCATACCCAAACCCGTGATAAATCATACAAACGATTCCGTATCCGCTTTGGCTTTCATGTGGAGCGATCACAGTGCCATCACCGGTAGCGTAAATTGGTGTCCCTTTTTTTGCAGAAAAATCAATACCGGTATGCATCCTCATCGTCTTGTATATGGGATGTATACGATAGCCAAAACCTGAAACTACGAGTGATAGATTTTTCGAAACAGGCTGGATGGCAGGCAGGCAAGTCATCATTTTCTCTTTTGCTCTGACCATTTTGAAAAGCTCATCAAATGATTTGGACTGTACATATGCCTGACGCGATATATCGTCAATTTTACGGGCTGTTTCTTTAATAATTTCCGAATTGGAAAAACCATTAAGACTTGCATACAAATCAGCTCCTCCGTATGCTGCATTTCTTACCGTGCTTGGTATGGGGTCGGTCTCAAACATAGCCCTGTATATATTGTCATCCCTGTCAGCCATATCTTTGATCACAGAGGACAAACGATTGACACGCGTATTCATGATCTTATACTGGAGTTTATATTGTTCCAGTTCTCTCGACAATTTCTTTTCTTTAGGAGAATCCAGAAAGTTATAGGCAAAAATGATGACAATAACGGAAAAAACCATCCCTGAGGAGAGTATCCATAAAACCTTAAATGCGCGCTCTTTAATCGATACGGTAACCTTCTGTATGGATAAGGAATGAAGATCAAAGTGGTATTTCGTCTTACCCATATTCTATCTGCTTGTTTCTATTGCGTTTATATTAATCTTTTTAATAAGCATTACAAAAGTAACCAAATAAATTTAATTTTGCAATGGTTTAGGGTTTTTTAACATTTCAGAAATTATAAATATAATGTCAATATATTGATTATGAATTCCATACAGATAAGACAGACCTTTCTTGATTTCTTTCGCTCAAAACAGCACGCCTTTATACCTTCTGCTCCCATGGTCATCAAGGATGATCCGACATTGATGTTCACCAACGCCGGGATGAATCAGTTCAAAGATATCTTCCTGGGAAATTCTACTGCAAAATACCTGCGTGTTGCCAACACACAAAAGTGCCTGCGGGTTTCAGGCAAGCATAACGACCTGGAAGAAGTAGGTCACGACACTTACCATCACACCATGTTCGAGATGCTCGGGAACTGGTCATTCGGTGATTATTTTAAGAAAGAAGCCATTGAATGGGCCTGGGAACTCCTCACCGAAGTTTACAAAATTGATAAAAACGATCTCTATATCACCGTTTTCGGTGGTGATGAAAAAGATGGGTTGGCTATGGATAAGGAAGCCTACGATTTCTGGAAAAATATAGTAGATGAGGATCATATACTCACAGGTTCAAAAAAAGATAATTTCTGGGAAATGGGAGATAGCGGCCCTTGCGGACCATGTTCAGAGATCCATATGGACATCCGCAGTGCTGAGGAGAAAGCAATAATTCCCGGTAAAAAACTGGTAAATACAAGCAATCCTCTCGTCATAGAGATCTGGAACCTGGTTTTTATTGAATTTAACCGCAGCAGTTCGGGACAGCTTAAGCCTCTTCCTGCAAAACATGTGGATACCGGTATGGGTTTCGAACGCTTATGTATGGTCATACAGGGAAAAAAATCCAATTATGACACTGATGTTTTCCGGCCCTTTATCAGCGAATTGGAATTATTATCAGGAATTCCTTATGGCAAAGAGCTGAAATCGGATGTTGCCATGCGTGTTATTGCAGACCATCTGAGAGCAGTTGCATTTGCGATCGCCGATGGGCAACTTCCCTCCAATAACAAAGCCGGCTATGTGATTCGCAGGATTTTAAGAAGAGCAGTCAGATATGGCTATTCTTACCTTGGGTTAAGAGATCCCTTCATACATCACCTTCTGGAAGTTCTTGTAAAGCAAATGGGTGTTGTGTTTCCGGAACTTATACAGCAGCAGGAAATGATCCGCAAAGTGATCACAGAAGAAGAACAGTCATTTCTCAGAACACTTTCTGCCGGGATAACTAAGTTTAACAATTATCTTTCCACTCATTCCATAAAAAAAAAGATAGATGGTGATTTTACTTTTGAACTATACGATACATATGGTTTTCCTGTTGATTTAACAGAACTGATGGCCAAAGAAGAAGGCCGGGAAGTGGATATGACCGGTTTTACCAAAAGGCTTGAAGAACAAAAAGAACGTTCGAGAAAAGCTGCAGTTATCGACACTGACGACTGGGTTGTCCTCAACGAAACAGCAAACAGCATTTTTATCGGGTACGACTTGGTCAGTATTGATGCTTCCATTATCAAATATCGCAGGATAAGATCCAAAGACAAGCAATATTACCAACTTGTCCTGGATCGTACACCGTTTTATGCCGAATCGGGTGGGCAGACCGGAGATAAAGGCATACTGGATTTCGGCGATGAAAAAATCATAGTTGAAAATACAGTTAAAGAAAATGAACTTGCCATCCATATCGTCAACAGGTTACCACAGGATGTCACCAAAAGTTTTACTGCACAAGTGGATATTCAAAAGAGAACCGCAACGGCAAACAATCACAGCGCCACTCACCTGATGCATGCCGCACTCAGGCAGGTGCTGGGCTCACATGTCGAGCAGAGAGGCTCTATGGTTGATGAGGTCAGGTTTCGTTTCGATTTTGTTCATTTTAGCAAGCTGACCGATGAAGAGATCAGAAAAGTTGAAAGGATAGTAAACCGGCAAATCAGGAAAAACATTTCACTGACTGAATATCGCGACATTCCAATTGATGAGGCTAAAGCTATGGGTGCCATGGCACTGTTCGGCGAGAAATACGGAGAACATGTCAGAGTGATCGTTTTCGACAAAGATTTCTCTGTGGAATTATGCGGAGGAACTCATGTGGCACATACCGGTCAGATCGGTCTATTTAAAATCGTTTCTGAATCTGCGATCGCTGCAGGTATCCGCCGGATCGAAGCTATTACGGCATCCAATGCCGAAGAATACGTTTACAAACAACAGGATACCCTTCAGGTGATCAAAGAGGTCTTCAAAAACACTGCTGATGTGGTTAAAAGCGTTAAAGACCTGCAGGAGCAGGTGTTCGACCTGGAAAAGAAGATTGCCCTGATGAACAGGGAAAAAGCCTCCGGTTTGAAAAACACGCTTTATGATAAACGACAGGTCATTAACGGAATAAGTTTTATTGCCGAATGTATTGAAGGTGATGCCGCCTTTATCAAGGATCTCGCTTTTACTTTAAAAAATGAATACAATGACGTATTTCTGATAATCGGTACTGTTACACAAGGTAAAGCGGGCCTCACTATAGCTATATCTGATGATCTGGTATGCAACAATGGGCTGGATGCTTCGAAGATCATACGCGATGTGGCCAAAGAAATTAATGGTGGCGGAGGCGGACAGCCTTTTTATGCCACGGCAGGCGGATCAAACACGGATGGTATAGACAACGCTTTTAATAAGGCAAAAGAAATAATCAATCAATAATAATTTAGTTTTCTATGCAGACCACGATTATAAATAACAAGGAAGAAATGCTGAAAATCATAAGCAGTTGTGAAGTGTGTTATGTAGGAATGGCTGACCATGATAACAAGCCTTATGTTTTGCCATTTAATTTCGGGATAAAAGACGAGACTATATATCTTCATTCAGCACCTGAAGGGAAAAAAATGGATATATTGAAACACAATCCCGACGTGAGTATTGCCTTCAGCACCGGACACGAATTATATCATCAGCATGAAGAGGTTGCCTGCAGCTATGGAATGAAATTCAAAAGTGTAATTGTCAGCGGGAAAGTCGTTTTCATTGAAGAATATGAAAACAAAACAAAAGCACTTGATATTGTTATGCATCATTATACCAACAGGGAATTTTCATACAATGCACCTGCCATAAACAATGTAAGAGTATATAAGGTGCTGATTGATAAGATGAGCGGACGAAAAAGAGGATAACCTGTCTGGGATTTAAACTTATTAATCTTTTAGACACCTCAGGCTGAAACTCATTGTTCTGGGGTAGTGATACCTTCCGGAAGTCCAGTTTTGTTTATTGAGATAACGCGCCCAAGCAGCAAAGTCATTCGATGGTGTGGATGTCCAGAAATTTGTTCCTGATTCCATACCATATGAGGAGCCGTCAGTGTTCATAAATCCTCCCATTAAAGCTTCAAAGCCTGAGCTTCCGGCGTACCTGAGCCTGTCTCCGGCATCAGTACCTCTTTCCCCATACATATTAAACCCGGTTATAGTGGAGTCCAGGAAGTGCTCCAGCGTATAAAACTCCATATCGGTAGGTATATGCCACCCATCGGGACAAATGCCCTGTATGCCTTCGTGAAGTGTGTCATACTTCATAATTTCACCCCAGGTGTATAAGCCACCAAATTTGATGCAATTATTGGGGTCAGTATTATAGCAATACTTCTCAACCGTATCGTTATCGGTTTCTTTTGTAGCAAAATCAACCATTTTACCATAATCGAGATTTTCACGCATCCAGCACTGATTGCCTAACTGCACGGTATGATATGTCCTGCTGATTAAAAAAAATGAAGGGATGTCTGCGCACGGCTGCCCGGCCGGAACATATTTCTTTTCTTCTTTTTTGCAGCCTGCACCCGTTATTGAAACAATCACAATGCTGATAAGTAGGATGACAAAATATTTTTTCATTTCGCATTTATTATCTAGCAAACGTACATATTTTTTCCCTTATAGACAAGAAAATAATATTGCCGTTCTAAAAAAGTGTAGGTTTGTATATAAAAAATAAACATCAGATTATGGAAACACAACAGCCCAAATCCTTAAGTGAATTAAAAAAGCTGAGAAAACCGGTTCAAAATGTCTTCAAGGTTCAGAAGGAAAAGCTGTCCCGTATTGATGGGTTAGCTTTATGGATTACCGAGCATGTCGGTACCATGGGATTTTTTATCATTATATTTATTTGGACGGTATTCTGGCTGGGATGGAATACAGTTGCTCCTCCCCAAATCCGTTTCGACCCCCACCCGGCATTTGTTCTGTGGCTTTTTATTTCCAATATGATTCAGATATTCCTCATGCCACTGATCATGATCGGACAAAACCTTCAGTCGAAGCATGCGGAAACCAGGGCCGAATCTGACTTTGAAATCAATTTAAAAGCAGAACGCGAAATTGAAGCTATTATTCAGCATCTGGAAAATCAGAATAAAATTCTTGCCGACATACAGGAGTCCATCAATAAAAATAAAGCATAGGACGTTATACTGCCGGCTTTCAACGATAGGCTATTTATCAAGTATCTCTTTGAATCTTTTGTAATCAATAATAGTATCCAGTTCCCAATTATACGTTTTCCCCTTCTTTTTATCATACAGTGAATACTGGATCATTCCCAGTCCCTTAGCTAGAACAGATTTGTATTTAACATTGAATGAACCTGATGCCGCGGGAACATTTTTGTTTTTAATCTTGAATTTATACAGGTCATCAACAAGCATGCAGTTGTATGACTTGTCATGGTACTGCATGGTAATAAATGAATTAAATGTGCTCTCCACCTGAATTTGCGACGAAGCTTCATTAAAAGGATTTTCATACAATACATCGAGCAGCCTGTATTTATCGCTGCATTTATATTTTTTTATAACACCTTTGGTTAAAGAAGATGCTTTCCCCCCTTTATTTTTCATTAAAACAAAGATATCCACAGGCTCAGCCTGCTCTCCGACAATCAGATTCTTTGAAGAATCTTTCATGCTTTGTTCACTTAATGACGTTGTGATGAGGTATTTTTTACCGTTTTCAACCACTACTTTTTTATAACGGCAGAAATAATTCCCTGCTGTGTCTGTGCGTTTATAAACAAAAACTTTGGGATTTATAAGGCTGTCATAAGGATACAAATATCCTTCAAACGCCTTATCGTGCTTTTCTTTACAAGCTGATACTACTATCATAATAACAATAAATAACCAGAAAAAATTTTTTTTTGCTTTCATGGTTTTCATGATTTAATTAATTCTGCAAATATAAACAGCTTTATGATGTTCTGATATATCGTGCGTATAATAAATCTTTGTAACGTGAATTTTTGCTTTTCCATAGTATTAATGACAAGAGTGTACTTTGTATTAAAACTATCGGAAAAATTTTATTTTTGATTTAATAATTGTATATTTGACCATATTAACCAATAAACACGTAATAAAATGGAAGAACCTGTAATTGCAGCAAAAGCTCCAATGGTCATTAGCATGGAACCGGGAGAATATTGGTGGTGTGCCTGTGGAAGAAGCGCAAACCAGCCATTTTGCTCAGGTGCTCATAAAGGGACGTCCTTTTCACCCATAAAAGTCGAGATCAAGGAAACAAAGAAAGTAGCATGGTGTATGTGTAAACATTCTAAAAACAAACCCAACTGTGACGGGTCACATTTAAAACTGTAAGATAAGTTCCTGTTTTTCGAATCAAGTCAGGTTCCTTGTTCCATGGCCTTTTCAATGCAGTTCCATAGTTTCTCTGCAGTTTTATCCCACGAATAAAGGGTTTTTCTGATATTTCCTTTTGAAATCAGCTGCTCCCTCAACTCAGGATCGAAAGCAATCTGTTTCATAGCATCAGCTATAGAATCGATCGAAAAAGGGTCTGTGTGCAATGCTGCATCTCCCGCTATTTCAGGCAGACAGGTCACATTTGAAGTGATCACAGGCGTTCCTGTGCTGAAAGCCTCAACCATAGGTATACCGAACCCTTCGAAATAAGAAATATAGGTCAGGGCAAGGGCAGAACCAACGACACTGTTCAGCTTTTCAGGTGACAGGCGGCCTGCAAAAATCACTTCACATTTATATTTCATATTCTCATAAGCCTCTTCTATTGCGCTGGTCCACCATTTTTTCTCACCCACAACCAACAGTTTAATATTCGAATCTGTGGTTTCCCTGAAACGATCGAAGGCCAGAAAGAGATTTCTGATATTCTTCCGTGGATGCAGTGCACCAACAAACACGAAATATTCACATCCCCCTGTATAATCATTTCTGGTCTGCACTTTCACGGCATCACTGACAGGCATATATTTTTCATTAACACCGTTGTAAACCACATCAATATTACAGGGATCAATATGGTATAGTTGAGCTATGTCCTGTTTTGAATACTCCGAAACTGTAGCAATGCGTTTTGCTTTACGGGCATACAGAGGGAAGTAATGCCGGTAAAAATAGCGTTCCGCAGGGGGAAGATCGGCAGGATAATACTCGAAGTTAAGGTCGTGAAAAACATTGACCTGCTTCACCTCCGACGACAAGGAAAGGTAGCCGTCAGGAGAAAAGAATAAACCGGCTTTATGCTTTTTTAATATAAAAGGGATTGAATATTCAAACCACATATAATACAACAGAGGATGTCTGGCCTGAGGATAAATGACGACGGGCCTTATATTATCAGAAAAAATAAAAGATTCATCGTAGGGCCGGTCAAAAATAAATACAAACTCGTGTTCTTTATGATTACTGGTTATTCTTTTCAGCGACTCATAACTGAACCATCCTATCCCCTCCAGGCGGTCTTTAAGAAGAAGTCTGGTATTTACGGCAATAATCACAGCTCCTGGTTAAGTATTGTGGTTTTTATTAAATTTGCACAAATATCAGTATAAATTTAATATTTTTTGCACACCCTGCAATATGCGGCGTAAATTTCTGTCAAATCTGATCTTTCTTCTTTTCCTTAACCTGCTGGTAAAGCCGTTCTGGATACTCGGAATCGACAGGGGTGTTCAAAACGCAATAGGTGCTGAAGGTTATGGGTTTTATTATGCCATACTGAACTTTTCATTTCTTTTTAATATCATCCTTGATTTCGGTATAACACAGTTTAACAACAGGAACATAGCCCGGCACAGCCATTTGCTGGATAAATATTTGCCCAACATCATCGTCCTCAAGATCAGCCTGTCAATGATCTATACCATAGTCATTTTCATCACGGGTATTGCCATCGGATATAATGCTGTCCAGCTTAAAATGCTTGCCATCCTCGGGCTGAACCAGTTCCTCCTCTCGTTCATTCTTTACCTGCGTTCAAATATTTCCGGGTTGCTGATGTTTAAAACCGACAGCATGCTTTCTGTTCTCGACAGGCTGATTGTCATTGGAATTATGAGTGTCCTGCTCTGGGGAAATATTGCCCCCGGACCTTTAAAAATTGAATGGTATATTCTGGCACAGACTGTTGCTTATGTGTTTACTGCCGTCACTGCTTTAGTTATCGTTTTGCAAAAAGCTTCCTTAAAGCGGCTAAAGTGGAAAAAGAACCTGGTACTCCTCATCCTGAAGCAAAGTTATCCTTTTGCTATTCTTGTTTTACTGATGACATTCTATAACCGCATCGATTCCGTTATGCTTGAGAGGTTGCTGCCATCCGTCGAAAATTGCAGACAGGCAGGAATATATGCTTCTGCCAACCGCCTTCTCGAAGCAGCCAACATGATAGCGCTTTTATTCGCAGGGTTATTGCTTCCCATTTTTGCAAGGATGATTAAAATGAAAGAATCGCCGGAGAAACTGATCAAACTTGCATTTACGATACTACTTTGTATCTCTGTTACAGTTTCATTTATTTCCTGCTTCTACGGCGATCATATAATGCGCTTATTGTATCACGATCATCAGATGGAGTCTGCACAGGTATTCAGATGGCTGATGTTCGGCTTCATACCCATCTCTTCCTCTTATGTTTTCGGTACGCTGCTCACTGCCAACGGTAACCTGAGACAGCTAAATTTTATCGCTGTGGGCGGAATCGTCATTAACCTGTCATTAAATCTTTTACTCATACCTGTTTATAAAGCATGCGGGTCAGCATTTGCCAGCATCACTACACAGTTTATGATGGCAATTCTGCAATTTGCTCTAGTTATCAAAATTTTCAGTTTCCGTTTCGAAATTCATTATTTCCTGAAAAATTCATTGTTTGTCGGTGGTGTGGTTCTCATGGGCTTTTTATCCACTTACCTTCCCTGGTCATGGATCATAAACATTTGTATTCTGCTGGCAGCTATCGTGCTATTTGCACTTGTGCTGCGGATTTTAAGCCTTAAATCTTTTTTCAGGATACTCAGAAATGAGCAGTAGAAACACTTTCTATATGACCGCGGCAATCAAGTTATTAACATTTGACTTTTAAAAAAAACTGAATTCATAAACTCGCCCGAAGTTTTTATGCTCCTATCTTTGTTTGGAATACATTCAAAATGAGAAAAAATATCCGGTCAGGTGAAATTGAGGCTTTATTAAGGCTTCTTGATGAGCCGGATGAACTCTACTTTTCAGAAATTCACGACAAATTAGTTTCTTTCGGCACCGATATCATTCCACATCTCGAATATAGTTTTGAAATGAGCAGCGACGCTTTGGTGCAGTCGCGAATTGATGAAATGATAGGTATAATTCTGTTTTCCGATTTAAAGAACGGGTTTAGAAAATGGGCGTCCAAAAAGGATGTTGATCTGCTAAATGGGATGATACTTCTTGCCAGATTATCTTATCCCCTTCTAGATGTAAACAGGATATTTCAGCAAATCGAAGAACTCCGCAGGGACATATGGCTGGAAATTAACCCCAACCTGACCATGCTTGAGAAGATAAAAGTGATGAATCATGTTTTTTTTCGCATACATGCCTACCAATGTGAGGATGTGGGATCAGTTGTACCCGGAAATTTTAACATCAGCGATATTCTGGAGTTCAGAAAAGGAACATCTTTATCTATAGGTATACTGTATATAGTCATCTGCAAAATGCTTCAGATACCGGTACTTGGTATAGACTTCCCCGGCAATTTCCTTCTGGCATATGTAAATGGAAGAGGTGAAGACAGAATTTCATTTCTCAAAGAGAACGAGGTGCTTTTTTACATCAATCCATACAATAAGGGTGCTGTTTTTACGCGCCGGGACATCGAACAGTTTCTTGTTAAAATAAAGCTTAAACCGCGTCCCGAATTTTATCAGCCCTGTGACAACCGGAAAATAATCAACAGTTTAATCACTAATATGCATGACACATTTAACGATCATGGCATGGGTGACAAGCTGGATAAGTTAAAGGAAATTAGCAGCATCATCACTAAGGACGTTACCAAGAAGCAGTATTAGTCATCATATATTCTATTCACATTTGCAAATTAATAGTTGCTCATTGTGACGAAAATGTAAAAGCCAAAAGAAAAAAGTGACTAATCTATAATATAATAATATCAATTAACTTACGAAATTCGAAATTATAAATCCGAAATCGGTGTGGCTCCTCTCATTTACAAAATAAAACACTCGAAACTGGGGAATTAAGGGAAGATCCTTACAATGAAGGTTCGTTTCCAAGAAAAAATACTGATCTGTGGAATCGTTGAAATCTTCTTTTTCGCTGGTTACCATTGATTTCTGCTGATAAAGAATATTTTCATCAGGAAACGCTAAGATTATTCACAGCGTACCTCAAATTAAAAACTATTCATTACGTTATTTTCTCCTGATCTTTTGTCCTTGACAATTAGTTCATGTCTGTTAACTAACTATCGCGGTACCTTTTTAACCAGTTTAACCACGAATTCGTGAGCATAACCCTGCAAATCGTTCCCGCTGAATCTCATGTAATAAGTTCCTGATCTTACTTTTGAAGCATTCCAGAGAAAAGTATGCAGACCAGCATTGGAGAGCAGGTCGTGATATTCTTCAATCTTTTTACCTTTCACGTCAGTGATCAACAATTCAATACCATCAAGGTCTTTACCAAGCTCATATTCAACACTGACCTCATTTCCAAAGGGATTGGGATAAGTGTTAACACGGGCAAACCAGTCTGCTTCAGTCGAACGGATAGTCAGCGACCGGGTGTTGTTATTTTCGCAGATTTCGCAGTGATGATTCATCGGATCAACCATTGCTCTGAAGTTGACATAAGAAATACCTGAAGGCACAGTATAGGAACAGGTAAAACTCACAACTTCATGGCCGCTGAGATGATCGAAATGCTTGGTCATCACAGTCATTGTATCCCCCCTGTTTGTAGTGGCAGTAACTTTCACATCTACATTGTCAGCAGGAATATCCCCGTTGGAGGCTCTTATTCCAAGGTTTACTACATCGCCGGGTGCAATCATATTCCTGCTTGCTGATAAGGCTGTAAGCCGGAAATCCAATGCAGGATAAATGAGCACCAGTGTATCCGGGCAAATATATACCTCAGCGGTCATCTGACCTGTGTACCTGATGTCCATCCTCTGAATAATTTTAGCCGTGTTAAATACGCTGTCGCAGACATTGTCTTTCAGAGTATAATGCAGGAAGAACTCTTTCATTTCACCGGGAGTATAAGTTCCGGTTGCAGCAGTAATAACCGGTTGTGCATATGTGCAAAATGAAGGGAGACTGTCCTGAACCGGAACAAACAACCCTCCCTGCTGAATATTAATGGTCGTATTCAGTGCAGCGTCATTTCCCAGATTATATGAAAGTACCTGTACCACAAGGTCAAGTTTTTTGCCTGGTTCTACGATAATAGTATCCTGATCATATACCTTATGCCCGTTGATACTGTATATTTTCTTCTCAACCTTAAGCAGTGGCCCGAACTGAGACACTTTGAGCGAATCGGAAATTACTGAGTATCCCTGATTCTTATACGTGTAGTTTAACTCCTGCTTATTGGTAATGTATAACTCACTTGGTGAACCATAACTATTCACCTGAGCCTGTTCAAGAAGGAACAACTGTGAAGTGTCAACCGAAGGGAAAGCAACAAATCTGCTCATGTCAATCGTTTCTGTATGCGAGATCGTGTCATTCGCTGTAGGAAGAGTATTGGGCATATTATTGAAGTCGGTAAAGTTCACGTCATCCTGCGACCATCTGGTATTCTTCAACCCTTTAAGAACGGGCTTTTCGAATATTTTCAGCTGGTTTAATGCTGATTGGCCGATGACAAGCTTTTGATAAGTAGCAACTGAACCATTTGCATTTCTGTCGGTAACCGAAAACTTTAGCGAAGGAACTTCGTAGCTTAATGCTCCATGGTAGGTTCCCGAATAATTATACTTTTTACCGTTAATCGTAAATGGAATGTCATAAACACCCTTCGGAAGGGTTTCATCAATACTTAAAAGGAAGATAAAGTAGGCCCTGCGTGTAGGTTGCATCAGGTTCAGTGTATCGCCAAGTTTTACCAGAACCTCTCCTACCGGCTGATTAAACCTCCAACCGGTCAGGAAAGAACCGATCTGATCTCCGGTATGTAAAACCTGTCCTGTAATAGGGTCAGCAACAGCAGGAACAAGCGGCCGGGGATAGGATACATAGCTCATCACCACATGCGTATTCCCCAGTTGTGAGGGGATAACCGGTTTTACGGTTGTATTAATCCAGTTATCATCAGTGCCGTTAACTACGGTGATCACAGCTTCAAGAAAAGTCCCGCTGACTGTCTGCGGATAATTTGTCATATCGGGGTTTGAATGATCGGCAAGGGGAATCAGAGTGATATTCGTATGACTGTATGTCGGGTCAATTATTGCCGGCATCAGTATTTCCGGTTGCGTCAGGCTGCAGGGATCTTTACCGCCTGCATAAGTTGTCATGCTCGTTTCACCATAGCCATAGGAAACATAATAAGGATCGAAAAAAGAATTAAACTCATGCGGCTCATTCGTGTCAATAATCTTATGTTTGAGATAGGTTGTATCTAAACCGTATTTTACCACTGAAGGGTTTGGAGAAGATTCCAGTTTCAAATCCACTCCGGAAGCCATTGCAGATAAAGTATGAGAGAATATTACCCAGGGAGAGCCTCCGAATATTTCTTCAACTACAAGCCATCCTCCTTTACTGATGGGTAGTGGACCTTCCCTGCCTTTACCCAGATAATCTGCCTTTATTGTAATATGCGTTTTCCCGAGAGTTTCAAATTCATCATCACCGTATGTATTATCGTTTCCACTCGACCAGCCGGCATCAACGTAGCCGGCCATGCCTTCATCCGTATGAGGATAAACATGGGCTGTTCCCATGGGATAATCTTCGCCATTGCCCTGCATATACCAGTCATGCAGATAACCTGTCGGCGAATGGAACCTGTCGCCCCGGTCGTCTATCCAGTCATCTATTCCGTCGCCGTTATCATCATCCAGAGCGGGAGGAATCAATACCTGGGGTATTAATATACTATACCAGAAATCGTCTTCGATGATCCTGATCGAATCACGTGTATTCGGATTATCTATCCACTTCCGGTATGGATGCCCGTCTATGCTGATAATAGAATCTATGCTGAATTTATTGTTCTGATTCTTGGGTAAAGTAATATGATATCCTCCCAAACCTTTCGGGATATTGTAAATAAAGTATCCAAAAACACCGTCTCCCAATGAGTCGACACCGTCAATCGCGAGTGAAGGATCATTGTATTTCACATCATAACCTACATTCCTGATCCAGTAGTATGAATACTCTGTTGAAGCATCAATTTCATATGTGATTTTTGCTTTCCCTTTATTTGGAAGTTCCCTGAGGAGGTTACCAAGGGTATCCTTAATGGTGAAATTATTGGTCAGGTACTCAAACTGCAAGGGGTTAGGCAAAGGTGCATAATAGGTATAAGTAGTTCTGATCGGTTCTTTCTTACTTTCATTAAAAATTGTCTTATAATCGATGTTTGAATAATTGGACCGGTGTGGTACAGGATGTTCCATATCAATTTCTTCCCCACCCATCGACAAGACCGCAATAAATTCATTGCGCGGTTGGGGTACAGTACCGGCGCAAATATCAGTTGGCAGAATGTTGTAATGCTGGGCAGCTGTATCAATAAAAGTATAGCCTTCGTAATTATTCAGTTGTTGATAAATAAGCTGTTTCCACATCACCTGTCCCTGGTTATTACGTGCCATCCAGTATGTCCAGGTAGTGTCAGCCAGATCTGCCTGATGTACCGATGGTGTATAGGGATAAAACATGCCCGGTATCGAATCGTTTACACGTCCATAGGCATGTCCTACACCTGCCGACAAGCCAACCAGATCGGGAGGGTCAACCCATATTTCGTAGGAACAGTAAGGATCATAAGCCTGATATCCTGCAACTGTTCCTATATCCCAGGTCACTTTCCATACCCTGATCTTGTCGCCCGGATCTTCAACTTCAAAAATTCCATCGCTGTTATCATCATGTGCCCTGATACCGTTATGATTTATATCCTCATAATATGGGATAGTATCCCCGGTGCTCAGCCTGTGCCATGGATTCTGCCAGTATACCGACACCTCCTCCAGTGTATAACCCTTGGGGTAAATCGATGCTGTGTCCAGCCACACATCGGGGTGACCGTCGTGATCCATATCAAAATCAGGATGCGATTCATCGTTGCTCCCTTTCAGTACATCGATATAATCTCCTCCGGGAGTCCTTAAAATTGGAATATTCAGCGAATGGTCAACACCATAAAATGGAACATCCTTAGGAATATACTGAACATATTTTGTATTGGTAGCTGCCGTCCTTTCTTTGTTCTCCATAATCATAAACACCTTAAAAGGCTGGTAATACAGACCGAGGAAATTTTTCCAGTTCAGGTCGGCGTCAGCAGCTATTTCAGCGCTGAACATGATATCGGCAAAATTATGGGAACGCCCGTAAACGGAAACACCACCGGCATCAGCATATGAAGTGGTGTTAAAAGAAACCGGAAGATAAGTCTGCCACCAGAGATAGTGGTCAACATTGCCATGTTCCGTAGAATTTAATGCTGGTGTCACCACATTATACGTAATAATTCTTTCAGACATGGCAGGCATGTCCAGTCCGCTGATCAACAAGTCGTGACCATTTATAGTATAGGTGAGGCCGGCTGTAACCATGGCAGAAAAGTCAAAATAATCATTGATCTGTTCTTTGATGCGTATTCCACTGATGTTGTTTGCAGAAAGATTCCTCACCAGCAATCTCACTTCAAATGTATCTACCTTATCAAAGGCAACTGCATTCGCACCGGCAGTGAGATTTATTGAAAGATCGTTATAAACAGAGCGGCTAACGTCTAAATTTCTGGCAAAGGCACTCAATATAGCATTTAACGTCCATTGTAACTGCCTGCTTCCGTGAAGAAGCTCAGTGTTGCCTCCAACTGCAGGTAAACCCAGGTTGCAGATTATCCGTCCTCCGTTGGCAGAAGCACCTTTGAGTACAAAAACTGCAGGGTTGTTGTTCTGGGCAAGAGAGGCAACTAATTCTCCTCCTCCAATATTCACAGCCGGTATTCCAAAAGAATACAGCTCATTTCCCGCAGCATTCTGAGTAAAAGCAACAGGCTGGTCTGAGTTCGAATAATTTACGCTGATGAGATTGGTCGACTGGTTCGGATAAGTGACATTGCTGAAGTTGACCGATCCGGGAGCCAGGTAACCGAGTTTTTCAACAAAATAAACGCCATTACCCTCAGCATAAAGTGTCCCGCCGTGAGAAAGGAAGGTATCTATACGCGTTTTAATCATAGGACAATATTCAAACACACTGTCAATATAAAACCTGGCATCATTGTTCCTGACGGAAAAAGAAGGGATGATCAGCAATTCCGTTTTTTCAGGAAAAGAAGAAGTATTCAGCTGGCTTTCGTTGACGAAATAATACATATCTGAGAACAGATAAGAATCAAACGTTTTCTTAAAATAAAGGGCTTCCCAGTTCACACTGGTATTGTTTTGTAAAATGCTGCTCTGGAATATAGCAACATTCTGCCTGTCTTTCCTGAACTGCAGTGCATATTGTGGGGCTGACTGCCAGTTGTAATTGCTGTAAGTACTGTTGGTCACCGTTGAGAACCCTGTTGGATTCTGTTGCGGAGAAACAAAACTTCCTTTTTCGCTTCCCGATTTAACCCAATACACTGAATATTCACCGTAATATGGGAATAACAAACTATCAGACCCGTTGCCACTGAAACGATAGTCGTTGTCTGACAAGGACAATGCCAGCTTATAGGTCTTAAGAAAATCTGCCTGGATTGAGGAAGTTGGGATGATAACACCCTGCGAAAACAAGCTTATGCTGAATAACATGAAAACGATGGATAAGGTGTAATATTTTTTCATGGGTTGGTTATTTTGTCAAAGTTACATTAATTCTAATGAGTCAGCAAAAATACAGGACACAATAAACTTATAGTTTAGTGTATAAAAATGCGGTGAAGTTACCATTTTGAGTATGGAATAATTTATTAGACAAAAATTAATGGTAAAATGTTGCTTAATGCCGGTTATTGAAACATATTATTTAAAAATTTACATATTCCTTAATCAAAAGTCAAATTCAAGAGCTATGTTTAACATTATGATTATATTCGTAAATTATATTTAAGTTTCGATGATAAAAGATAACTCATTCATTAATAAAGGGTTTAACATTCTGTCTTCTCAGGTTTTTCTGATATTCCTGATCTTATTGCTTATGAATGACCTGATTCTAAAAGATCTTTTCCACAACGGACTGACCGGCAAACTTTCCGATTTCTGCGGTTTATTTATCTTCCCAATATTTTGGTCTGTCATATTTTCCCGCTATAAAAGACATGTCTATGTGATGACTGCCGTTTTTTTTATCTGGTGGAAATCTCCTGTAAGCCAGCCTGCTATTGAATTGTGGAATCATTTATCATTATTTCGGATTTCAAGAACTGTCGATTATTTCGATTTAATTGCCTTGATAATATTACCGTTTTCCTATGCATTTCGGAATGCACCTGATAAAAGGCATGTGCGCATCAGTCCTGTTTTTCCCATTGTAATTTCCTCATTTGCATTTATAGCCACAAGCTACCAGAAAGATTTTTCTTATCATAAATCGTTTCATTTTTCATTTTCAAAAAAAGAACTGGTAAGAAGAATAAACATAACCAATTTAAATAATGGCAACGGGAACCTGCCTCTTTCACTCAATATTAGCTATGCGAATGATTCTGTAAAATGTGAAGACGATAGTAGCTGGTATTATGCATCAGGCATTAAAGAAAGAGACGACACCCTCTTTATTTATAAAAACAATAAGAACACGGGTAAAATTGATACCATATACCATTTCAGATATCCTATAAGGGACACCATGTATATCAGTAGCTGGGGAAGTATTACCTACAACATTGATGTATCGCGGTACATGAAAGAGAAGAAGATAAATTACGGCTGCCCGTCACTCCCTGCCAAAATCAGGATCACAGGTAATGATACTTCTTGTTTCATTACTCTCGTAAAAATACATACCAGTAACTGTATTGGCATGTTCGACAGGAAAACACCACGCAATGAAGAAGCCAACCTTCTGAAAGCATTTGAGACCGGTTTTATTTCCAGTATAAAGGACTGCAACAGGTAAAATAATGAATATTTAAACTTGGTAATTCTCTGAGCGCTCGCTGTGGACTCTTGAAATTTCAAACCTTAAGCTATTAGTTATATGTATGTTTGCAATGTGCAAGATGATTTTTTAAAAGAAAAATGATTGATAATTATTCTCTTTTCGTTCTTCATACTTCACTCAAATAATCCATCAATTGATAAGTAGCGTTCTCCGGTATCATAATTGAAAGTCAGTATTCTGGTGCCTTTTTGAAATTCGTTTATTTTTTTTGCAATGGCAGCAAGGGAAGCTCCGGTTGAAATTCCTGCAAGAATACCTTCCTCTTTTGCGAGCCTGTTTACATAATGAAAGGCTTCATCTTTGTCAACTGTAATGATGCCATCAATCACTTCTTTATTCAGGATGGAAGGGACAAAACCGGCACCAATTCCCTGTATCGGATGTGGGCCGGGGGCACCACCGCTTAAAACGGGTGATAACTCAGGTTCGACTGCAAAAACCTTAAAACCGGGGAAGTTCTGCTTGAGCACTTCTCCAACACCGGTAATATGTCCGCCCGTTCCGACTCCGGTGATTAAAATATCTAATCCCCCTGGAAAAGATTTTAATATTTCCAAAGCTGTAGTCTTTTTATGTATCTCTACATTAGCCTGATTATCAAACTGCCCTGGCATCCACGCATGAGGTATTTCTTCACACAATTCTTTCGCTCTTTCAATGGCTCCTTTCATCCCTTTTTCTCTTGGTGTGAGTTCAAAAGAAGCCCCATAAATAGACATCAGTCTTCTGCGTTCCAGACTCATCGATTCAGGCATGACAAGAACAAGTCTGTATCCTTTAACGGCACTAACCAAGGCAAGACCAATACCGGTATTACCACTGGTAGGTTCAACAATGACACTGTTTTTCTTCAGTATTCCTCGTTGTTCAGCGTCTTCAATCATGGCAAGAGCTATTCTGTCTTTAATGCTGTTTCCTGGGTTATTCCGTTCAAGCTTCATCCATACTTCATAATCCCTACCAAATAAACGGTTAATTTTCACATGCGGCGTACTGCCTATCGTTTCTAATATAGTATTGTATTTCATGTTATAAGGTGTTTAAATTATAAAATTAATAGGTTCGTTTTTCAAACCTTTTTCTTTAATGATAACTTCTCTTTTATGATAAACCAGGGAACATGGAGGTATACTTCTGGTCAGCCATACGTTCCCTCCAATAGTGCTGCCAGCACCTATCTCAGTCTCTCCTCCGAGTATCGTAGCATTAGCATATATGGTAACATAATTTCCTATTGTCGGATGTCTTTTCCCCGCTTTAAATCTCTTACTGACCTGAAGTGCACCCAGGGTAACACCCTGATATAATTTCACATGGTCACCAATCACGGTAGTTTCGCCTATCACTATTCCTGTACCATGGTCAATGGCAAATGACCTCCCTATTTCAGCACCGGGATGTATATCAATTCCTGTTTGAGAATGGACATATTCCGTGGCAATTCTGGCCGAATAAACCATTCCATATTTCCACCAGCAATGTGCAATTCGGTAAACTGCTATGGCATAAAACCCGGGATAGGTATGAGTAATCTCATCCAGACTATCAGTAGCCGGGTCAATTGCTAAAATAGCACTTGCATCTTCATAGCACTGGTCTGTTATCATAACCAGATCATCAAAAAAAGTTTCCGCAAGTGCATCTGCAGTAATATCGATTTTTTTAGATTCTCCCGAAATAATCCTGCTCAGTCTCTTTTTTAAATCTGAAACTTTCATATAAAAACCACTATCATTCGCAAGTTCGTCTTTAAAAAGGAAGCTGTATATATCCTTAATAAAACCTTGAATAACATCTTCATCAGGGTAAATTCCGTTTACTTTCCTGATTTCTTTCAATTTAAGTAACAGTAAATCGTTCATAAGGTTTATTATTAAAACAAAAAGCTCTTCACTGTCTGCGGAAGAGCTTTTGTAATATGATTAAAATAATTTCTTTATACCTTTACAGCAAAGCTATTCCTTTGTATTTCCTACAACAACAACAGTTGGTACAGCTTTTTGTTTTTATGGTTGACATTATTGTTTATCCTGATTATATTACAAAGATATAAAAAATTGATTTGATTGATGAACCGAACCTTCAGCTATCTTAATAAATATCTCTTAAAATTCAATCGGGGATAAAAACGAGTTTCTGATTTTTATATGAACGATTCACATTCCATAAGCAGGAGCAGTAATCATTTTATCCATTTTACTATCTTAGCTGAAAAAAGATATGAGTCTGGAATATTCATACAGTAAAAAGGAACTTCAGGTCGGAATAGATGGATATACCTTTCTGAGGCATTCTGTTAACACCCCCTCCCTTTATACTGGAAGAGGTGAAGGAATATATAATATGAGTCACGGCTCTTTTAAAATCAGCGAAAAAGGCCTTTATAAGGAAGCTCTTAAGCATTTCGCCATAGCCAAGGAAGGTGTGGATTACCTTGAAGTCATTTTTGAGAATAAGCTTAAACTGAATTTTCAGTACACCGGTAAAAGACTTGAAATCTCCTTTCTTGACCTGACCGGGAATTTCAACCGGTTATGGATTTCAATGATAGCATTTGCCGGCGAACATATTTTCGGTTTAGGTGAACAATATACCTTTATCGATTTTAAAGGGAAAAAAGTACCACTCTGGTGCGAAGAACAGGGTGTCGGAAGAGGTAAGAATCTGATTACGCTGCTGGCTGATATAAAATACGGAGCCGGCGGAAACTGGCATACCACATATTTTCCCCAACCTTCTTTCATTTCTTCAAAATCATATTATGTTCTTCTTGAATGCAATTCCTATTCTGTATTTGATTTTACTGAAGAAAAAAAACATGAATTGTATTGTCATGAAATACCTGCCCGTTTAGTAGTCTCAGCGAAGGACAATCTGAAAGCGACCCTAAGTGATTTAAGTGAGATTCTTGGTAAACAGCAAACACTGCCCGGATGGATATATGACGGAGTCCAGCTTGGAATTCAGGGAGGTAAGGAAATAGTTGACAAAAAACTTGATTTATGTAAAAATTTCGGTGTTCCTGTTGCCGGTGTTTGGGCGCAAGACTGGGAAGGTGTAAGGTATACGTCTTTCGGGAAGCAATTATTCTGGAACTGGAGATATAACGAACAGCTTTATCCTGATTTGCCGGGGTACATCAGAAAGCTGAACGACTGTGATATTCATTTCACCGGTTATATCAACCAGTTTCTGGCACTGGAAGGGGATCTGTACGCTGAAGCAAATGAAAAAAATTATTGTATAAAGAATAAAAAGGGTGAGGATTACCTTGTTTATATAACCACTTTCCCCGCTGCAGTTCTGGATATCACAAATCCCGGTACGGTCAGCTGGATAAAATCCATTATCAGGAAAAATATGATTGAAATCGGTTTATCGGGTTGGATGGCTGATTTCGGGGAACATTTACCCGCCGATGCCATTTTGCATTCCGGTGTCAGTGCTGAGCTTTATCATAACCGATACCCGGTTGACTGGATAGGAATTAACAGGGATGCGATTAATGAATCGGGTAATGCCGGGAAAATATTTTACTTTTCACGGGCAGGCTATCTGGGTTCTCAGAAGACAAGCCAGATGATTTGGGCTGGCGATCAGTTGGTCAACTGGTCAAAAGATGATGGCCTGCCCACTGTTATACCGGCAGCCGTATCACTAGGGTTTTCCGGTATTGGTTATCATCATTCTGATATTGGCGGATACACTACAGTATTATGGATTAAAAGAAGCAAAGAACTATTCATGCGCTGGACTGAACATGCAGTATTTTCACTTGCCATGCGAACACATGAGGGTAACCGCCCCGATGTTAACTGGCAGTTTGATTCCGACGAAGAAACCCTCCGCCATTTTGCACGTTTCGGAAAAATACATGTACATCTTCGGCCATACCTTGTTTCCCTTGCACTTGAATACCAGATCAGCGGGTTACCGGTGATCAGACACCCCTATATACATTACCCTGGAGAAAAATTGTCAGGAAACCTTTACCATTATATGCTGGGAAGTGAGATGTATGTTGATCCCGTGGTTATACCCGGCCAGATGAGAAAAGAAATATTTCTTCCAGAAGACGAATGGATACATGTTTTCACCGGCGAGAAATATGAAGGGGGACGATCTTACCGGATAAATTGTCCGCCGGGAGCCCCCCCGGTTTTCTACCTGTCGTCTTCAAATCTGGAAAGTTTATTCAGGGATGTTCGCAAAATTCAGTAATTTTGCAAAAAATTGATCATTTCCCCAAATTAGTAACATAAATACCAATAATTCAATGACCTGGAATACAAAAAACAGGGATCGTGATATTGAAAAGGCAGAAAATAATATTTTCGACCTCGTAATTATCGGGGGTGGTATTACCGGAGCCGGCGTTGCAAGAGAAGCAGCACTCAGAGGATTGACATTTTGCATGCTTGATAAAAACGATTTTGCCTTTGGAACATCTTCAAGATCATCCAAACTTGTCCATGGAGGCCTTCGCTATCTCGCAAATGCCAAATTCAAATTGGTTAGGGAGTCAACCACAGAAAGAAACTGGCTGAGAAACCATTTCCCCAATCTTGTCCGCCCCCTCGGCTTTATGTATTGCTCATATGTTAAAGGCAAGGATAAGCCATTTATGGTGAAATTTGCTATAACCCTGTATAATGTATTTTCTGACTGGTTTTCAGAGTATAAAAACTTCAGAAAAGGTCGTTTTTTGAAGCCGCAAAATGTGAGGGACCTTGAGCCTGCTGTCACTGTTGAAGATAACGAACTGGGAAAACTGGTAATGGCCGGTTTCTATTATGATAATAATGTGGACGACAGCCGACTGACCATTGAAACCATCAAAGAGTCTCTTCTGTATTCAGAGGGAAATTCAGTTGCACTCAATTATGCTAAAGTTGAAGGGTATCTCCGAAACGCTGACGGAAAGATCAAAGGTGTAAAGGTAAAGAACATACAATCCGGCGACAGCTTTGAAGTTAAATGCAGTGCTGTTGTTTCATGCACCGGAATATGGACTGATGAATTAATGAAAGAAACACAGAACTACGAAGATAAAATTTATCCGACAAAAGGTGTCCATGTTGTGGTACCTAATGAACGTATCGGTAACAGGAATGCTTTCGGTATCCGGTCATTTGACGATGGGAGGTTTTTCTTTATCCTTAGAAGGGGAAAGGTTTCTGTTATAGGGACTACGGACACTGATTACTATAAAGAGTCTAAAAATCTAGATGAGCCCTGGTGCACAAAAGAAGATTGCGACTACCTGTTTAATACGGTGAATCGCCTGTTCCCACAAGCAAAACTCACCTATAATGATATTATAGGCACTTATGCCGGTATCAGGCCTTTAATCAAACAATCAGGCGCGAAAAGCGAATCAGAAGTGTCGAGGGAACACGAAATACTTGAATCACCTGACGGGCTTGTTGCCATTGCAGGTGGGAAGCTCACTACCTACCGTGCTATGGCTGAAGAAGTTCTGTTCCACCTCGTTAAAAGAAATTTTATACCTGCTTTCAGAGAAAGCAAATTCAGCAAGAAAGGGTTTTCAAGAATTCCTTTCATAAACGGTATAACCTGGGAGTCATTTGAAAAGGAACTCATAGAAAAATCACTTCAACATGTTTCCACAACTGAGCAACGTGAAGTATTTTATCATCAGTACGGTAAACAGGGGATCAACATTCTGGAAAATATAAAACAGCATCCGGATGCAGGCTTACCCCTTATAGATGGTTACACTTATTGCCGGGCTGAAATCGAGCACCTGCTTGAACATGAGAATGTGCTTCATCTTGTGGACATCATGTGCCGCAGAACAGAAGCCCAATGGACTGTATGGCATTTTAAACAGGAACAACTTGCAAGTTTGGTCGCAGAAATAATGGCTGGTTATCTATCATGGAGTGACTCATATAAACAACAGGAAATGATTGATTATATGAACTATATAAAAAAAACAATCTGGTTTTAAATTTAATAGCACCGTAAAACGAATGGAAAGATTTATTGAGAATTACAACAGGGAGACTTTTGATATCATCATCATTGGCGGGGGAATCACAGGAGCAGCTGTGGCATATGATGCTTCCTGCCGCGGTTTAAAAGTTGCTTTGCTCGAAAAAAGTGATTTTGGAGGGGCCACGTCTTCTGCCACTTCAAAGCTTATTCACGGAGGCTTACGGTATCTGAATAATTTTGAATTCGGTCTTGTACGTGAATCTCTCAGAGAAAGAAGGATACTTTCTAACATTGCTCCTAATTTCGTTTATCCTCTGCCTTTCATGATCCCGACATACAAGAGTTTCAAGTCAAACAAGCTTCTTCTGCTGGCAGCTATGATGCTGTATGGGATTCTTTCTTATGATAAAAAATTTACCTGGGACGACAGTAAAAAACTGCCCATGTTTAAAATTATTTCAAAGAAGAAAACGAAAGTTCTTGAGCCCAATGTAAAAACAAAAGGTCTTACCGGATCCACTATTTACTATGACTGCCAGAATATATTCCCGGAAAGGCTCACTCTTTCTTTTATTAAATCTGCCGTAAATAAGGGTGCTAAAGTATCGAACTATTCTTATGTAAGATCATTTCTTTTCGACGACAAAGACAATATTTGTGGTGTGAAAGTTAAAGATATGATCAGTTGTACAGAACATGAAATTAAAGCTTCACTGGTAATTAATTGCGGTGGCACATGGGCTGATATCATCCTTAAAAAAGCTAAAAAGGGAGTTGATGAGAACTATCAGATAAAGCGTTCTGAAGGCATTCATATCATTACCCGTAAAATGATCAATGAAAATGCTATTGCAATGATGAACCGCAAAGGAAGACATTTTATGATCATGCCATGGCGGAATTATTCACTGATAGGCACCACAGATATTGAATATCATGGAAATCCTGATGAGTACAGGGTACCTAAGAAAAGCATCCTTGAACTGATCGATGACGTAAACCGTGGTTACGGAGCTGAAAAACTAACCTACGATGACATTATTTTTGCATATGGAGGTTTAAGACCTTTGGTTGACGATCAGACAGACGGCTCTTATAAGTCTTCCAGAAAATATGAGATTTATGATAATGCTAAAGATAAGCTGAATGGCATGATTACCGTTGAGGGAGGCAAATATACCACCAGCCGTAACCTTGCTGAAAACGTTTTAAAAATGGTGCAAAAGAAGTTAGGTAAAACCCTGCCCGACTCCAAAACCGATAATAAATACCTTTTCGGATGTGAAATAAAAAATATGGAAATGTTCATGGAAGAACTCCATAATGAATTCTCTGATTTCTCACATGAAACCATTGAATATATCGGTATGAATTATGGTACTGAAAGCAGTCAGGTACTTGAATTAGCAAGAAAAGATAAAGCTCTTGGAGAGGTAATGACTGAAGATGGAGAAATCTTAGCTGAGGTTATCTATGCTGTTAAAAACGAAATGGCACTAACGCTCACTGATATTATTTTCCGCCGGACCGGTATTGGTACACTTGGCAATCCCGGTATTGCTAAACTCCAGAAAGTTGCCAATTGTGCTGCAAAATTGCTCAACTGGGATAATATCAAGATAGAATCTGAGATAAGTTTGGCGATGGAAAAGCTTGCCCTGCCTGTATAATATAAGTTTAAACGGATTCAAATGAAGAAATTTTCAGTTGCAATAATCCTTTTGGCTTCACTACAGGTTCAAAGCCAGACAATTATTAAACCGAATTTCGGCATTAAAAGCCATGAGGTTTTAAATATTGATAGTATTGTCAGTAATGAATTGAATACCACTGTCTTTATAACTGCCAAAGTTCCTGAAACAGGTTCTCAATTTTGTGTTAATAAGAATACATATTTGCGTAATGTTGGTTCCGGACTGAAATATAATATGATTAAAGCCAGGAATGTTTCTCTGTGTCCGAATTCAAAAGTTTATAAAAATGCCGGGGAAAAGTTCATTTTTGAGCTGGTCTTTCCAAAAATGGATACTTCACTCAAATACATCGATCTTATTGAAGACTGCAATGATGCATGTTTCTATTTCAAGGGTATCATTCTGGATATTAATTTCAATAAAGAGATTGAAGAAGCTTATTTATCATACTCTAAAAACAGTTCTCTTGCTCTTGAAAAGTTCAAACTTCTGATCAGTGAGCATCCTGAATATATGTTTGGCTTTGCTTACATTAATATCATTAAAATATTAGCAGAAAAAAACGAAATGAAACAAGCGCATGACTGGTACATGAAATTGCACAATTCATTTTTACTCGATCAATCCGAGCTCAATGAAATCCTAAAAAAACAGCCCTATTTCAACCTGATAAAATAACCGGGCACAGTGATTATAAAGATCTTCCTTCTGATCTTCTTTGTTTAACGTAATCTATTAAAAACTACGAATTTAGTTTTATTGAAAACTATAAATGATAAAATAAGAATCTCTTTCTTTTCTATGAGCTTTCATGACAGAAAACAATACCACAAAGTCACTTAAAGACCAAGGTTCATAAAGGACACTTCATGCTAAATTTTATTTGTTTAATTATTTAATATTGAATATAACATACTCATGTCAGTCTGCAGAACTTATATTTTATCAGGCAGATATCTGACTGGTATTTGAATTGACAATAAAAAAAAGCCTCACTATCATTCAACAGCGAGGCTTATTATTATAATAAATCATGTATCATTCTTTCAGGAATATAAATACCCTGCCCGAACGTTTATGATAGAATCCTCTTGTATCCCTGTAATCAATTTTCCATACATATACGTCGTTCTGCATAGCCATAACACCTTTTATGGTTCCATCCCAGCCAATATCCAGATCATGAGATTCAAATACTTTCTGGCCCCACCTGTCGTATATATAGAATGAATAATCCTGATTGGATATATTATGGCCGGAGGGGAGAAATACATCATTTAATCCGTCTTCATTTGGTGTGAAGGCATTAGGTATATAGAAGGTATAGATATCCTTAATAATGATGTATGAATAGGACATCGAGTCTCTGCAACCATGAACTGTTGTAACCAGAAGGTCAACAGTAAACTTCCCGGTATCCAAATAACTGTGATTCGGATGGATCTCAGTTGAATGAGCACCATCGCCAAAACTCCAGAGGTTATGATCATTCAGTACTGAGTAGTTGGTAAACCAGACCCGGGGTTCAACAATGTCAGTAACCGTAGGTCTGGCTGAGAAATTTGCTTCAGGCAACGGAAATACCGTTACTGTATCAGGAAATGTGTTTGTGCTGTCGCAACCATGAATGGATATAACCGTAAGGGTTACATCATACGTCTGGTCATAAAGAGTGCGATTCCAATAAGTGTGAGTGATGTTTTGACCGGTACCTATAGCAGAATCGCCGAAATGCCACAGGTATGAAGCCACCGAATCAGGAGAATTGGTTTCAGAAAAATTAACAGTTACCGGGCTGCATCCGTGCATTGGCCCCATATCAATATTAACAGGAGGTCTTGGGTGCAAAGGGATCAGGAATACAGAATCTCTGATTATACAACCCACTGAATCTGTTGCAGCAGCATAATGCCATCCGGCATACAGGCTATCAGCGAACGCCGTGGTCTGGTTTGATGGCGTCCAGAAGTAGGTGTAACCGGGAGCACCACCTGTAACATATACTGTAGCCTGCCCGTCATGTCCCCTGATACAGGTAACATTTTTTGAGGTATGCGATATAGCAAGAGGCGGGAACATTTCAGCGATAAAAACTGAATCGTTATACTGGCATCCATTGACATCCGTCACTAAAACATAATACCAGCCCGGCCCAAGATGTGTTAAACTATCCACACGGGAAGTAGTGTTATGCGATGCTGTATCCGCACCGGTGTAATCATAGGTGAACGGGGGCGTCCCCCACTCCACAGTAGTAATTATTGTCGCCGAATTGGACCCCGCACACAGGATAACATTCCCTGTAAGATCAGCTGTCATTTCCGGGTTTGGAATAATAGTAACCGTACCACAGGCATAAGGATTTGGAGTGAAACCAGGCAGGTTCCACGTATTATCATACCAGGTAAGAGGAATATAACCCAACGGAAGGTTCATATTAATCAGCCAGGGTATTGGGATATTGATATTAATGAATCCCAGAATATTAATATTGAAATTAAAGGAAAATGCTCGCAGATAAAAATAAAACGATATGCTATCCCAGGTATGGTTTGTAAAATTATTATGCATTTCATGCGTTGTACTTATGTCCATTTGTGGCCACCCATAGCATGGATAATGGAAATTAAGATCATTGCCAGTATGAAACTGTATCGAACTGGCATTCCCCGACGCAACGGGGGTTCCCCCTCCGGGCGGAGTTTCCGTATATTCTACACTCGTGGGGAAATCAAGCGTTGTGAGCAAGTCAGGGCAGAATGAAAAGTCCTGTGTTGTAGTGCTGTTCATACCAACTCCAACCTGAAGAATATGCCATTCAATAGTCACCGAACCAACACCAATATCAAGGGTATAGGATCCATTGAGATAACCGATTACCTGAGCAACTACCTGCCCCCCAGGAATAAAATTGGCGATCCATGCGATAAATTGTAAAATATCCAGTTCCATCCCAAGCCAGGTACTATCACCATGGGCATAAAGACAATGCGTAGTCGGGTCATACCAGTCATGAGTCACCACATAAGGAATCGTTATCCATCCGCTTAATCCGGACCCACCAAGATTATTGAATGTAATAGGAAGTAAAGTACCATGGCAAAATCCGGGCATACCTCCGGTAAAGCATGGGAAATTATACTGTCCGGTCTGGCTGTTTATATATATGATATTCAGTGAGTCAGGATGAGCAGGTGTGCCAATATGTAAGGGGAAACCAATAAGACTCTGGATCAGGTCTATTGTAGATCCGTTGCAGGATCCGGTATAAGTGGTCTGAGGTACCATTACCCCGAAAGCATAAAACACGTCGAGGGAAATAACTCCCAGGCTGGGGAAATGAGTTGTTAAATCCCAACCGGGCAAGACGTCAAACTGGGAATTGATGGTCACTACAGAGCCATGATTAAATGAATAATTCGCAGGGAATGTAAGATCTATCCTTACAGGGTAATCAACATCAACATAACCTGTCGTAAATCCGTGCATACTGAATGTGGCTCGAAAAATCATAAATAACTGAATATCAATAGAAATACCGACACAGGCACAAACGTTATTTAAAGGCCAGGGTAAGCAGGTACGGAAAACAGAATTGATAATGGGAATATTCTGTACAAAATTAATGTTAATGATATCGTAATCAAAATCAAGTATAAGAGGCTGCCAGCTAGGTCCCCACATGTTTTGCTGATGTGTAGACCAATTGATAGTACATACCTGATGCTGCTGTGCAAATGTTTTATTGTCTATATTTAACAATATAAACAATATAAAACTCAGAATAAGGATATATTTTTTACGCATCTTATTTCTAATTGCCAGACAAATTTAATATTTATTTCAGATTAAAAATAAAATAATTCTGTAACTATTTTAAAATATAATAAATGTTAGACATATAGATTTATTAAATAGTTGTACTTATTTTAGTTAATAATCAGTTTTTGGATAAGATATCCATTATTTGTAACCAGTTTTATTAAATAAATTCCTTTTTCAAGTCCTGAAATATTTAAAGATAATTCTTTTTGTCCCTGACCAATCGATATATTATAAACCGAGGACCCTTTGATATCGAGTATATCAATACTAAAAACAGGATATTTTATGGAATATACATGCAGGACCGGAAATCCATTTGATGGATTAGGAAAGATTTGAATTTCACCGGAATAAAAATCCTCTATACCCGTATTGTCAATAACGGTGACCAGAACTGTATCAGTGGCCTGACATCCATATTGATCCGCAACAAGCACATAAAATGCATGAGGATTGTTCCCTGTCACATTCATACCTACCACAGACAGGATCGAATCTGTCCATGAGGTATTATCATTCCACAGATAAGAATAGAAACCTGTTCCTGCATGGAGCACAGATGTTTCTGTTTTCATCATACTAAAATCAGGTCCCAGATCAACATGGGGTAAAGGAAATACATTTAGTATCACAATGTTTGTAGTGTCGCCACCGGGGCATGTTCCCGTGTATATGCATCTGTATCTGTAATTATTCTGGGTAATAAGAGCATGATTAATTGGCATAGTAGCAACTCCTACCCCATTATCGCTCCAGGTGGAACCGCCATTGGTACTGATCTGCCAGCGGTAAATGAGTCCTGTTCCGGTAACATAAGCCGTAAAACTGGTATCGTAACCGGCACAAACTCCTGCATTTACTGGCTGAATTGTGAGAACAGGTGGTGAACTGACATTCAGTGTTGCCGGAAAAGAATAAACGGCAGAATTACACATATTGCTGAGTTTGCAACGGTATCTGTATCCATTTATTGAAGCTGTGACATTATGGATCGTAACCGAGTTATCAGTGGCACCCAGAGAATCATTCCAGCTGACTCCACCGTCTCTGCTGATCTGCCATTGATAAGATAAGGCTGTACCTGTTGCAGTAATTGAAAAGGATGCATTACTCCCCTGGCAAACGGTTATATCGGATGCTTGTACCGTTACCCTTGGAATAAGGTTTACAGTAATAGTAACTGTAATGCTTGTAACTGATGGCTGACATGCCCCGGAAACTACACATCTGAATAAAGAATTAGCCAGACATGATGCACAGGCATTGTGTATCTCAAAACGGTTGGTCTGGGCTGTCGGATTTCCTGTAATATTTTGCCATAATGCCCCGCCATTTGTACTCACCTGCCATTGATATAAAAGGTTCGATCCGGCTGCATTAACGATAAAACTGGTATCTCCACCCTCACACACAGTAGCGTTTAATGGCTCACCTGTAATGGTCGGCGGTGTAAGCACCGTCAGTAAAACTGTATTGGTCGTCAGCGTGTCTGAACATTCTGCTGAGATCCGGCATCTGTATTGATTGCCATTCATTGCAGGCTGAACACCATATAAAATTAGCGTATCATCCACAAAACCTGATGAATTCTGCCAAATACCTCCTATATTTTGCTGCCATTGGTAATTTACAGCAATAGAAGTTCTAACAGATACATTAAAAAAAGCATTTGTGTTCTGGCATACGTGAGTGCTTGTTGGTTGCGTATTGATGGAAGGTTTTCTGATTTCAAAGGCGCCAATATCAATTGTATCATCAAGTATCCTTATATTTCCCTCAAAATCAACGGGTAATAAATGCAATCCGGTCGTATCTGTTTTGCCATGATTATAACAGGGGGAACATCCCTTTATTGCCCAGTCAGCATTCAACCCATTGAAAGATGAACCATTACCTGTTGTTGCAGTAACAAACTGCGGATCGGCATCAATAACGTTTTCAATGACACCGGGTCCTAAAAATGATACAGAAGCATTAATATCACAATTATAGAAATTCACCGCTGAAAGAATATTTACTGCAGGGTTTTGACCGCCATAGATGATGTTATTATAAACAGAAAGAGTGTTAGCCGCGTTAATATATAAACCTTTGTTCTGGTTATTTACGATAGTGTTGCTTATTATCTTCGGCGTGCAACTGCATCCTGAAGCATCAATATATAAAGCAGCAGCAGAATTATTATTACATATGATATTATTCTGCAATATATCGTTCGACGAAATCAGGGCTACTCCACCACCATGTCCGGTAACGCAATTATTGTTCGTTATTATATTATTATATATCAACGAATTGCTGTTGTATGTGTAAATACCTCCGCCATTTCCCGGGGATAAGCTGTTGTTATACGCAATAATATTGTTTTTAATAACCGGTGATGAATTGATAACGGCAACTCCTCCACCACCTGTTGCAGTTCCTTTTTCGATAATACAACCCGAAATTACAACCTTAGGTGAGTTCTGAATAAAAATCAATCCGCCGTAATCATCATACAAAGGGACAGGTGTCATTTGAATGACATTTCCAAAATAAAAGTTTGCATATACTATTCTGGAAGTGTCTGACAAAGAGTTTATTATCCTAAGCCCTCTCCATCCGTTCACAGTATCAGCAGAAATAAATGAGATTTTTCTGGCAGGTTCGCCTTCAGCCAATAACTGTCCGTTTACAATGAGTTTATATGGTCCCATAAATTTTACTACTGTGCCCGGATTAATTGTCAAAGTGGTATTGTTGCCAAAGGTAACATCACAATTAATCATCACAGTATCTGCATCCCAAAGTGTGTTCTGCGTAATTACGCCACACGAATTAATAATTAATTTATATTCATATGCTCCTATGTCTATTCTTGATCCATTGAGCCGGTTATTTCCGCCAAGGTCATCGGCCGGTAAATACAAACCGACTATGCTGGGATTCCCAGTATTGATACAGGGGGAACTATGCATTAATTTATAGTCTCCCGAAAGGTTATCGACGAAAGCAGGATCAGAGTCCAGATTATTCTGATAAGTACCGGTATAGTTTGTGCCCGCCCCGGGTCCTCCAAATGCAGCAGTTCCTCCTTTAACATCGCAATAGTAGAAGTTTGGATCCGAGTTCGGGTCAAGATACACCTGAAAACCGAAAGAAGAAGCTACATTGTTATAAAGGATACAATTGGTAAGGACCGGATTTGAAGAGACACAAAACAATCCTCCACCCATAACAGCTCCTGTATTCTCAGCAATGGTATTATTGTTCAGCACAGCAGAAGTAACATTCATAAATAATCCCGCACCATATCTGGCCGTATTTTTCGAAATAAGGCTGTTTACAAAACGAACAGTGCTGGTATCGATATATAAAGCACCCCCAAACCCCACAGCATTGAGGACCTGGTTGCTGTTAAACATAATGGAACTCAGGTTACAGCTGGATTTTTTCAGGTACATGGCACCAGCATTCCCGCTTGATTTATTGTTGCTGAACACACTGTTACTTATCCTGATAGTGGATTGAAGTGCATATATAGCTCCACCGTCACCGATGGAGCGGTTGTTTGTGAAATTACAATGGTCAACAGTAAGTTTAGTGGTCTGCCTGGCAAATATAACCCCGCCGCAACGGTCATTTCCAGTGCCGGTTGCTTTCCCGTTTCTGAAATTAGTGTATGTGAACAGGGAAGTGTCGTTGGTCAGAGAAATATTATCAAAGCGGATTCCATGCCAGCCTCCGTTTGAGTTGGAGACATTGCTGTATCCGGTAGTATCTTTAACAACAAAGCTTACTGGTAAGGAAGCTGTTCCGTTGGCTAGTATCCTTCCGGCAACGTTCAATTTATAGTTCCCCATGAATTTCACAACAGTCCCTTTACTTATCGTCAATGTTTTCTGATCCTCCACAGTAACGTCACAATTTACATTTATAACATCAACATTCCAGGAGGTGTTGGAGGAAATATTACCGCATACATTGCGCACCACATATACATGGTAATTATAGTTATAAGCTCCGCATACATTGGTCATACGGCAGGTATAATCACCTCTGCTCGTAGAGTCTATATTCAGATAGTGCTTAAATTCATTGGTATCACCCGGGATGTCAATTCCGTTCTTCGACCATTGATAAGAGATTGGTAAGGTGCCTGAAGAGCTTAACATAATGCTTGTGTCCGTTCCGTAAATAATCGTCCAGTCGAAGTTAAACCCATTAGAAGGCAAAGTATTTACTGTTAATATTGCAGCATTGCTGGTAACGCTATCACATAAATTTTTCACAACACAGGTGTATATTCCAGCATTTGTGCTGTTTATAGCTGCTATAGTATAAATGCTGTCGGTTGCACCGTTGATCCTGCTTCCTCCCTTTTTCCATTGGAATGATAAAGGTCCTGTTCCGGTAGCTCTTACATGAAAAGTAAGCGGATTTCCTTCACACAACGTTGTGTCATGGGATTGCCCTGTTATTAAAGGGGAACTTGTAACAAGGTCAAATGCATTCACTGAATTTGGTGATATGCTGTTTGCCCATTGAAATGCATAATAATGATCAATATGCTGTGATGGAGCATTTACGGCATCAGTCCACCCTTCTGAAGGAAACACCATCGTTCGGATATTATTATTTAGCTTTTCTGACAATGAAATTAATTTAAAAGCTATAGCATTACCAATAATAGATCGCTTAATCCTGCATTCCCTGTAATTAGTTCCAATTGAGAAATTGACTTCGTTTACATTCAGCGCATTGGTGTTTGAAGAACCGTACAAATCCCAACTGTGAGAGCTGTTGTTATATCTTCTGACCTCCGTATAATATCTTGTTCCTGCATTTCTCATCAGAATAACATAATCAGCTTTGTATGGCACCAGGATAAAATTCCCGTTCGCATAAACACTATCGCTCCCGTTGTTGCCACATGGGTCAGAATCAATAAAAATATAATGGATAAGGCTGTCGCCCGCTGCATTTCCTTTGGCTGCAAAATAAAGGTAGTTATTATCCCACGTCACATATGCTGAGTCGGCAGAAGATATGTTGCTGAAGCGTTCATTTGCCGTCCATCCGCTGTTTACCCCGTTAATTACAATAGTGTGAAAAGAGGTTGCAAAAAGGCATACAGGGAAAACCACAATCCAAAATAATAATGTTTTTTTCATAAAATTATTTTTGATAAACACGGACAAAACCGTTAAATAAAACATGTGAAGCCAGAATTAAATCAACCTTTTACTGACAAGGACTATTCTCTTCTTATTATTGTAAAAGTACCATTTACAGGAGCCCTGTCGATTCCATATTCAAAAACAAAATAATAAGTTCCTCCTGCCATTTCAGTCGGATTCCAGTCATTTTTGTATCCTTTGGATTCATATACTTTTTTGCCCCAGCGGTTATATATCCTTAATCTGCTTTGCGGGAATTTCTCTACATTGACGATCTGCAAATAATCGTTATGACCATCAGCATTCGGAGTGATCACATTGGGGAAGATCAGAATATCGTCAATAATTTCAATTTGCTTGTTAACCGTATCCTTGCAATTGTGATCACTTGTAACGATCAGGGTAACTGTATATAATCCGTCACAATCCTGACTGTAATAATGTACAGGTGATCTTTCAGATGAGTAATTTGCATTGCCTGAAATGGTATCTCCGAAATTCCATGAATACAAAGCTGCATCCGTGGACTCATCAGTGAAGGTTATTGTGAAAGTGGGATCAACACTTCTTTTAATAGTTACGGGTTCTGCATCAAAAAGGGCATTCGGTTTGGGGTACACTTCAATATTACGGAAAATATAGATACTATCGCAATCCTGCGGTGAAATTGTTGTCAGTGTCACTTCAAAGAACCCGTCAGTGTTATAAACGTGCATCGGGTCTTTATGAATAGTGTCGGTTTCACCGTCACCAAAATCCCAATAATATCGCTGACCAATATCGACACTGGTCTCATCAAAATGAACGACGAGCGGCTGACATCCGGAAGTGATATCCGGAATAAAGTATGCAGGTGGTTTATGATACAGGTATATGACAACAATATTACTGTCAATGGTTTGGCAACCCACATTATCAGTGATCAGGACATCATATATTCCGGAATGCAGATTTACAGCCGTTGCTCCAGTTTGACTGGTCGGTGTCCACAAATAGGTATATCCGGGTGTTCCTCCTGTAACAGTTTCTGCAATTGAACCGGTAAAATCGCCCTCGCATCGGACATCAGTGACGAAATGACTAAAGAGGATTTCGGGATTCTCATCGATATGTATGGATTGTGTAGAAATACATCCGCTGGCATCAGTCACTGTTACGGAATATGTTCCGTGTCCGACAACGGTAAGTGTATCTGCACGGTCGGGCCTGGTTATATTTCTGCCGGTTGACCACAGGTAATTAAATGGAGGAGAACCATGTTCCACATTGTCAATAATACTTCCTGAATGCATGCCGAAGCATAAAACATTTATTCCGCTCAGGTAAGTATGCAAAGTGTCACCCGGAACAATGTTTGTACCCGGTACAATAGTATCAGGTCTCCCGTTTATTTGTGGTGTAAGATTTTTCAGGTTCCAGCACTGATCGAACCATGTGAATGTAGGGATCGTGGCTATAGGTATATGAAGATCAATCAACGGCCCTATCGTCGGGAAAGTAATTATATTGAGGATAGAGACAGTAAATGTAAGAGCATCCAGTGCAAAATCAAGTTGAATTTCATCCCAGGTCTTATTGCAGAAATTATTATCCTCCCGGATATAATATTCCATTCCTACATCCATCATATTAAAACCATTACAGGGGTATTTCACGTTAAGATTATCGTCTACGGGAAACTCCATTACATTGCTGTTCCCTGATCCCCATACACTTCCATTTGCAGGGTCAGTAACATTATATTCCATAGAAACAGGGAAAGTAAGTTTTGCCATCACCTCAGGGCAATATGTAAAACGCTGCTTCATGCTGTTGGTTACCAGAAAATAAGCATTCAGAAGATCGTAATTCACTGTTAAAAATCCCGGTACAAGATCTATAGTGCCCTGAAGAAGGTCTAACATATTGCGTATAGTGGTATCAGAAATTGCCCAAATAAACTGAATTATATCCAGCCGAAGGTGCACATAAGCGCTGTCCCCTTCAGCAATAAGGCATTTCGTTGTCGGATCCAGCCTGTCTTCCGTAGCAACATATGGAATAGTGATAGTGCCCGTCAATCCGATACTGGGAAAATTTATACGTATTGGAAGCAGAGTGTCATGACACAAAGTAAGCTGCAAACTGAGGTTAATTCCGCATGGGTAGGTCGTAGTAGCAATACCCTGATTATTATTGATCTCAAAAAGCGGGAATGTGTCTCTGGGAACATTAATAGTAATCATATCAATGGTGCTTTCAGTACCAAAGCCCGTATAAATATCTGCGTTCACATCGATGAGTACACCGTATATAAAATCAAAACCGATTCTGCCTGTCTCCGGGAAATGAGTGTCGAGCCTCCAACCCGGTCTTACAATGTAATTTGAATTAATGGTAAAGAATTGCCCCGGATTAAACGTCTGATTATTTGGAAAGGTCAGATCAATTTTTACCGGATAATCCACATCTACATAGCCGGTATGAAATCCCTGAACACTGAGCTGTGCAGCAAAAATGAAATCCTGTACGGTAGTGATTACAACACCTATTCTCCCCAGGAAAGGAACGCTGGTCGTAAAATCGAGTGAGTTGGTGCTGGGTGGAAGAAGATTCTGGGTGTTAAAAATAGGAACAGTCTGGTTCATAAAAAAGGTACTCCCATTCGGACCCCACATAAACTGATCGTGAGTAGACCAGTCAATATTGGTAGAAATAACCCTTTGAGAATAGGATAAGTGAAATATTGAGAAAAAAACGGTAATCAAGGTAAAAAGAATAACTTTTTTATTTCCCATTAGATGTAATTAATTTAGAATACACTATTAAATATCAAAGAAATAGAATGCATCAATAATTTCTAGGCAAATTTAAGAAAAATATTCACAATTCCTGTATATTTTTTCAGGGAATTAATTAACAGACAAACTTTTCAGTAAATTGGTTGCAGCCCAGTTAATATAAGCTTAACTAAGATTTTTTTAACAATGATATATTTATTCAGTAAACATATATAGAATATTCGGATGATTTAAATAAAAAAAAGCTTGGAATCGCCTGTCCTGATTATTTGGATTCAGAATAATCCTTCACTTTTATGATAAACTCAGAAGGAATAAGTATACTGTGCTTTTCATGATAATTGTATGCAACCATCACTGAGTCGCCTTTTGAAAAGACATGATCCGGTTCATCAGCTTTAAAAATCTTATATTTAAATCTGAAACTTTTTTTGCCAATATCTGCCACCCATATTTCGAGAATGGCATTATCATTTAAACACAGGGGGATAAGGTATTCACAATTGATGGCAGCAAGGATCAAAGCATATTCTGATGTTTCACTTATACCAAGCACCTGTTCAAGAAAAGCTTTACGAGCTTCTTCAAAAAATGTAATATGTACCGCATTATTAACATGGCCCATAACATCAATATCCTTAAAACGGATATGAATCGGTGTTAAAATTGTTTTATTCATTTTATTGACCCCTTATTTTTTTCAGGAGAAAGTCCCTCAGAAAAACCAGATACAATCCGTAACTGTATTCAAATACTTTTTGGTGAATATTATAATAACCTTCAAACCTCACCCCTGCTTCTATTCCTTTTCTGATGGTATAATGAAGTCCTAACTTCATGGTTATCAACCTTCTGCTAGTTTCGGTATAAATCGTGTCTTCATGGGAAACCGACTGGTAGTAAGCTTCACCTCTTGGAGCAATGAACTGATTTCCATCCCAGTAAGCAAACTGAAGATCTAAATATTTACCCTCCAGCGAAAGA
>Ga0114951_10000403_pt1 | contig 61474 bp, 53 predicted proteins | sample AM7aDNAmetaG_FD_88677 | JGI IMG/M metagenome (GOLD analysis project Ga0114951, IMG submission 88677) | Freshwater microbial communities from Finland to study Microbial Dark Matter (Phase II) - AM7a DNA metaG | ecosystem: Environmental > Aquatic > Freshwater > Lake | place: Finland: Lake Alinen...
GCGCATCCACGAGTCCAACCTCACACTCACCTACGAATTGCGCGCCGGCGACCCCAAACTCTATCTCCATATCAAAGGCGTCTGGTTCCAGCGCGGCACGCGCGAGACCGGTATCCCCACCCTGCGCCTGGCGTTCCCCCTGGCCCTGACCGATGCGCAAGGCCGCTACGAAATCGCCTTCGGCGCGATCGACCGTTCGCTCAATCGCGGCGAGGAAGTCCCCGCCCTGCAGTGGGCACAGGTGACCGGAAAATGCCGCGGCAAATCCGCCGGCTGCCTGTTGCTCAACGACAGCAAGCACGGCCACACGCTCGAAGGCAGCACCCTGCGTCTCACCTTGATCCGCAGCAGCTACGATCCGGATATTCTGCCGGAGATCGGCCAGCACGAGGTGCACGTCGCATTGCAGCCGCTTGCGGCAGAATTGCCCGTGGCCGAGGCGATCCACATCGGCCAGGAGTTCAACCACGCCTTGCGCGTGATCGGCACAGACATCCACGAAGGCCGCCTGCCCGCCACCGGCCAGTTCGTGAACATCACACCGGAAACCATCGTACTCAGTGCCATCAAGAAGGCCGAGGATGGCGACGCGATCGTTGTGCGGGTGTTCAACCCGTCAAAGAAGAAAGCCACCGCCAAAATCGAATTCGACGCTGCTCTGCTGGGCAAACTGAAGGCCGCGAACGAAGTGGACCTCATGGAACGTCCGCTGCCCAAATCCACGGCCAAGCTCACCGGCAACGCCGTGCTCGTAAACGTGCCTGCCAGCGGGATTGCATCACTCTTGGTAAAGATCAGAAGATAAGTGGTGCCACGATAAAGGCTCACTTTATTTCGGAGTATCAATCAATGAACAAAATGAGCCCCAAGGTGGATGGGTACATCAGAAAAAACAAAAAGTGGCAGGAGGAATTGCAGAAACTGCGAACGATCATTCTCGACTGCCCGCTGACCGAAGAAGTGAAGTGGCGCGTCCCTTGTTACACATTCCAGCAAAGCAACATCGTCATCCTTGGGGCATTCAAGGAATCCTGTACGCTCAGTTTTGTCAAAGGCGCCTTGCTGAAGGATGCCCGCGGCATTCTACAAATACCTGGACCCAATACGCAGTCAGCACGCGTGATTCGATTCACCGACGTTCGAGAAATCATTCAGGTGGCACCTGTCTTGAAGGTCTACATTCATGAAGCCATCGAAGTGGAAAATGCCGGCCTGAAAGTGGCCTTCAAGAAGATTACCGAACACCCCATCCCAGAAGAATTTCAAACCAAACTCGATAAAATCCACGCCTTGAAAACCGCCTTTACATCGCTGACGCCCGGCCGGCAGCGCGCCTACCTCCTCTATTTTTCCGCAGCCAAACAATCCAAGACGCGCGAGGCCCGGGTCGAAAAATGTCTGCCGCGAATTCTCAGGGGAAAGGGATTGGATGATGAGTGATGCCGCCTATCCGACGGCGACGAAACTCGCCACATGTTCGAATACTCCGGCTACGAAATGTTGCAGCTTCGGGCGAACAGTCTTTCCAAGGTATGGAATTTGGTTGGGCGAGAATGCGTGAGCGACTGCCGGGCCATGTTGCGAGCATTGCAGGGAGAAGTGGCGGCCAAGCGTAGAACGTTCACTGCAAAATAAGAACCCGCCGACAATCGCTTTCGAAACTGCCGGCGGGATCTGCTCTTTGGAGTCATTCGGGGCGACAGGATTTGAACCTGCGACCTCTTGGTCCCGAACGAAATACTAACTTCAAAATCATCGGTATTCGCCGCTTGGTGGGGCATTGCAGAACGCGAGCGGATAGATTTTGCAGATAGATTGCAGAACGATTGCAGAACAAAAACCCCATCGTATAAATCAGGGGAAGGCATAGAATACTGGCATCCATCATCCCCATGAACCTTATCGTGCCCATGAAATGCGGCGGCATTCTGGCAGTCTGGCGGCATCGGCGGCGGCATGGTAGGTTCGGGGGATGAGCAAGAAATCAGGTGCCCAAAATCGACGCGATAAAATCGGTGCTTTCGCTGACGAGCATACGCGGATTGTTGCCGAGTCAATCGAACTTTTCCGTGACTATTTTTTGCATTACTGGGGGAAAGATGGGGCAAGGTACGCGGCGGCGGTGAAACAATTCAGGGAGCAAGCCCCATCAGATATACCAAACGATATGTATTCAAAGCAAAGATTGGCGATGCCATCCATTTTGAGCGATGCTGACTTGGCGGTGGCATTGCTGGCGGTCAAGGGGTTTGGGCAATCATCGGGTGGACTATCTCATAAGCGACTTGGGAAGGCGTTCAAAATTTGCGGCGTCGGGTGGAGTATGGCGAAAGCATCCCCATGTTTTGAAACTTTGGTGGTGCTGGGGTTGATTGAAAAGACAGGGGAGTATTCCAAAGGAAACTTTGGGACGAAATATAAACTGACTGAAAAAGCAACGGCGGCATTGCTGGGGTAAACAAGGGAGGCGGCGGAATAATTAAAATAAAAAGGACTTAAGACGTTATATGCCGAAATGGATATAGATGTTAGATGCTCGCGTGTTTTACATAGGATGTGCGAGTCAATCTTACGAAAACTGAATATATGACGCCGACGAATTGCTTTGATGAGCAATACAAGGGCAGGGACTCAACGATAATAAATGTCCCCAATGAGATGCCATAACGAAATTTTGCCTTGTATTCATGGGGCATCTCAATCGGGGCTGGTGGTTCGTTGCCATCAGCCCCTTCTCTTTTTATGAACTATAAGGCGGGGAATGAGATGTTAAATGGAAAGCATAATTGAACAAACAGAAATAATGGAGTCGGCGGAGTCGGCGGAGTCAGTCAAAGTTAGTAGGGATGTCAAATATCAGCATCCCAAAGCCGACTTGACCGAACCGCAAGAGCGACTAATCAGAACGGCATTCATAAATCGCGACATTGCCAAAACAGTTTTAGAACTCGGACGGGGCGTATGGGATACGCAATATCTGTACATCCTATCTGCAATGGGCGATGCGGCGGCGGCGGGGGCTTTGCTGACAAGAAAAGCATTTCAAGACTGGCTATTCCGCGAACATCCCCAACAGAATAAACCATCTATCATCGCGTCGGAACTGGCAATTTATAATCGCTGTCAAATGAAGTCGGTGGTTAAAACCGACGATGTTTGGAGCATCATCGAAACGGTTAAAGAATATGCAGTCATCCGCGATAAAGAGAACGCGGTAAACAAAATTAGGGCGGGCGATATTGAAACTGGCGTGACGGAATTGAAGGCGGCGGGGGTCGATACTACAGAAATCGAACGCATGGCGGCGGGGCGCCGCCTTGACGGTCGCTCTTATACGGCAACGGACGTGGGCAATGCTGAAATGTTTGCCGATGCGTTTCGCGACGATATGCGGTATGTCAGTGACTGGAAGCGATGGATTATTTGGGATGGCAAGCGATGGGCAGTAGACAATCGACAAGCCGCGATGGTCAAGGCGATGGAACTGGTGCGATACATCATGCCATCGTATGCCCAAAGCATTAAAGACGATGACAGTAGGGCGAAATATCTCAAGCATATTGCATCATCCCAAAATCGCGGACGTATTGAGAATATGCTGGTGCTGGCGGGGGCGAACTTGTCGGTGGCGACAAATGAACTTGACGCCAATCCTATTTTGTTCAATTGTCAGAATGGAACAATGGATACGCGGACGGGCGAACTCAAGCCGCATAATCGGGCGGATATGCTGACAAAGATTTCGCCATGCCATTACAAAGCGGCGGCAACTTGTCCGCAGTGGGACAGATTTCTAAATCGCATCTTTGAAAAGCATCTTGAATTGATGCCATTTATTCAACGGGCGATTGGCTACAGCCTTACAGGATCGGTTCAAGAGCAATGCCTATTTGTTCTCTGGGGCGGTGGGGCAAACGGTAAATCAACATTCCTAAATACCATCTTGCATGTACTGGGCGACTATGGGCAGCAAGCCCAACCGTCCCTATTGATGGGTAATGGCGGCGGACGTGTAGGCAATGGCGAAGATGTTGCAGGCTTGTTTGGCGTTCGCTTTGTAAGCAGTATTGAAACGCGAGAGGGCAAGTCATTTGATGAAGAGCGGGTGAAGGCTTTGACCGGCGGTGACCGTATTCGGGCAAGGCGACTGTATGAAAACTCCTGGGAGTTTGAACCGACGCATAAGATTTTCCTTGCGACAAACCATAAGCCGCGTATCAGTGGAACGGATTATGGTATCTGGCGACGATTAAATCTGGTGCCGTTTGAAGCGACGATTGCAGAGTCGGAAAAAGACGCGGCGTTGTATGACAAACTAAAGAGCGAAGCCGATGGGATATTCCGATGGGCAGTTGATGGATTGAAGGCGTGGCGGGCGGGCGGATTAAAAGCCCCATCCATCGTCAAAGATAAAGTTGATGAATATCGGGCAGAGTCGGACGTGTTCGGGCAGTTCCTACAATCTGAATGCGTTATGGATGATGGGGCATCGGTCAAGGCGAGTCAGTTATACGCGGTCTATCAGGCATGGGCTAAAGACAACGGAATTGATTATACAATGACTGCAATAACGTTGGGTAAGAAACTGAAGGAGCGGGGGCTTATCGACGGTCGCAAATCTGGGAGTAGATGCTGGCTTGGGATAGGTCTACTGGCGGAAATGCAAGATAAGACGGTCTTGGCATACGAAGACAAGGCGTTTTAGGTCTGGGGGATGACGCATTATGACAGATGACGCATTATGACGCATATTCTGAAAACTTTCTCTACTCAACTTCTCGTGGGGACTTTTGAAAAAAATGCGTCATCATCTGTCATGCGTCATTCTATAAGATGCAGAATTAGAATTTGCAGTACGGGGCGGCGGAGTCGGGGGAAGGCATAGGATATAGGCATTTACCCATCGCGTTCGTAGAACGCGCAGGGTCAATAGATACAAGTAAGTCAATTACATAACAGGAGAAATTAAAATGAACATCTTCAAAGCATTAAGAAACAATCTGGTTGAAAAGAAGCAAACAATGCAGGGGCTTTACCTTGAATTGCTCAATAGGGCGGATGACCCAAAAGAGGGGGACGCGGAGCGACTTGAGGCGGTTATCAATGAACTCGGTATAACCATTGAACAAGCCCAAACCGACGCGGCAATCATAGCAGAAGTAAAGCAACTAAAGCCTATCGCGGCGGAGTCGGAAACGCGTCAAAAGGAAAGCGGTATCGCGGCAAGAGCGGCAGCGGCTTACGCTCAAGAAACGGATGCCCTATTCATTCAACGGCGAGACGAATACATCGCTCTTGACGATGCTCATCGAAGAGCGGGGACGAAATGCAACGAAAGTTATAAAGCCATAGAGCGTTTAGACGAGATTAGAGCGAAATATCCGCATCTTCTGTCATAAATCGCCTATTCGATGCAGGGGAGAGGGGCAAGGTTAGTGCATTGTCTTGCTTCTCTTTTCTCTGCCGATTGACTGGTGGGCGTTTAATAGCGTCTGTGGGCTATTCTGGCAGCGTATGGGAAGGGTAGGGGGTATACGGCAGTCATAGGTTCTTTGACGCCGCTATAGGGCAATAGGGGTTTCGAGTTTAATCTTTTAGCGATATTAAGTTGAAAAAACGTAAATAACATAGGGAAGATAAGTATATTGTTTAATTAAATAAGAGGGAGGGTCTATTATGATGACCATAAAAGAGCTATCTAAAAAACTAAATATCTGTGATGCAACAATTAGGCATTATCAGCAAAGGGGGATGCCGTATCATTCCCTTGAAGGCAACGCGGTTATTAAGGGCATAAGAGTGCGTTTCCATTTGTATGACCTTGCGGCGGTCAAGAAATGGATGGAACTTAATCGCCTAACGGGGGCGGAAGGTAGACCGCGTAAACCGCAGGCGGAAGTGGTTGAAAAAGGCGTCCGCAAGATACTGGCAATCGTGCCTACTGATTTGCAAGAGCAAGTTAAGAGCGAAGTCTACAGGCTGGTAGAGTCAATGAAGGGGCATTGCGACATTGATAAAGGCTGACTTATCAATCGCGTTCGTAGAACGCGCTGGGGTCTATAAGCCCCAAAGAAATAGGGGCGGAAAAGTCGTTTAACTATGCCGCCCCTATTCATTGCTGGTGGGTTCTGGGATGCGTTATGCCGCATCCGTTTAGTTGGGTTGGGCTTGGGATGCCTTTCGCTCGTCAAAGATACGGGCGATGGCTTCTTTGTCGTTTCGGGCGGCAAACAAACGCATGTAAAAATCGTGGTCTACATCCGCCGCGAACATGGGGGCGAGTTGGCGGCGTAAGTCGATTAGGGCGGTGGACAATTTGCTCCAATCCCTTGAAGCATAATGTTTCAATACGCCTTTGGAGTCGGCTTGCGAGAGATACATTTGTGCTACATCATCGCCGCAGGCATCGCGAATTAGTTTCGCCCCCGACTTCCGCAGATACTTGAATGACAGGCGGCGGCTTTTGGGCAAAGCAACAATCAGATTTTCCCAAGCCGAGCGAACCGCATCGCGGCGTCCGTTGCCGCGTGGTTCGATAAGGGTATCGCCCCCTTCGGTGACGATTGCCGAGTCTGTATCTTTCTTACGGTCTTTCTCGATGAACATCCGCAGCAAGTCGGCGGTCTCTCGCCATATAGACCATTCTGCATAGATATTTGTTTTACCGCGAAACCGCCTAATCTTCGCGGCGTCCCCGGCGTCCGCATCTAATCCGACGCATTGTGAAACGGTCAATGTATTTAACTCCATATTGGCAAAGCCGCAATTGAGCGATAACGAAATCCAAAGGCGGTGCCGATAGTCGGCATTTTTGTAAAGGGTAGCCAATTCATCGACGGTAAACGCATCGGCTTCGGCATCATCGGACGCAAGTAAGGTGTCTCTTTCGGCGGCGGTCAATTGGGGTTGATTGTTGCGGAAGAAATCATCGAACCGCAGCGGCTTATTCCAAAGCGGCGTGTTAGTCCCCGGTGCCGTTTCGGTTTTTGATAACTCGTCAAGAAACCATTTGAGCGAGGAGAGATACGATTTTACCGACTTGACCGATAGCGGCTTCGCTGGTGACTTCTGACCTTTGTTGGGCTTGCCCATCGGACGGGCGGCGAGGGCTAATACGGCGGCTTCGACTTCTCTTGTGCCGATAGCGGCAAGCGGCTTGTTCCGTCCGAGTAGGTCAATGCCGCGTTGTAGGCGAAACATTTCGGACGAGTAGAACGCATGGGTGACTTGCTTCGCATCCATCCGCCGCTTGATACCGTCAAGGTAGGCGGTGGCGGCTTCCCCAACGGTCAAAGCGGTGGGGGATGCTGGGGCGGTAAGGGCGGCGTCAATGGACGCGGCGGCAAGGGGTTTGAGGGGGAGGGCGGTGGGATCGCTCCCCCATACTCGGACTCGCTCGCCTTTATGGTCAATTTCTATAACCCCTACCCCATCTCGCCAAGCCGACAGAATTTGAGCGGCTTTGGTGAGAGCGGCTTCAGGTCCGGCGGCAACATCGCCAAGATAAAAACGCCGGGCGGATACATTGCCAAGTTTAGATATGTTGTATCCTACGGATTTAACATACTGCCCTTTGTCGGTCGAAAGTCCGTGTTTCTTCGCCATTGCCGTATCTCCTATTGGGCTCTTGTCCGCTACTCATGAGCGGACTTACAAGAGCAGAGTATAGAGCACTTGGCTATTCTGCAATAGACCTAATTGCAGAAATTTTGCAGAATAATTGCAGAATAGGGGGCGGATTGAAGGGATATAATGAGCAATTTAGGCACGAAAAAAGACTCGCAAGTTATTTACCTGCAAGTCTTTATATCGTTATTCGGGGCGACAGGATTTGAACCTGCGACCTCTTGGTCCCGAACCAAGCGCTCTAGCCATGCTGAGCTACGCCCCGGTCGCTGGAAAGCTTAGCTCTGCTTCCCACGCTTCTTCTTGCCGTACTTCTTCTTGACCTTGGTCTTGCGAATAATACCCATGTGATTGTTCCTTCTTTCGGCGTCGTGCCGCGTCATCGCTCGGGCCAATCGCCCTGCGTTTCGGAATTCCGCGGCAAGACATAAAATCTTACCCGATGCCGCCGACCAATGCCAGAGCCCCGATCTCCATCCCCAAGTTATCGAAGTTTCGTGCAAACTGGGCATGTTCTGTGCGTTATGCCGATAGGCCTGCATATTGACTCTGGCTCATCGCACTAGCCCCCGGAGGTGCCATCATTCGCCATATTTTTGTTGCAGCAGCGGCTTCGCTCAGTTTGCTCAGTTTGATTCCCGCCGGCATGGCCGAGACGCCGCCGGCCACCATGCCGGCCCCGCGTACCGACAAGTCCGCAGTTCTCCGCGAACTGTCCGATACATCCGCCGCCGGCATGAGCCGCCGCCTCGGTCCCGACTACAAATCACTACACACCACGCCCGAGGATTTTCCCACCATCTACGTCGCGCCCGACAAGCGATTCTCCGGCGCCAGCGGCCATTATCAATACGGAACCCCCAGCAGCAGCGGCGGCGATTTCAGCTCCACCCAGGGACAAATCCTGTATGTCCCGAACTCCGGTGGCATCGGATGCGACCGCGTCACCATTATCGAATGGACCAACGGCGTCTTTACCGAAAGCCCCCAGCCACCCTGGCACGGCGGTTCCTGGCGTCCTGACGGCATGACCGGCGTTTGGTCCAGAGTGGCCACCGGCGGCCTCGGACAACCCATCGCCGCCGCGCGCGGTATGGGCGGATGGTCCAACTGCGGACTCGTGCTCACTTCCTCCGGATTCATCGGCACATCCGGAACCGTCACCGCCGCCGCCACCAGCGTCGCCTACCAGTTCCCGCGCAACAAGCTTCCGCTGGCCATCTCGATCACCAACAAGAATGAACTCGCCCTCGTCACCGTCGTGGATACCCAGACCATGCAAGGCCAGGTCGCGGTCCTCATGCTCTGCAGTTCCAGCAAGGGCGGCCAATTCGTCCACGAATGGCCGGACGATTACCCCGGCCTGCCCAATGTGGCGATGTTCACCGGCATGAAGATGCTCGGCTACGTCGATCTTCCCGGCGTCACATTCCCCACATCGGTCTGCGCCGTCGGCAACCATCTCCCCGGTCGCCTCAACGGCAAAGACGGCAACGCCGGCCTCCTGCGCGAGTGGGATCTCAAGAAAGCCGGTGATCGCGAGAGTTTCTTCAAAGGCAACAATGCGGATTTCTCCTCATCCGCCGGTTTCGCCGTGATCGGCGCCAAGTACGAAAACAAGGCCGTCTTCCTCGATCTGCAACCCCTCTTCCAGCGCGTCCGCGAAGCCTATTTCACCTCCGACGAGGAATTCGCCAAGACCCGCAAATTCGGCAATGGAAAACTCTGGCCGCCCACCTTCGAATTCGAACCGAACTGGAAACCCGCGGTCATCAAAACGGTCGATGTCGCCCAGCCCTCGGCCGTCATCGCCTCACTGGCCGGCGGCGATCAGGCCTGTGCACTCGTCGCTTCGCAGGATGGCACCGTCACGGTCTTCTCCGTCGGCGGGTTGTCTACCAATGAAGCCGCCTCGGCTGACACGATCACATCCGTGGCCACCTTTAAGGTCGGCCGAAACCCCACGTGTCTGACCTATCAGAAGGGCAGTAGGGATGGATTCATCGCCGCCTGCCGCGGCGATCGTGAAATCGACTGGATCAAGGCCAACAGTTCCGGAGGCTCCGTGACGCGCCGCCTGCGCGATGCGCACCTGCTGGACCCCGTCGCGGTGGAGATGGCCGACACCCACGGCATCGAGACGAGCATTATTTCCGTGACTGATTTCCAAGGCCGAAAACTCATCAACTACCGCTGCAGCGAGCTTCGTTTTGTTACCAATGGCGGGGCAAAGTTCGGCATGGGACCGGCCGGCAAAGATGAATTTGAATGCGGCGGAGCCATGGAGTTCCCCGGCTATCCCTTCGCCCTCAGCGCCACCAACGTCAACTGATACTCCGCGAATTCCGCGATCCCCGGCATAGGAGCATGCATGTCGTTTTCATTCCCTGCGTCTCGCACGGTCTTGTTCGCCCTGGCCGCCATCTTTGCCGCAGCCCCTGTTGTACAGGCCCTTACGCCCGATCAGGTGGCGGTGATCGTCAACGACAAAAGCGAAAAATCCCGCACCATCGCCGAGTATTACATCAAGGTCCGGCAAATCCCCGCCGACCACCTCATCACCATCAGCGTCAAACCGCAGGAGAACATTTCCGATGAAGACTACCGCACGCAGATTGCCGAGCCGATCCGCAAGGCCCTGCTCGAAAAGAAACTCGACCAGACGATTACCTGCCTGGTGACCACTTATGATGTGCCGTTGCGCACCGACAACATCGCGCCCACCACCGCCGAAAAAGTCGAAATCACCGCCTATCAAAAAGCCCTCGCCGCAGGACGAGCCGAGTTGCAGGAAGTGACCGCCAAACTGGATCGCGTTGCCGCGCCTCAGCCCGCAGCCAGCAGTCCGGCATCGCAGGCAGCACCCGCGAAAATGCCTGACTTGGGCACGCAGATCGAACAATTCAAGAAAGCCGCCCAATCGGCCATCTCTCGACTGAACGCCCTCGATGCCGCCCAGCGCGCCAAGCTCGCCCCCGCGTACCGCGAACTCCAGCAAGCAGGTTTCGGTCTCACCCTCCCGCCCAAATTCCCTCAACTCACCGCCGAACCTGCCGCCACGCAAACCCAGCCCGCACAATCGCAGCCGTCCGTCGATCCGCGCGTCCTGGAAATCAATCGCCAGCAGGCCGCTCTCGCCGCCGCCCCAACGGATCAGGACAAGAAGCGTCTTGAAATTCTCACTCTTGAACGCGAAAAATCCGGTCTCATCGGCTACTGCCAAAAGGCCGAAGCCTTCAGCCATCTCTTCGACCATCGCGAAACGTATGCCTGTGTCGACAGCGAACTCATGTTGCTCTGGGTCAAAGACTACTCCCGCGAAGGCATGCTCCCCAATCCCAAATGCATCGGTGGCGGTAGCGGCAGGCGTCGCCGAGGCGCTGAAACCACCCTCACCAGCGAAGACCGCATCATGATCACCGCGCGTCTCGATGGCACCAGCGTCGAGAAGGTCATCTCGATGATCGACACCTCCATCCGCGTCGAGAAGGACGGCCTCGACGGCGTCGCCTACTTCGATGCCGGCTTCGCAAGAATCCCCTCCTATGACCATGAAATCATCGCCGCCGGCGAGTACCTGCAGAAAAACGCAGCCATGCAAGTCGTCATCGACACCAAGCCCGAGTTGCTCAAAGCCAAGGATTGTCCCAACGCCGCGCTCTACTGCGGCTGGTATTCACTCAAGAATTATCAGGATAGCTGCCAGTGGCTCCCCGGTGCCGTGGGATTTCACATCGCCAGTTTTGAAATGATTTCTTTACATGATCCGCATGAATTCGGCTGGGTCGCCGCCCTGCTCAATCACGGTTTCTGCGGCACACTCGGACCGGGCTACGAACCCTACGTAAACGCGTTCCCCAATCCACGCCTTTTCTTTCCGCTGCTCGTGTCGGGCCAATACACCCAGGGCGAGGTCTGGTATCTCACCTGCCCGACGGTTTCTTGGGCCATGGGTTACGTGGGCGATCCGCTCTACAACCCGTTCTTCAACAAGCCGCGGCTCTCGGCCGAACAGATCGCCGCCGACCCGCTGCTCGCCAAAGCCGCCGAGATTCTTCCCCCCGCGAAAGTCACCGCCCCGATTCCACCCAAGCCCGTGCCGACAACCGCGCCGGCGACAGCGCCCGCCACAGCCCCAACGAAGTGAACTCAAGCGTCTCACGCTATGCCGTTAGCGCCGCCTTGAACGCCTCAATCACCTGATGCCCCTGATCCTTCGTCGGCAGCAACGCCGATCCCTCCGTCCATTCGTTGAATGCGTTCACCACCATCACCCGCGTCGTTTGCGAGGTCTGGCTGGAAAGGAACCGCCGGCACCCATACACCATCTGCGCAAATCGCTCCGGTGTGTTGTCCTGAATCACGTGTCCCCACGGCCACTCGCCGCGCACCGGTGGCCACGGCTCCTGCGGATGATTCCGCGCCGAAACATCCCACCCCTGCGTCACCACCGGCCAGTGCGGCAGTCCCGCGCCCGCCATCTGCGGCCAACGCTTGGCGTGCGTTCTCATCAGCGCCTCGTAATGGTCCATCGCCACGCCCGTGCGATGCTCTTGAGACTCCGTGAAGTTGTACGTCGTCGAATGATCGAATCCGAGAGACTTTGCCGTCGCCGCATCATGCGATGATCCCGTGAAGATGCCCAGGTAAAGCCCCGGCAATCCGTTTTTCGCCGCGCGATTCCGCATCCGCTCGATCGCCTTGCCTACCACCACCTCGCCGCCGAGGTGCTGCAGCAGCATCGACAGCAGAAAGAACGAAAACCACGGCTTGCCCTCGATATGCCAGTAGTTCGGCTCGTGAAAGTAACGCTCAGTACAATGGTCGATCACCCGATCGAGATCCTCCAGCGAATGCCGGATCGGCAGCATCGGTGGCAGTGGGCCCACCAGCGGTGCAGGAAAACAATTGGCCCAATTGTGATTGGCCCACATCAGGCCGAACTTCAGCCGATTCCGATTCGGCGCCTTCATGAAGCCGTTTTCCAGTTGCTCGTGCAGAATTTTCAAACCCGCGTACCAGTACCAGTCCACGATGAACGCATCGATGCCGTGATCGGCAGCCAAGTCAATTTCCTTCGCCGCCCACGCCGGATCGGCCTCATCGTAATGCCCCCACAGCGGCTCAATCGGCTGGCGATGCCCCGCAAATCGCGGCCGCGCGCTCTTGACCAGTTGCCATTCCGACCACCCAAAGCCGAAAACCGATTCGTGGTACGGCGTGGAATGAAACCCCGGAAAATAGATCGCCGCCACCAAAAAATCCCTCCGCGCCGCCGGCGGAAGATTGTTCAATAACGCCGACAGTTCCGCATGTTGGAAATTCATTCTGTTCCTTCGCTACAGGGCTTGATGATTGGATAGCCCCCAACATACTCCCCCGCCACCCACCATTTCGCAAGCCCCGCGCCCCGCCCCCCTTCATCGTTCAACGTTCATCGTTTTCTCCCGCCATCGGGTGAATGAAGTGAAAAGCGTATCACTTCCCTAAGAACTCCCGCTCCCACTTCGCCGCGTCATCGAGAAAATACTTCACCCGCACCTTCTTGAATTCGCGCGTCGAGTACAGCATGGCATGATCGCGAATCCCCGTCACCTCCGCGATTTCGCCGATCACACGCTGGCATTGTTCCTGCGTCGGCGCGTGCACCATCGTAAAAATCGTGTACGGCCAGTCCGGATAGCTCTGCCGAAGATAGCAGTGGCTCACCGCTGAAAATCCGGCCGCCGTTGCTCCGAATGACTCCTGCTTCTCCGGCGGCACCACCCATACGCCCATCGCATTGGCCGAAATCCCCGCCTCGCGATGCCGCAGCACCGCACTGAAACGTCGCATCATTCCCTGCGCTGCGAAATGCCTCGCCGCATCCAGCAATTCGCCCACGTTCATCCCCGCTTCCTTGGCCCACCCCGCATACGCTTCGCCCTCCACCGGCAAATCCTGCTGCAGTACGCGGATCAATCGCTTCTCCCGCTCCGTCAGCGCTGTTCCTTCCCCCCGGGTACGGTTTGCTTCGGAGTAAACCGGTGCTGCCACTGCCTCCGCATCGCCCGTCAGATCGAACCGCACGCCAATCTTGAACAGTTTCAGCGTCGGCATCATCCGCGTCGAAATCGCCCCGCTCATCTGGTGCAATGCCTCAACCGTCTTCTCCAGCCCCAGCCGGCTATCCGGCGGCACCGCCAGCGTGTACCACAAATTGAAACTGTGCGTCCGCTGATAATTGTGCGACACGCCCGGATGCTTCCCGATGATCGCCGCCGCCGCTTCGAGATGATCCTCGGCAATGCGTGCCGCCACCAGCGTGCTCTGATACCCCAGCGATTTGGAATCGAAGATCGCACTGATCTGCCGGATCAATCCACGTTTCTCTCCCTGGCCGGTCTTCAACGCCTTCACCCGCCGCAGCACCTCGGCTTCATCCACCCCCAGTTTCCGCCCCAGTTCTGCGTACGGCCGCTCCACCAGCGGCACTTCCGTCTGCATCAGGTTCAAGAGCTTCTGATCGGTTTCATCCAGGATCGACAACGTCATTATTTGGCTCCGAGAGTATGTTTCAGCAAGTAGGGGGGCTCAACCACGCAGCAGTTTCATCGCGCCCTGCGCTTCCAGTGAAGCAAGCACCCGATCGACCGCGCTCATCGCATTGCTCAAAGGCGTGTCCGCCGCGGCACGGATCACCGGCGGATGCCCATCGCGCCCGGCCACCACCGCCCGCAGTTGCACGCGGTCCCCATGTATCTCCGCCAGCGCCGCAATCGGCGAATGGCAATCGCCTTCCAGTCGCCGCACCACTTCGCGCTCCAACTCGACGCACTTGTACGTGACCGGATCGTTCATCAGCCCCAGGATCTCGCACGTCTGTGCATCCGCCTTCCGGCACTGCAGCGCCAGCGCCCCCTGTCCCGCCGACGGCAACAACTCATCAACGCTAATCGCCGTCATCGCCTTGTTATCATAAAGCCCGCTGCGTTTGAGCCCCGCCATCGCCAATATCACCGCGTCATACTCGCCGTCACGCAGTTTCCGCAGCCGCGTGTCCACATTCCCGCGGATCGGCACCACCTCCAGATCCGGACGCAGCGCCAGCACCTGTGATTGTCGCCGCAATGACCCTGTCCCCACTTTCGCCCCCCGCGGCAATTCCTTCAAACTCCGCCCCTTGAAACTCGCCAGCGCATCCCGCGCATCTTCCCGCGCCGGCACCGCCGCCATCAACAGCTCGTCCTGCGCCACCAGCGGCATCGTCACCGGCACATCCTTAAAACTATGCACTGCAAAATCGACATCCCCCGCCAGCAACGCCTGCTCCAATTCTTTAGTGAACAACCCCTTCCCGCCGAACTCATGCAATGGCCGGTCCTGAATCGTGTCGCCGGACGTCTTCACGACCACCAGTTCCACCTTCAGCCCCGGACGCAGTTTCTCCAGCTCCGCTGCCACCATTCCGCTCTGCAGGCGCGACAGCATGCTCCCCCGCGCCCCCAGTCGAATTTGCATCGTCGTATTCGCCATCACCTTCGCCTGACTCCCATCGCCGACATCGTCAGCGTTCAATTTCAAGTTCAATGCTAAATATTACTTGTTCCGCAGGTTTCTTCCGACCAGCCAGATGCGGATCGCATAGCCCCACAGCAGCAGCGCCACCAGCACATAACCTGCGATCGTGTAGTGTTCGAGCGTCATACGCCACCTCCGTCGGGAACGATCGGCATGACCGGTTCAAAGCCGTGAATGCTGGTCGCATCGCGCCGAGCCCGCTGCTGCCGGGCAAGTTGATACCGTGCCACGATCAATCCCGCGGCTAGCAGCGTCACCGGAACAAAACACGCCCAAAGTGTCAGCTTCATCGCATACGTCAACCCGATCGACGACGGATGTATGTCCGGCAGCAATCGCGCCGACAGCCACACCAGCGGCACATCCAGAAACGCCACCACACCATACACCGCCGCCACCACCGCCCGCCGCTGCGAACTCTCAATGCTCGCCCGCACCAGCAGGTACACAATGTACAGCAGCCACAACATGAAACTGAACGTCAGCCGCGGGCTCCACGTCCACCACACGCCCCAGGCCCCACGCGCCCAAAGCATCCCCGTGAGCAGCACCGCACTGCACAACACCACGCTCACCTTCGCCGCCGCCATCGCCAGGTCATCCCACCACACACGCCGCGTCGTCAAATATCCCACGCTCGCCACAAATACCAACAGGCATGCGACAAACGTATTGATCGCCACCGGCAAATGGATGTAAAAAATCTTCTGAATGATCCCCATCGTCGCTTCTTCCGGCGTATCCCAGAAGACGCGGGCCACCACCGCGGCAAACGCCGCCGCCGTGATCAGCCAGTACATCAGAACCGCCGCCTTTTTCATGCCGCACTCCTTCACGGTTCCAACACCACTTCAAATACCAGCCAGCTCGTCACCAGGAAGATCGCATCAAACGCCAGCAGGATCGTCATCCCCGTCCCGCCCGGCGACGCCCCATCGCGGAACATCGCCGTCATTTGCTGCGTCGACGCGATCACCAGCGGCAATATCACCGGAAAAATCACCAGCGCCAGCAGCCCGCCGGCCAGCCGCGACGAACTCACCAGCGCCGCGAACAACGTCCCGACTGCCGCAAATCCCGCCATCGAAATCAGGATGATCAGCACAAATCCGCCCGGCGCCGGCGACAGATCGAAACCAAAAAACAAAATCCCCACCGGCGTAATCACCGCCGCCACCGCCAACATCAGCACCAGGTTACTGATCAATTTGCTCGCGTAGATCACTCCGCGATCGATCGGCGCCAATAGCAATCCCGCCAGCGCCCCATCCTGCCGTTCCACCGCCATCGTCTTTTCAAAGCACAGCACCCCGCTGAACAGATACGCCACCCACAAAATCGCCGGCGTACCCATCCGCGCCAGTTCGGGCGACTGCCCGAAACCCAGCCCCAGCACGCTTACGATCAGCACCCCCAGCACCAATACCAGCCCCATCGTCTGGCGCGTCCGCCCCTCGATCCGCAAATCCTTGGCCGTCAGCGTCACAATCTGTCGCAGTGTGCTGCTCATGCGCTCATCTCCTGGAGCACACGCCGCTCGTCTAACTCGCTCGAACCTGCATCAATAACTTTTTTTCCGCCCCGCAGCACCACCGCCCGCTCCGCCAGCCGCAGGCTCTGCCCGATGTCATGATTTGCCAGCACGATCGTCTTGCCCGCCGCGTGCAGATCGCGAAGTACCTTTTCCAGCACCGCCGTCGAAGGCGCATCGAGCCCCGCAAACGGCTCATCCGCCAGCAGCAACTCCGGATCGTGCATCAGCGCCCGCGCAATCGCCACGCGCTGCATCATGCCGCGGCTGAACGCCTTCACCGCATCGCTGGCCCGTGTCGCCAATCCCATGGCCTCAAGCAAATGCATCGCCCGCTTTCGCACGTCCGCCACGCCGTACAGCGCCCCGAAAAATTCCAGGTTTTCCCGTGCCGAAAGATCGTGATACAGCATCGTCTGATGCCCGATCAGCCCGATCTTCGCCCGCACCTTCACCGCCGCCGTGCCGCGCGCCTCCATGCCGAACAGCTCCAGCCGCCCGCTCGTCGGCGTCGTCAGCGTCGCCAGCAGTTTCAGCAGCGTACTCTTCCCCGCGCCATTGGCCCCCAGCAGCGCAATGAATCGCCCGCGTCCCACTTCCAGATCGATGCCCTTGAGGATCGGCCGCTCGTCGATCGACTTGCACAAACCGTTCGCCCGCACCGGCATCGCCGCTGTGTTCGTTTGTGTTTCTGTTGTCGTCATCGTCAGCGCCGTCACGAATTATCCCTTCCTGGCGTTGCCTGCGCGATTCTCACCCGTCTTCGCCCCGGCCTTTGCTCCCTTGGGCTTCTTTAAGAATAGCACGCCGACCCCGCACAGTCCGATCAAAACCGCCCCGGCCACCGCCACGTTCTTCGCCGACAACTCCTTCACGCCGTCCGCCTTCTCGCCCGCGAGCTTCCCACTCAACCCCGCAATCGTCAGCGTCGCCGTCGTCCCGGCCTTGATATCCTTGCCGTGAAACGCGCGTACCTGCTGCTCTTCGCCCATGCTCATCTTATCGCCGCCTTCGATGCCCTGCGCCGTCACCGTGGCCCCCTCCGCGGGCACAAACACCATCATGTGCCCGATGTCCGCCGGCGCCGTAATCGGCAGGCTGACCGTCCCATTCACCGCCGGCACCATATACGCCACGCGAAACTGCGTCTGCCCCGGAAACAACGGCCCGCCGCTGTAAATCCCTTCATTCGTAATCTGCGTCGCGGATTCATCAAACCCGCCCATCAGTCGCACCCCCGTCGCCCCCGCCGGCAGCGGCAGCAGGAACGTATACACCTTGCCGTCACGCGCCTGTCCCATCCACGCCCGGTCGGTCGGGTTCTCCGCCGAGATCATCTCCGTCACACTGATCCCCTCGCCGCCCTCCGCCCACTGCACGATCACGTGCCGCATATTCACAGTCCATTCCGGCTTCGTCTGCGTCGCATCGTACACCTTCAGATCGATATGCTGCGTCGGATTCGCCGGGTCCAGCACCGGCCCGATCCCCTGCTGCTCCAATCCCCCGTGCCGCACCGTCACCATCGCCTGGCATTCCACCCGCACCGGAATATCGTTGATTACGCCCGCGCCCTTGGCGTCCAGCGTCAAATCCCATTTCTTCAGCACGATCCCCTGGTGATACAACTCCACCGTCACCGATTCTCCCCCCACGGGCGTGCCGTCCTTGGTCCCGGCTATCGCCTGAATCTCAATGCTGCCTTTCACCGTCGGCATCGTTGTGCCCGCCTCCCCCATCGCCGGATGCCCCGCCGGCATCGGCGCATCAGCACCGCCAATTGCGGGATGTCCAGCCGGCATCGGCGCATCAGCACCGCCAATTGCGGGATGTCCAGCCGGCATCGGCCCAACAGCACCACCAATCGCCGGATGCCCCGCCGGTAGCGTCGTCGGTCCAGGCATCTGCGCCAGCCCCACCGACGCCATCGTCAACACCAACATACTTGTCAGCCAAGGCATCCTCATGGATGACCCTCCGTCTTGCCGTGTTCCATCGGACGTGTTTGCGGTTTCGGAGCAAACACAATGTTGCTCAACTCGATCGTCGCCGTCGCCCCGGCCTTCACTTGCCGCGCCTTGTACAGTTGCATCCCGCTGCTGTTCTTGGCCATCGGGCCCGTGCCCATCTCCACCCCCTCAGCTTTCTCCACCTTCGCACCGACCGGCAGATACACCGCAAACAGCGTCGTATCCGCTGGCGCCACAAAACTCAACGTCGCCTTCCCATCTGTTACCGGCAGCGAGTAGCCAAACCAGTATTCCGTCGACTGCGGCAACATCGCTTTCCGCCGTATCAATTTCCCACCCTCCTCCTTGGCCCCTGCCTCCAGCATGCCCGGCCCCATGATCAGATCCGAAAATCCGGCCGGCAACGTGATGCTCAGCGTCTCTCGCTCTTTCTTTTCGTTCAGCGTTCCCACCCACGCCTTGTCCAGCGGGTTGAATCCGCCGATCATCTCCGTCACCTTGAGCGACCGCACCTTTCCCACCCCCTCCGTCTCTATCGTCACATGTCGCATCCCGATCGACCACGCCGGCAACGACTCCGTCACTTCGTACACCTTCATCGCGATCTCAATCGCCGGCTGGTACTTGGTCATCGATGGACCGACCAACTGCTGCTCCACCCCCGCATGCGTTACCGTCACCACCGGCTGAAACGCCTCATCCAGCGGCAAATCCTTCAGTTCCACCACGCCCTTCGCATCCATCTTCACATCGTAAGTCTTCAGCACTTTCCCTTTGCTATACAGGGCGACGTTCACCGGATCCTGCAAAATCGCCGCCCCACCAGGCGTCCCTTGACTGATCAATACCCGCAATGCCCCCATCGCCTTTTCTTCACCAGCCCCCGGATGCCCCATCGGCAACCCACCGCCGCCCATTCCCGGATGACCCGCCGGCATCGATGTCGGCGATTGATCCAGATGCGGATGTCCCGCCGGCAACACTCCCTCCGCCGCCGCCCCTTGCGTGGTGGGGGGGGTGGGGGGGTGGTTAGTGGATGGGGGGGGGCTAACGGTATCCGACGCGCCATGCGGCGCCGGCGTATGTTGCCCCATCGCCACTCCCGTAAACATCACCGCGCCCGCCATCGCCCAAATCACGCCGCTCATCATCGTTCTCGTTGATCTTTCCCGGCTCATCATTCCACCTCGTAAGAGTCGCTCGCTCTGCTGATTTCAAGAGCCTTTCGAGTGCTTGCGACCTTATTGCGAAAGGAGTCCCTGACACTTCAATCGTCGCTGCGCTCAAATTGCCGCAGGCCGATTCTCGCTATTTTCCATCCGACCTGGCGCCGTTGCCGTCGCCACAACCTCAGCCTGCCTGGCTTTACGTTGCGGCAGCAGACACATCATGCCGCCCAGCGTCATCAGCCCACCGCCAATCCATATCCAATCCACCAGCGGATTCACAATCACCTGCAGCGTGATCGTCTGGGCGCCTTCTTCCCATCCCGCAAGGTTCATGTACACATCTCCGCCCAGACCGAACCGTATCGCCACTTCACTTGCCGACTGTCCCTGTTCCATACTCTTATCATAAAACCGACGCTCAGGACGAAGCGTATACTTGCTCCCGTCCTTCGCGGTGACATCCACGGTCGCGACGGCCGCCATGTGATTCGACCGTCGCGTCTCCTCCAAACTCCGGTAGGCTACCGTGTATCCGCCAATGGTGGCGGTCTCATTACTCTTCAACGCCACCGTTTCATTCACGTTGTAAAGGCTCGATCCCGCCACACCCACAATCACCGCCGCCAGCCCGATGTGCGCCGTCTGAGCCCCCCAGCGATGCGGTGTCCCCCGCAGCACCCGTATCACAGCTATCACCACATTACTTCCCTCACTCGCCTGCCAGATGGTCGTGCCAAAATCGATCGCCACGCCCGCCAGCACACCTGCCGCCACGGCTCCCGTCGCCAGTGCCCATATTGCCAGATGTCCCGATACCGCAACCAGAATCGCCCCGATTACTCCGGCCCCAATCATATACCCCAACAACTTCTTCGCGCGCGCACTCGCTTCGCCGTAACCCAGGATCGGCCCGGTCGCCATCAATCCCGCCAGCACCACCGCCATCGGCAGCACCACCTTGTTATAGAACGGTCCCGACACCGTCACCCCCTGCCCGCCAAACGCCCCGCTCAAAATCGGAAATATTGTCCCCACCAGCGTCACCACCGTCATGGCCACCAGCAACACATTGGCCGACAGGAACACGCCCTCGCGGCTGAGCATCGCATCGAGCGCATGCTCGCCGCTCAGCAGTCCCAACCGCGCCACAATCAGCACCAGACTCCCCACGGTCAGGATCGCCATGAACACCAGGAAAAACGTGCCGATAGGAGACTCGCCAAAACTATGCACGCTCTGAATCACGCCGCTGCGGGTCAGATACGTTCCGAATATGCACAGCAGAAACGTCCCCGCCGTCAAAAACGCCGTCCAACGCTTGAACATCCCGCGCCGGCGAAATACCGCGATCGAGTGCAGCAGCGCCGTCGCCGTCAGCCACGGCAGCAAACTCGCATTTTCCACCGGATCCCATGCCCAGTAGCCGCCCCAACCCAATTCCACGTACGCCCACTGCGCCCCCAGCACAATGCCGACGCTCAGGAACAACCACGATGCAATCACCCACGGTCGCAAATCTTCCAGCCAACCCCGGTCTTCGCGCCCCGTGAGCAGTGCCGCAACCAGTATCGCAAACGGCACCGTGAATCCCGCGTATCCCAAAAACAGCAGCGGCGGATGAAACACCATCGCAAAATTCTGCAGCATCGGATTCAGCCCGTGCCCATCCGCCACCCGTACCGTCGCCGCTTCAAAGGGATTCCCCGCGTACAACATCAGCAAGGCAAAAAAACCCGTCACCCCGGCCATCACCGCCAGGCTGATCGCAGCTTCATTCGTTTCACGCTTTCGCAGCGCCACCGCAAGAATCAATCCCATCACCCCCAACACCCACGCCCAGAACAGCAGACTCCCCTCCTGCCCCGCCCAGAATGCCGCAATCTTATATCCCAGCGGCAACGCCCGCTCGCTGTGCTCGGCCACGTAGGACAGACCAAAATTGTTGTCGATCAAACTCTTCAGCAGCGCCCAGGCGCTCACACTCAGCAGTACCGCGATCAACCCCATCCCCCAGCATGCCGCACGCAGCGCCGCCTCAAGACCCAAACGTATATGTGCGATGGTCGCCACGATCACCGCCACCGCCACCAGCAACGTCCCCGCCAGTGCATACTCGCCGATCGTCACGATCATCGCGCCGCCTCCCCGGCTTCCGTGGTCGGCCGATTCACCGGATGTCCCTTGGGTGCCTCATCATACTTACTGGCGCATTTGGTCATCATCAGATCGCTTTGGAAAATGCCTTGTGCGTCCCGTTTGCCTTCCACCAGCACTTCGCCGCCGGCTTTGAACAGGTCCGGCACGATCCCGTGATAATTCACCGCGATCTGCTGCCCGTCCCCCAGCAGCACGAACTTCGCCGATAGCTGACTCTTCTGAACGTCGAGCCCCTCTGCCCCCACCTTTCCACACAGCCTCACCCGCTGCCCCTGGTACTTCGCATCACTTAGATAGGTGTTCACGCCCACCGTGTACGTCCACCCCGTCTGCATGCCCGCAAACGACAGGTACACAATCGCCCCAACGAAGATCACCCCGGCGATCGAAAGTTTCCATCGTTTATGTGTCATGCGCTATGCCCTCATCAAGTATCCGCCAGATACAGGACAAGAGCAATGCCACAGCTTACAGAACAAATATATTGATGTGAAATTTTTATAAACTGTTTGTGTAAAATAGTTTATAACAAATACTTAAATCTGGATAAATTTGTCCAGACGCGTTCTCTCTCACCCCTGAGAACCCGGCTATCCCCCCTCGTCTTGGCTGCGGGAGGGTTTTCACTGCGCCTCGTGGCAGCTCATACACAGTTTGCTTGACTCGTTGCTCATCACCAGCAGCTTCGCATTCGACGCATACGGGCTGTGGCAACTCTCGCACCCCACCTGCCCGTTGAATATGCGTATCCGATAATTCAGGTTCGATGGCGCTCTGAAACTCATTTCTCGCGACTTCACCCCGCCGACCATCGGTGCCGAACGGTAAGGCACCGCAACCGGATGATTGTTCCGTGTCGCATCCTGGGCCACCGTTCCATCATGGCAACTCATGCACGATCGGCTTCCGTCATTCAGCCCCAAAGTGTCGGTTGTCTTCCCCCCGCGCCACATCAGATGCGCCCTTTCCGTACCCAGCGGATGCATCGATTTGCGGCTCAAACTGCCGTCCGTGTGGCAATTGAAGCAAAACGAACCTGTATCGAACGCTTTTGCCGGCCGAAGCAAGCTTGTTTTCGCTCCGCTGGTACGCATCGCAGCATGATCGGCCGTCGTATTCAAGTGGCACGTAATGCACGTAACTTGGTTATTTTCCAAGGGCATAGAGTCTGGCACCGTCATCGACGGCACCACGTTGCTCGGATGCGAGAACCCCTCCTCCATCTCATGACACCGCATGCACTGCGCCCCCGTCATCTGCCCACTCATTCCCGCCATCATATCGGTTGTAACTTCATTTCCCGCAAGCGTTTGTGGTGCAAGGATGAGCACCGCAAGAAGCATCGGAAGCACCATCAGCGGCGCCAGCACCCATCGTCTCCGGATTCTCAGCAGGGGGGCCAACGGATCTCGGTTGATCATCGAAAGTCCTGTAGCAGCAATATTTTATGTCTAAATCACAAGTGCGATCCAGATGCTCCCACCACGCCTTCAGTGGACCGGCGAAAGGCACCGAAAACCTTCGACGCGATCAGGGACCAACTTTCGATCGAACTTCGAATAACTCCAGCCCGCGGGAAGGCCTAAGTAAGGGGGATTCTTAGAAATGGGATATAGATGGCTTAAAGGACCCGGTAATCCGTTATTTGGGGTCATAAACGCTGTTTTCGGGGTTTTCAATAGTGGTACGGGGGTTGCAAAGGTACCCGTAGAAGCAGAGCGCCCGGTCTATACCGACCACGACTGCTTCAACAAGTCAAAACGGACGGGACGCGGACGAACGGCGGGATCACGTCGCGGACCCTTAAAACGAGTGCCCGCAGCGTTTTTTTGGAGAATACCTATGAAGCTCAGTACCCATCTCACGATGCTCCTGGCGGGTGCGGCCCTGCTGGTTGCCGGCGTGACCGCCAGAGGCGCGTCAGTCGTCGGCTCCAAGCACGACCTCAACACGCTCGCGGGCGTCTCGATGCCGGACAAGCAGGTTTGCTTGCCCTGCCACGCTCCCCACAACATGCCCCCGGCAAACTACGGCCTCAGTCGGCTGTGGAACCACACCATGCCGGCCAACACCTACACCCTCTTTGACGGCAGCACGTCCGTTTCCACCTGGAACGGCACCGGCACCGCCCCCAAGTATGTCGGCTTGGACGATGTCAGCCGCAAGTGCCTCTCCTGCCATGACGGCACCGTCGCCGTCGACTCCTACGGCGGCGCCACTGATGGAACCGCCTGGGCTTACAGCAGCTCCGGCACCACCTTCATGCCCGCCGGCTACCAGATCGGTGGAGGTCAGAACCTGACCCACGATCACCCGGTAGGCCTGCAGTACCCCGGTCTCTCGACCGATGGCAAGACCTTCACTCCCGGCGGCTACGACAAGAACCCGTTGCTCTTCTCCAAGACCGCCCGCCCTGTAACTCTGGATACCGCAACCACGACCAGCGGTACCACCAACTATCTCGATACCGATGGCAATCCGATCACGGGCGTCGGCAAGATTGGTTTTGGCAAGCTCACGGTTGGTGGTGTCTCGTTCGCGAACATCGTCGGCTGCGGTTCCTGCCACACGCCGCACGACAACACCTACCGGTTCCTGGTTGTCCAGAACACCGGTTCTCAGCTCTGCTTGAGCTGCCATAATAAGTAACCGTAAACATGCCGACCGGCGGGCCGGCCCCCGAAGGGGCCGGCCACACCGGTGGCTCCTGCAAGTCGATCCTGATTCGTTTGTCCGCCCCGTCCGTTAAATGACATGCGATAGGGAATCGGCGATCTCTTTCCCACCGCCTCTAACGGTTAGAAACCAATTATAGGCGAAGGGATAACTCCACACGAGGCCGCCACGTGGCGGTCTCTCTTATCGCCCAAAACTGGACCTCGACCTCAGGATTTCAAACGCGAGACATAACGCTAGTTTGTAGTTGACGGCCGCAAGGGTGAACCAGAGGATCTGAAGTAGAGGTGTAGGATGAATGTAGATTCGATGATGGTCGCACGAAAACTCACGGGCTTGGTCGCCGTACTTCTTCTTGGATTCCTCGGAGGCTGTGCCCAGAAAGTACAAGCGCCGGCGAAAACCTACATGTTCTGGCCGCCGACGCCCGACGATCCCCACATCCAATTCCTGATGGCCATCTCCTCGTCCGCCGATGTCACCGGACGACAGGGAAAGCTTGATGAGATGATCTACGGCAAAGAGACCAACAGTGATCTGCCGTTCAACCGTCCCTACGGCGTACGGATGGTCGACGGAAAGATCTATGTGTGCGACGCCTCCGCATCCCTTCTGGCGATCCTCGATTTTCGTACCAAGCAGGTGCGGATCATCGGCCAGGAGGGCGATGGTCGCTTGTCCAAGCCGATCGATGTCGCGGTGGCCCCGGATGGCCTGCGCTATGTGGCCGACACCGGGCTGGGATCGATCGTGGTCTTCGACGACAAAGACCAGTATGCCGGCAAGATCAGCTTGCCAGGTATGCGCCCGGTGAGCCTGGCCATATCGCAAAATGAACTCTACGTCGCGGACATGGCCGCCAGCCGCGTGCGCGTCTTCGACCGGATGAGCGGCAAAGAACTGCGCACCATCGGCGAGCCGGGTGCTGGGCCCGGTCACATGGGCGGGGCGATGGGCGTGGCCCTCGATCGCCAGGGAAATGTCTACGTCAATGATGTGCTCGGTTGCCGCGTGCAGAAGTTCACACGTGATGGAAAATTCATCTCCTCCCTCGGGGGCGTGGGAGACCTGCCCGGGCTGTTCGTGCGGCCCAAGCACATGGCCATCGATGCCTCGGGCATTCTGTACGTGGTGGACAACGCCTTCCAGAATGTTCAGATGTTCAACGAGAAATCGGAAATGCTGATGTTCTTTGGCGCGCCGGGAACTCACCCGGGCGCCATGGATATGCCCACCGGTATCTGTGTCGATGATGCCGATCTCGAATTGTTCGCCTCCTACGTGCATCCTGCATTCCAGGCCCAGCGGCTGGTGATTGTCACCAACAACTTCGGCCCGGCAAAAATCATGATCTATGCCCTCGGTGAGCTCAAACCGGGAAAGACCGTGGCCGACATTTCGAGCGGACGCATCAAGACGATCGTGGGCTTCCGCGGAAATGATGCCCCGGCGTTCAAGGACAACGCGCCGGTCCCGACCACCGAGCCCACCACTCAGCCGGCGACCCAGATGGGGCCGACGACCTTGCCGCAGGGCCTCCCAACAACAGGAGGCGGCAGTTACTGAAAGAAACACTGATCCTCGATTCGCATCATCGTGACCATCGGAAAGGTAGTACAGTTATGACAGGCCGAGACCCAAGGAAACAATTATGGCGGGCGCTCGGCCTTGTTCTATTGATGACCCTGATCTGGAGCGCCGGCTGCGGCACACCCCACGAACGCTACCGGGTTCTCAGCTTCTTCTTTGACGGCGTGCCCGACCCCGATAAACCCAAGACTGTTGCCAAGGTCGCGACGACCGGACCGGCGACGGTCCAACTCTCGATCCTTTCGCGGCACAAACCCTACATGGAGAATAAGTGCGACGTCTGCCATCGTTCGGCAGCGGGCGAAATCCAGGAATTTTCCGAGGCATACAAAGTTTGCGTGCAGTGTCACGCCCAGGTACCCAGGAAGTATCCAAAGATGCACGGCCCCGTCGCGGTTGCCGCCTGCAAGTGGTGCCACGCCCCTCACGAATCGGTCTACCCCTCGCTGCTGAAGGATGCGCCGCTGAAGCTCTGCACGCAATGCCACGAGCCGAACCTCCTGGGGAACAAACCCCCCGCGCATAACGACGGGCGAACCAGTTGTCTGGATTGCCATAGCGGTCACGGTGGAACGGCGGCCCATTTCCTGAAGCCCGGTGCAGTACCCCAGTGGCCGACCACCCGTCCGGCGACACGCCCGGCGGATGAACCGACCACCGCTCCGGCCACCCGCGCCGCCGAAGGCTCCACCACGTCACCACCCGCGGCGCTCGGTAGCGGTCCAGACGGGGGGAGCTGATGATTGGGCCTCGCACAGTTGTCCGCGGGGTGATCGCAGCCGCAGTGGCTGCAGTCGTGCTCGGCTCGGTGAACCGAACATGGGCGCGGGATGAAGTTCAGGTCTACGGCCAGAAACAACAGCACCCGTTCCTGACCCTCGATCCATTCTACGGCTCGCTGGCGCTCGACACGGTCGTGCAGAGCGATTCCTTGAAAAACGGCGACAGTTCGACCACCTCGCAAACGGTGCTGATGGAAGAGAAGCTGACCTTGGCCACCGGTGCGGCCATCCTCTCGAAAAACTTCCTCGACCTCCGCACCTCCGTGACTCTGGGCCTCTCCGAAGCCTGGACCACCGGCACCTCGACCTCCAGTGAATACGGCATATTGCAGGCCTACGACCTCAGCGCCGCCCTGCTGAAAAACTCGATGGTCCCGGTCACCGTCTATGCCCGCCGCACCGAGAGTTTCATCAATCGCAGTTTCGTGGGACTCCTGAAGAACGATGTGACCCAGTACGGCGCCGATGTGACCGTCCGCAGTGAAGTATTGCCGACCACGCTCCGGATATACCGGACCGAAACACAGCAGTCCGCCTTGAATGGCGAAAACCAGTTCACGCTCAATGAGAACAACGTCGACCTGCACTCCGAATACACCCAACTGACCAACCAGACCCTTTCGCTCGACTACCACTACACGGGTATCCAGCAGACCAATAGTGATGAAGCCGCCAACACCTTCGATACGCATCAGTTGGACCTGTCCCACACGATCGATTTCACCGGCAGTAACCAATACACGCTCAGTTCGACCCTGAATTATTCCCTGCAAAGCGGCACATATTCCTTCGAACGCCTCCGCATCGACGAGTTGCTGCGTATGCGGCACACGCAGGATTTCGAAACCTGGGTCAATGAGACGCTCAATAAGGAGTCCATCAACGATTCGCAGGATATTGACAACCGCGTCTCAACCGGGTTCACCCACCATCTCTTCGACAGCCTGACCACGAACGGCCGCGTCGGATACGAACAGGATCAGAGAAATGATGGCGGATCGAGCCGAAGCACTTTCTGGGATGTGGGATCGGGCTACACCAAACTCACCCCACTGGGCCGCCTGAGCCTTAGCGTTTCGCTCGGTGAAAGCCAGATGAACACTGACGAGATTGGCGTATCGCGCCAAGTCATTGGCGAAGCCCATGCCTTCAACGACCCGTTTCCCGTGGTGCTGAATCAGCAGAACATCAATTCCGCGAGCATCGCGGTCTTTGATGCCACCAACACGCGGCAGTTCGTCAGCGGCACCGATTACACCGTGACCGTCTTTCCCAGCCGGATTGAAATCAACCGCGTAATCACCGGCGCCATTGCCAATGGCCAATCCGTCCTCGTGAACTATCAGGTGAATCCCTCACCCGCCACGACCACGGCGACGACCAGCTACGGATTCGGCGCACGCTTCGATTTTGATGCCGAGCCGCTCCGGGGCCTGGGCCTCTACGGCCGCTACTCGAATCAGAGTCAGGAAGTCATCTCCTCCGGCCCAATGGTGATCAAGCCGGACAACGTGACCGACGTTGTCGTCGGCGCCGATTACCGTATCTGGAAGCTCATGTTCAATGCCGAGCAGGAGTGGCGTGAATCGACGCTTTCGCCGTACAATTCTCTTCGGTTTTCGGCCCGTTATTCCGACCGCCTCAGCGGACGCAGCCGGTTGACGATCACCGCCCATCAGAGCTTCATCGATTATCCGGATGAGGGCACCCAACTCGCCCTCACGCAACTCGACGGCCGGCTGGAGTACGACATCACCCGCAATCTGCGTTCGTCGATCTCATCGGAATTCCGTTACGAAACCCAGTCGGGAGAAGCCACCATGGGCTTCGATGAACAGGCCGATCTTCGCTGGGTATTCCGCCAGACGCAGGTCTACCTCAGCATCCGCTATTCTTTGCTCGAGGCCCAGAGTTCCCAGGAACAGACGTTGTTTCTGACAGCCGGCATTCAGAGGAATTTCTGATGAACATGAAGCATACGAATCAGACACTGCCGCAAGTCGCTCCCATCATCCTGGCCCTGCTGGTCGCTGCTCTTCTGTCCGGCTGCGCGACCAAGCCCGGCATCATCTTCCCCGTGCGCGCCGATGCCCCGCGCTGGCCCGCTCCGCCGGACACCCGGCACATCGAATGGGTCGGACAACTCGAAACCGATCAGGATCTCAAGCCCGGCCTCAACGGTTTCGAAGCCCTCGGCCAGGCCGTCTTCGGCAAGCATGCCGCCCGCAGCATGCTCACCCCCTTCGCACTCTGCACCGACGGCGGCGAGGACGGCGGCCGGCTCTTCGTCGCCGATTCCAACGCCCAGGTCGTCCACGTCTTCAACCTCCACACCCGCAAATATCAGATCTGGAAGCCCGGCAAAAAGGACCCCCAATTCAGCCAGCCCGTCGGAATCGCCTGGGATGCCGCCGCCCCCAACGGCGGACGCCTGCTCGTTTCCGACTCCGTCGCCGGCGCCATCGTCGTCTTCAACAACGACGGCAAATACGCCGGACAAATCGGCGCTGGTGTGCTGGATCGCCCCTGCGGCCTGGCCATCGAACCCGGCACACGCCGCATCGCCGTCGCCGACGCCAAGGCCCATCAGGTCGTCCTCTTCGAACCCGACGGCCGCCTCGCCCTGCGCATCGGCACCCGCGGCACCAAACCCGGTGAATTTAATTTCCCCACCGGCGCCACCTTTGACAGCGCCGGACAACTCTACGTCTGCGACGCCCTCAACTTCCGCGTGCAGATCTTCGACCGCCAGTACAAACCCGTCCGAACCGTCGGCAAAAAGGGCGATCTCCCCGGCTACTTCGCGCAGCCCAAGGGAATCGCCCTCGATCCCGAAAACCACCTCTACATCCTCGATTCACAGTTCGAAAACGTGCAGTTGTTCGATGACACCGGTCACCTGCTCATGGATTTCGGCGAAGAAGGCCGCGGCCCGGGTCAGTTCTGGCTCCCGACGGGAATCTTTATCGAGCAAGTCGCCAACAGTGCGACCGGCCTGACGCGCATCTGGATCGCCGATTCTTACAACCGTCGCGTGCAGGTGTTCAACTACATTCCGATGAAACCGGAGGTCCAACCATGAAACGCCTGATCTGCTGGATACTCGGCATCGTAATTTTGACGCTCGGCGCAGCGCGTATCGCTCAGGCCGGATCGGACAGCATCGTCGGCACACTGCACAACCTCTCCGTCAGCGGCCCCGGCACAGTCAAATCCACTACCGAACAGGAAATCTGCATCTTCTGCCATACCCCGCACAACGCCACGCCCGTCCAGCCGCTCTGGAACCGCGCCATGCCGGTAGGGGCCTACAAACCCTATTCCAGCAATTCGCTCAAAGCCAAGCCCGGCCAGCCCACCGGCTCCAGCAAACTCTGCCTCAGTTGCCACGACGGCACCATCGCCCTCGGCAGCGTCAACTCGCGCAGCCAGCCGATCCAGATGGCCGGAAGCATCACCACCCTGCCGCCGGGCAGCACCAATCTCGGTACCGACCTCTCGGACGATCACCCGATTTCCTTCAAGTACGATCAGACCCTGGTCGGCAAGAATCCCAAGCTCAAAGATCCCGGAACGCTTCCGCAGGGCGTGCGCCTCGATGAAAACGGTGAGTTGCAGTGCACCACCTGCCACGATCCCCACAAGAATACCAACGGAAAATTCCTGGTAATGTCGAATCTGAACTCCGCCCTCTGCAACGGCTGTCACCAGATGGGCACCACCGACGTTACCGCCCATACCACTACCTGCGATAATTGCCACAAGACGCACACCGCGCCCAGCGGCCCCTACCTGCTCGCCCAGGCCAAAGTCACCGATACCTGCCTCGTCTGCCACAACGGCGGCGTCGGCGCGAACATCGGGCCGAATATCGGACAGGTAGTCAATCAGGCGTACCGCCACGATACCTCCAGCGCCGTGAACCTGACCAACCACATTCCGAACAACGTTGACTGCAAGGATTGCCACGAGCAGCACACCATGATGGCTTCAACCGTCGGCACCGCTCCGGCCATCAAGCCCATCATGGGCAAGATCGATGGCGTCACCTCTGCCGGCGCCACGATTGCGACGGCACAATTCGAATACGAAGTCTGCTTCAAATGCCACGCCGATCAATCGGCCGTCAACCCGATCGTCTCGCGGCAGATCGTGCAAAACAACCTGCGCCTGAAGCTTTCCACCACCGCAGTTTCGTACCACCCCGTCGAAGCCAAGGGCGTCAACACCGATGTCCCCAGCCTGCTGGTCCCCTACACCACCACCAGCATCATCTACTGCACCGACTGCCACGGTTCCGATGCCAGCAAGAAGGCCGGTGGCGCCGGACCCAACGGCCCTCACGGTTCAGTCTGGCCCGGCGTGCTGCTGGCGCGCTACGAGACGACCGATCAAACCGCCTACAGCACCGGCGCCTATGCCCTGTGCTTCAAGTGCCACGACAATACCCAGGTCGTGCAGGATGCCGGTCCGTTCCCCAAACATAAGCTGCACGTGCAGGACAAACAGACGCCCTGCTCCGCCTGCCACGATTCGCACGGCGTGCCCTCCGCCCAGGGCAACAACATGAACAATGCCGCGCTGATCAACTTCGACACCACGATCGTCTTCCCCGATGACGTCACGAAGAAAATGGAGTTCGACCACACCAGCAGCCGCCACGGCACCTGCTACCTGAAATGCCACGGCGTAAATCACTCGCCGAAATCATACTGACCGCGATGAAATCGCGGACGGTTTAGCGGCGAGGCAACGCCTCGCGTGACGATTTTGTGGAACCACGTCAGCGCGATGACAACATAATTTGGCCACGATCCCGGGTGCCATGCTCTTGGCACAATCTCGGTGCCAAGAGCATGCCGACGGGACCCACATCATCGCTCCCACCGTTCATTTCTAGGTGTCCTCCCCACTAACCCAGCGCTGCAACGCAAGGCACCCCCCATTCCACCCAAACGGGCCAATCGTCTCCCCCAAACCTCACCCGCGCAGATCGTGATTTCCGAATAAATCTCTGTGCGTCCTCCGTCTCTCTGTGACTCTGTGGTGAGGATTTCGCCGCTCTTCGTGGTCTTCGCCCCTTCGTGTCTTCGTGTTCACGTCGTCCCCTCAATTCTGAATTCTGAGCGCTGAATTCTGAATTCACCCCGGCGCCAACTCCCTCCCCAGCGCCGTATGCTCAAACGCCTTCCGAAACGACTCCGCCGCCTTCGCATTGTCCCCCGCATGCTGATAAACCAGTCCCAGCAGGTAGCACGCCTCCGCCGGCTGCGGATTCAGCTTCACCGCATCCGTCAGCAGCTTCTTGGCATCGTCCCACCGTTCTAACTGCAACGCCGTCCACCCGCGAAGAAAATTCAATTCCGTCGGCGGCAACCGATCGCTTTTGATCTGCGCCAGTTGTGCCTCCGCAGTCTTCGCATCCCCCACGGTCAGCAGCACACGCACCAGCGCCGCCTGCAGCGCCGCTGGCGGATCGGCCGGCTTAAAGTCCAGCGCCTTGTTGATCTCCGCACGAGCCTGATCCTTCAGCCCCTTTTCCGCCAACCGCTGTGCGACTTCTACGTGCCGCGAAGCTTTCTGCTCCGCGCTGTCCGCCACCACCTCATGGGCGTTCAATCGCTTATCCAGCGACGCCTGGTCGAGTTTCCCCGCCGCAAAATCCAGATACGCTTCCAGATCCGTGGCATACGATGCCGGCATCCCCGCGATGTGCGCCGCCTGCGCCCCGGACTTGCCGATCACCACCGTCGTCGGCCACACGTGAATCCCGAATTTTCCCGAGGCCGCATATTCCGGGTCCGTCACCACCGGCCACGCCCAGTTGCTCCCGCCATCACCCTTCTTCGTAAGCTTCGCCGCGCTGGCCTCGGCATCGTCGCCGCTGACCACCGCCAGGATCTGCACATCCTTCTTGTCTTTGAGCATCTTGCTGACGTCTTCAATCGCCGTGCGGCTCTGCGGCTGGTCGAGCCGTACGAACACCAGGATCGTCGGCCGGTCGCCGGCCACTGGCGGTACGCTCAGTTCCTTCCCCGTCGTGTCCTTGGCCGACCAGGGCTCCGCCGGCTTCGTCTGTGCCCACGCGGCCGCGGCACAAGTGACGGCCACCAGCAGGCTGATCCCCATGCGCTGTGTGCATGTCATGGCGTCTTCTCCTTGACTGCTTTTTCTTCGCGCACGACCGGTGTCTTCCGGTCGTACGCCAGTTCCTTGTGACATCCCGGCGAGCACGATCCGCCCGTCTCCGTCTTCTTGAAGTTGATCGGCAGTTCCCACTGCCCGTACGGCACCGAATCGCGCAGATGCACCGGCTGCTTGCTGGCGTGCGTCTCGTGGCAGGCCCGGCACGTGCGCCCGCGTTCCCGGTTCACGTGCAGGTAATGCAGATTGTCCGTGCCGTTGCGGAACCCCGTCAGGCCCTCCGCCTCCTTGGCCTCCACCAGCTTCTTGTCGTGGCAGGTGAAGCAGAGCGCGAAATTGTCCGCATCATACTTGGCATAGAACGTCGCCGGATAATTCTTGATGAGCAGGCTAGGCACTGCAGACCCGTGGACATCGTGGCAGCCGCCGCACGTGCCATCCTTCACCGGACCGTGTTTGTCCAGTTTCGGGTTCTTGAGCTCCGCCAGGCCCGCCAGTTCCCGGTTATCGCTGGTCTTGATCTTCTCGTTGTGGCACTTCAGGCACACATCCAGCGGCTCCGCCTTCATCAGCTTGGCCAGTTGCGAGCCGTGCGCGGTATGACAGTTCAAACACGCCTGGTCGTTCGTGACCACCGAATGCTTATACTTCGCATCTTTGATCGCATCCTTGATTTTCGTATGGCAACCCGTGCAGAGCGCCTCCGGTGGCGCTTTGACCTGCATCGGGTAATCCGATGCGTGCGGGTCGTGGCATTGCGCACACTCGCCATCCGCCACGGGTTTATGCTTCACCTTGCTCGCGGCCAACTGCTCGCCCATCTCCTTGTGGCACGTCAGGCAGAGCGCCTTGCCCTCGGCCACCAGCAGCTTCGGATTCTTTCCCGCGTGTGGCTCATGACACGCCTCGCACGCCCCTGACGCCACCGGACCGTGAACGTGTTTCTTCTGTCCCACGACATCCTTGTGACATTGCGTGCACGTCTCCCGCATCGTATTGCCGCGCAGGAACTTCGTGGTCTTGCCGCCGTGCGGATTGTGGCAGGGCAGGCAATCTCCGGTCGCCACCGGCTTGTGGACCACTTGTTTCCCCGCGGTGTCGATCTTGTGGCAGAAGGTGCAGATCTGTGTCTTGTCCCGCGCCAACGTGTACGTGTGTGTCGCCGCGTCCGTCAATTTGTGGCACGCATCGCAGGCATTGACGTTCACCGGCCCGTGCACAACCTTGTACTCTTTGACGTTCGCATGACATTCCGCCGTGACGCAGTTCTTCGCATCCACTGCCGTGGTGGGCTTTGCCGCCTTCTTCGCTGCGGGGGCCACCGGCGATCCCGCTCCGGCGCCCGTCGTAGGCACCGCCGGCGCGGTCTGGCCACGCGCTGTGCCGCCAAGCAGCAGCAAGATGGCGATCATGCACGAAAACACTACTTTCATTGGGCACCTCTCGTCGCTGGTTCAGTCGCGGCAGGGGGGTTAATCAATGGGGTTTCTGGGTTACTCTTCGGCGCTGTCGATACCGGTTTGTTCCGGTGATAACTCTTCTCATCGTGGCAGCCCGGCGTGCATGTGCCGCCATCCCGCGCCGCTTCATACTTGATCGGCATGGCCCAACCGGAACCTTCAAACGGCACGCTCGCCGCCATGTGATTCGGCAGGTTCGATCCGTGAACATCGTGGCAGCTCTTGCACGTGCGCCCCTTTTCGCTGCGATTGACGTGCACGAAATGCAGGTTGCGATCGCCATCCCGGAAATTGGTCAGCGCCGCAGTCTTCGGCAACAGCACCAGTTGTTTGTCGTGACAGGTAAAGCAGAGCGCGTAATTGTTGACATCGAAACCCGCATAGAATCGGTCGGGAAAATACTTGCGCAGCAGGTTCGGCTCATTGGCCGCGTGCGGATTATGGCACTCGCTGCATCCGCCCGATCGCACCGGTCCGTGCAGGCTGCTCGACGCCAGCACCGGTGCCATCGATGCGATGTTACGCCCGCTGGCGGTCTTCATCGGCTTGTCGTGGCAGGTCAGGCAGACCTTGTCCATGCGCTCTTTCAATTCTCCCGGCTGGCTCGACGCGTGCGGATCGTGGCACGTCACGCATCCCTCCGCGATCGCCCCATGCACGACGTTCGCTTTGGCCATCTCATCCTTCAGCTTCGCGTGGCACGAGAGGCACGTGTCGTTTGCCGACCTCTTGAGTTGCTTGGGATAGTCCGTCGCATGCGGACCGTGGCAGTTGGTGCATGCCTCCAGCGACGCCTTGTGGACGTGCGGCAACTGCGTCATCGCCTTCTGCTTATCCGTATGACAGCCGAAACAATGATCCGCCCCCGCGCCGTTACGCAACAGACTGGGATATTCCGACTGGTGCGGCTGGTGGCAGACCGTGCATTGCCCCGCCGCGAATGGCTCGTGGGCATGCTTCTTCATCGGCGTTTCATGGCACCTGGCGCACGTCGCGCCCACCGTGTCGCCTACCAGCAGAAACTTCGCCCGCGACGCGTGCGGATCGTGGCACGCCGTGCATCCCTGCTGCTCGATCGCCTTGTGCTGATGTTGCTTCGTCCCCGATACCGCGTGGCAGAACGTGCACATCGCGTTGCCCTTGCGCGCCACCGGATAGGTATGGTTCCCGGTATCCTGTAAATGGCACGAAAAACACGCACCCACCGCCGTCGGCTGGTGGAGATGCGGAGCACTCCGATAGCTGGCATGGCACACGGCGGTGATGCACGATGCATCCGCAGCCAGCGGCCCCGTCGGCTTGGGCGCCGCGGTGACCACCTTCGCCGTGACGCTAGCCGGCGCTGTCGCCGGCACCGGTGCCTCACGTCCGCAGGCGGCCAGCATCATGGCGCTCGCCGCCAGCGCACACGTGAAAAGAAATTGAAACGTCCGCCGCATCATGGGCTCTGCGCCGCTTCCTTTCCGTTCAGCGTGTCCTGCGCCTTCCGGCAGCGGTCCAGTGACACGTTCAACAGCGCGGTCGCATACGTCACGTTGTGCAATCCTCGTCCCAGTTTCACGAAGCGGATGTTGAACGCCGCATCATCCAGCGCGCGCTCCACCAGCAGCCCCGGCTCTCCGGTCAAATGACGCGCTGCCTGCAGCGCCTTGGTGTCCGCCAGCGCCGCTTCGGCCGCCGTAAGCTGACGCGAAAGGCTCTTCCGCCAGTCGACCAGCACGCCGCTGTATTTCGCACCGTGACAGTAATCGCACCGTTCCTGCGTGGCCATGAAGGTCTGTCCGACCACGTCAGCGCTCTGTTCATCCAGTTTCTTGCTCATGTGGCAGGCAATGCAATCCACCTGCGCCCGCGACATCGGACTGGGCATGCTCGGTACGCCGCGCCCACCCACGCCCCGGAACATTTCCCGCGGCCCCAGGTGGCTCTTCTCGTGGCACAGGCCGCACGACCCGCTGTCAAACCCCGTATGCGAAGCTCCCGGCGGGCCTTCCTCGCGCGCCCCTGCCGTCAGCGAATGCTCGATCTGCACGTGGCACCCGGAGCACTCCACCTTGTGGTTCGTCACGTGCTCCTTGTGCATCGCGTCGGTCTCGCCGTAGCGGGAGATCTGCGCCGTCTGATTGTGGCAGTTCCAGCACACCTGCCGCGGCACCGCCCCGTCGCCGCTGACCGAATCGCTGTGGCAGTTCTCGCACTTCACGCCCCGCGCCATATATTCCGCATGGTTGAACGTCCCCGTCGTCAGCTTGATTTCGCCCTTCGGTGCATCGTGGCATCCTTTGCACGTGCCGATCGTCTGGTCGTCGCGCCCGTGTTTGAGCCCCTTGAAGTGGCACAGGAAACACGTATCCGTCGTCACCACGATGTGCCGCCCCTGCACGATCTGCGAATGGCACGACACGCACCGCAACTGCTTGCCGCGCCGTTCCTGCTGCAGGTGCGGCGTGTGATCGAACCGCACCGTCACCGGGTTGCCCCGCTCCGTCGTGATCGTCCAATTCACCTTCCCCTTGCCGACCAGCGTGCGCGTGTCATGGCACGGCGAACCGTTCGATCCCACCGACCGCATGCACGACGCATCCTGGATTTCTGCGTGCGGTTTGCTCCCGTATGTCTTGGTGATGTACTTCACCGCCTGGCTCGACGCCTGAAACTTCCCGTAAATCGTGTTCCCCAGCCCCGGCAGAAAATGGCAGTCCACGCACGGCACATTCTTGTGCGTGCTCTGGTGCCATGCCTGGTAATACGGCTCCATGATGTGGCACGACTGGCAAAACTCCGGCTGCATCGAGTACTCGCCGAACGCCGCCATCCCGATCATCCCGCACAGCCCCACCACCAGCACCATCCCCCATCGTGTCAGCTTGATGGGGATTCGGCGCCCTGGCCGGCGCCGGATCCCCAGCAGCCGTTGCCACCGCGGCAATGGTGCGGTCACTGGAACTTGCTCTTTATTCGGTTCGTCAGCCATGATTCGGCTCCTACAGAATTTTCAATGCCGCCAGAATGATCAACAGCGCGATCGTCGTGCCAATCGTCATCGCAATGATTCCCGCCGCAACCGCAAAGTGCCGGTACCACGCCGGTGGCGGCGGCACGCGCAGTTTCTCGATCTCGCCACTCGCCACCGCGCGCTCGTACTCCGCACCGCGCTCGTGCTTGAACTCCTCCTCCGGCAGGCGACCCGTGAACATCACGTCGTCCACAGGGAATTTCTCCAGTCGCAGGTGGGCATTGAAAAAGTGAATCGTAAAAATGAACCCGACCGCCAGCAGCGCTTCAAACCCGTGAATCACCGTCGCCACGTTGAACATCCAGCCCGGCACAAATACGCTGAAAAATACCGGGAACCACAGCAGCAATCCGGTCAACCCGATGATCCCCGATCCGCCCACCTCCGCCATGTAGTCGAATTTTTCCCAGTACGTCCACCGATCGAATTTCGGCTTCTGTCCGCCGCAGAAGAACCACCGGAACATGCCGAGGCAGTCCTTCGCATCCTTGATCGTCGGCAGCATCGTCGTCGGCCCCAGCAGCATTTTCTTGACGCCGTGCTTGCGGAATCTCCGGTACACGCCCACCCCGTGAATCACAAAATTCGTGATCAGCATCACCGCGAAAATGCGATGCCAGATCCCGCATGTCCCCACTCCCCCGAAAATCTTGGCCAGCCCGCCCGCCCACGGCTTATCCGAATACAGCAGCGGTAAACCCGTCAGCGCCAGCCCGAAGAACGAAAGTATCACCAATCCATGATTCGCTCGATCCACCCGCGTGAACCGCTGAATCGCCTTGCCCTTCGTGTAATCCGGCTTCGGGTGCGGCCCGTGACGCAATCGTTCGATAATCGACCGGATAAACCACAGCAGGCAGTGCATCCCGAAGAACCCGAACGACAAACTCATCATGATCACAAAATACAGGTACACATAATGCAGAATCGGATACCGGTCCGAGTTGCGGAAATCCGCATGCGGCGCAAAGCTCGCGAATTTCGCGTCCGCCCCGGGATGGCACTTCCGGCAAGTATTGATCTTGTTCGTCGCGTTCAGCGGCGAATCCGCCTCATCCACCCGCTTGATGTTGTGCGCGCCGTGGCAATCACTGCAGCGCGCCGCCCGCGCCATCCCCAGCTTCGTCACCTGCCCGTGATAACTCGCCCGGTACGTCTCATACAGCGACGCTTTCTCCTTCGATCCCTTCTTCGGCTTGTCGTGACACGATCCGCATTCCCCCACAATGTCCGAAAGAAATCCCGCCGAATCGATTCGTGAAATCGCATGCGCCGTGTGGCAATCCGAACACACCGGCGCCTTTTGCGAACCCTTCGCCAGCAGCTCCCCGTGCACGCTCGTCCCGTAAAGCTCCGTCACCCCCACGTGACATTTCCCGCACGTCTCCGGCACATGCTCGCGATTCACCGTCGACTGTGGATCCTTCGCCGACAGCACCGCATGCGCGCCGTGACAGTCGGCGCACGTCGCCGCGATCGCCAGCCCTGATTTCGTCACCGCCCGCCCATGCACCGATTCCATGTACATCCCCACCTGCGTCTTGGCGTCCAGCCCGTCAGTCGTCTTGCCCACATGCTTCTCGTGGCAGTCGCCGCAGACCTTGATGATGTTCAGCGGATAGGTGCGCGAATGACGATCCGATTTTGGCAGCACATCGTGCCCGCCGTGGCACGTCGCGCACGTCGGCGCATGCCCATCGCCCTTGGCCGCCGCCGCCGCATGCGCCCCTTGGATATACGCTGCCGACTGCTTGGCATGGCAGCCGCCCGTATTGCAGGTCGGCGCCCCCAGCGTCTGCTTGTGCGGCAAAGACTTCGCCGTCGGATGACACGAAATGCACGCCAGTTTCCCATGCACCGAACTCGCCAGCTTCTCACCCGGCGTATACAACTCCGGCCGCGTTGCCGGCCCCGACGTCCCCGCCCCCAGCGGTGCGATCATCTCGCGCCGCTGTTCCGGAGAGATTTCGCCAATATGACTCTGCCCATGACATTGCAGACATCGCCGGTTCTCAAGCTCTGCTTCCGTATATTCCGCCCCATGAACCGACTGTGCGATCAGCACCAGCGCCAGTAATATCCCCACCACCCTTGCCCGCCCCCGAACGATCTGCCACGGACCTCCCCTATTCGAGGGCATCCATAAGCTGTTCATTGCGTACATACAACATCCCCGGAGTCCGTAAGAATCGCGGTCTAACCATGCGCGCTCCGTGAGCACTCTATTGTGGACTAAAGCATCTTCTGTGCCACAGCCGCCCGTCAAGCACTACTTCGCTCGATAACAGAAATAAATGAGCCACAAATGAACACGAATAAACATAAATGTGTGCGAAAAGAAGGGTCGAACAGTTATCTTCAACCCTCTTCTGGTTCAGTCTTTGTGTTCATTTGTGTGCATTTGTGGCCAATTCACGGTTGGTAGCGCTGTAGCCTGGATGCCTCCCAATAGCCCCCACAGAGGCTGAATCCGCGACTTACTGCCTTGATAAAGGTCTTTTCAGTCGGAATTTAGCAGCCAAGATATCAGGGGTTACGCGCCCGGATTCTCAGGAGTGGAAATGCCATGAGAAACCGCTTCTCGCTCTCGGGAAGCCCCTTGCCCTGCCTGCCCCAGCGGTATTGTCACCACGAACTTCGCCCCGCTCCCCCCCCGCACCCCGCCCCCCCCGTTCTCCACCCGGATCGCTCCCCCATGTTTGCGGATCAGGCTATAGCTGATCGACAACCCCAGCCCCGTCCCCTTGCCCACCGGCTTGGTCGTGAAGAACGGCTCAAACAACCTCCCCACATGCTCCTTCGCCACCCCATGCCCCGTATCCTGAATCTCCAGCACGCACGCCCCCTCCGCCTGCCGGGTCCGCAGGATCAGCCGTTTCTCCACGCTCTCTTCCATCGCGTCCAGCGCATTGATCACCAGGTTGATGACCACCTGCTCCAGTGCCACTGGTTGCAGCGGGCTCGCCGGCAGCTCGCCGTCCAACTCATACTCCACCTTCACATCCTTCAGCCGCTGGTCAAAGCGGATCACGTTCATCGCCCGCTTCACCACCTCATTCAGACTGCTCGTCTCCCACCCGTGATCGCCCGGATGCGCAAACGACGTCAGCTGCCGCACGATCTGATTGATCCGCGCAATCTGCTCCCGCAGCTTCATCAAATTCTCCGGCGTCACCCGCTCCGGCCGCCGCTCCAGCAACTGCAGCAATCCATCCATACTCGCCAGCGGATTGGCCACCTCATGCGCCACGCCCGCCGCCATCTGTCCCATCGCCACCAGCTTTTCCTGCTGGATCAACGCCTGCTGCTGCCGCCGCAATCGCGCCGACATCGCGCGGATTCGCCGGTTCTGCCGCTTCAATCGACGCTGATTTTCCCGCAGGCTCCTCGTAATGCGGTTGGCCAGGTACACCGTGCTCAGCAGCGCCACCACCCAGCCCGCCGCCACCAACTGCGTCGCCCGGTCCGTCGGCCAGTTGTTCGTCAGCGCCAGCCCCAGCTGCAACATGATGATCGCCGCCCCGCACACCGCAAACGCCATCACCCGCGGCAACAACAGACTCGCGAAAACCATGTGCAGAACGTACAGACCCGTCAGAGGACTCCGATATCCCCCCGTCCAAAGCGTCAAACACGTCAGGCACGCCAGATCCAGCAGAATCTGCAGCCACGCCAGTCCCTTCAGATTGGCCGCCGAAGACCCGTGCGTCCGCGCCACGCGAAGCTGCCACCAGAAAATGACGTTGTACGCCAGAATCACCGCCCCCAGAATCGGGATCGCCGCCGTCGAGGAAAACCACTGCGCATACTGCCAGTCCAGCAACCCCACCCCCGCCGCCACCGCCCCCGCTACCCAGCGCAGCCGCACCAGCCACACCTGCTCCAGATACAGCGGCGACGACCGCGAACCGCTCGCCGCAACTTTCTCTGACGGTATTGATGAAACCACTGTCACAATTCTGTCCCACCGATGTGTGATAGCCGAAAAGGCGCAGCCCTTTGAATCCATTTAGAAACGTCTGAAACCGCCGATGAACGCTGATGGACGCCGATCGATGCCAAAGAGCCTGAGGCATCTGCGTTTATCTGGCTCTGTTGAAACCCTCTTTGGCCCCAACGGGGCCCGCGTGAATAGCCAGGGGTGACCGAAGGGAACCCCTGGAAAAAGGTTCACAAGATGCCGCCGAGCCCCAAAGGGGCGATCGATCTCACGTTCCTCGCAAGTCGAATCTCGTGGATTTCAACAGAGCCCGTTTATCTGCGTTCATCGGCGGTTCCCTCTTGAGATCATCACTTAGCACCGACTCCTGCATCAGGATTCGGACGCCCAAAAACCTCATTCCAAGAAAACTACCCACCCGCCAGCCTACCTTCCCCCAGCCGATGACAGCAAGCACCCAATGCCCGAATTCGTCCCCCCCTAGCCTTGCGTGGCAACGCGAGGCCCCCGCCTTGTGGTGCAGACTTCCAAGTCTGCACAAAAAAAAACATTCACCACAGAGCCTCAGAGAAACGGAGCCCTCACAGAGCGTGGCTCAAATTTCACCGCAAAATATCTCCCCCGGGTGCCATGGCCAGGCCACAACCTCGGTGGCCTGACCATGCCCAATCGGCGCACCTCAACCGCTTGCACAGCTTCGCAACCTATTTCCTCAATGGCCCAGGGCCATCACCTTCTGTAGCCGCGGGCCGTAAGGCCCGTTCCTCATCCCCCTCCAAATTGCCGAGGCTCAAAAGGCCTTCCCTCTCACTTCTCCTCCCCCAACACCCGCCGATACCGCTGCAGATTCACCCCGCTGCCCACCGCACTCTCAAACTTCGTCGGCCGCGCCTTCCCCACCGGCGCAATGCACGTCACCAACTCCCCCCGCTCATCTACCATCACAATCCCCAACTGCCGCTGCCCCTTGATCGCTTCCTGCCCCCACACCACATCCAACGCATACGCCGGCCCATCCCCCGAAACGGTATACTCCAACGGCGGCCCCTCTGCCTTGCCCTTCAAACACCACTGCCACGTGCGTGCCGTAAACAAACTCCCATGCCCGGCATATTGCTCCTCCCCCACCTCCCGCCCATTCGCCACCCCACCATACTGATGCCACATCCCCTCCATCTGCCGCGTAAACGGATGCACCCCCTCCCGCGTCGCCGGCCCCGCCTCCGTACTCCTCGTCGCCGGCCCCGGCGCCGCACTCGTCGTCGCCGGCCCTCCCGCCGGCCCGCCACACGCCCCCACCATCATCCCCGCCATAACCATCATTGCCGCCATCCGCCCAACTGTCATATCAACCCTTTCCATACTTTCGCTCCTCGTCCAACCCCGTCCAAAAATTCCTGCGACCATCATTATTTGTACAACAAAATCACTACTTATCCATTTCGAGAGGCCGAAGCAGTCCGGCGTACTTAGACTTGCTCTTGAGGCCTTTAAACTTTTGCAAAAGAAGAAGCTCTGCCACTTTCCGGGATATCAATACAACTTCGCTCGGCAGAACATATTCCTGTCCATCATCGTCCCTGATTCTGTCGTAGGTCTGAAAGTCGTTCGTCAGAATTCTGGAAGTCTTGAACACTGCCGTGTGACTCCACTGGTACATATACAATGCTCCACAGCGTGGGCATACGCTAGTTGGTCGTATCTTACCTAGTATTGGAGGATCTTTAGTTCGACTCGATACAACCAACTGATAATGAGTTGCACTCTTCTCTAATTCCGGGGTGATCGAATCGAAGCGCAGAGCGTCTTCCCCAAGGGAGGCCGATTGCGAAAGTGGAACGCATGGAACGTACTGGCATCCCGTCACGCCCGTCGATTCTAAAGCACGCTTGAGCGCTCGCGACACTACGATGATCTTGGCGGGGCACTTCCATGCGAGCGCAACAATGTCGGCCTTGGACCATTCAGAATCGAATTTCACTTTGTGTGATTGAACCGCGCACATCCAACAACGTCGAATCTTCCCATTGGTACCATTGCACGCGTGAGAGTAATCAATGAATCGCTCGCCAGAATTGCGGTCCAGCGTCATCACATCGAGATAGTAAAATGGATAATTCCCTACGTCCCTTTGGGTTACCTGACGAATAAGTTTTCGTGCTCCCAATATGCCCATAGCGCTGATGGCATCATCGAAAGCGATCTGCTCGGAAGATCCGACAGCGAAGTACCATGGCCCTGGAAACTTGCTCTCAAGTGCCGCGCATTTCGATTTGGCTTCTCGATCATGAGCGTCATAATGAGTTTCGTAAAAGAACCACTGGTGCTCCATAAAATTATTGCCCTCATGAACGACCAATACCGCTACGGACCCGCCGCATCGCAACGCTCCCATTGCCTAACAACAGCATGATATTTTGGCTGAGGACTCGCCACAACTATCCCCCTCGCGGCATACGCAACCTCATGCCCACAACGCACTGCCTTGATTACGCTTGATAGTGTCCCATCCCAGTTTCGCTCTCCACACCCTCGCAAAAATCTTGGTGCCTTGGTGTCTTGGTGGTAAAAAAATCGTAGCCTCTCCGTACATCCCCCAAATTCTGAATTCCGAACTCTGAATTCTGAATTTCAAATTCAGACCTGCTCCGCCGGCTCTTCCTGCACCGACCGCTGCAGATCCAACATCTTCGTATCCGCACTGTAGTCCGTCAGCACAATTCGCCGCACGCGCTTGAGCGCCTCGACCACCGCCGTCATGCGCGCCAGGCTCTCGTTGATCTGCCGCAGCGACCGCTCGAATGCCGCATTCCCGTTCGCCTGCCGCTCGATCATCCGCAATTGCAGCTTGATGATCGCCGACGCATTGTTCAACTCATGATTTAGCATCACCGCGGTCTGCGCCAGCGTCTCCAGTTTTCTCTGGTCATTGGCCTGCAGTTCTTCCGCCAGGTGATTGTACGCCCGCGCCAGTTCCCCGAACTCATCATCCTGCGCCACCACCACCCGATGATCGAACTCCTCGTGGGCCAGTCGGCGGCTCGCCTCCACCAGCTGATCCACCGGCCGCAGGATCATGTGCGCCATCCGCATCAGCACCATCACCGAGATATTGATCACCAGCAGAAACACGATTGCCAGCGCCAGCACCAGCCAGCGGAACCACGCCAGCGCCGCCGCCTGCTCGCGCGTCAAATGCTCGTGCATCATCCGGCTCAGGCTCATGATGTCCTTCCGCATCACCACCGAAGCCGACATCGCCTCGGTCGTATGCCCGATCGCCAGCTGCCCATCCTCCGTCGTCGCCAGCATGCCGACGTGCCGTTCAAATACCGGCATGGTACGCAGGATATTGTCGAACAGCGGCTTTCCTTCGGGCAGCGGCCGCAGATACTCCGCCCCGAACTCCTTCGTGCATTTCCGCAGCGTCTCGACCTGCTCCAGCAGATTGTCTAAATGGCGTTCGCGCCCGATCTGGATCTCCCGCAGTTCGATTTCGATTCCCGAAATGATCACGCTCATCTGGTTGGCGTTCTCCGCCACCGCCGCATCCTGCGTCCCCGTATGATCCAGATCCGACAGCACCCCCTGCAGCAGCCAGATCGCCGCGACCGCAACCACCACCAGCAAACCTACCAGCATGGACAGATACATCAGCAGTTTTCGTCGCAGCATGTTCGCTCACTTTTCCATCGGCGCCGTCGCGGTGGCTGGCCCCGTAGCACTGGGCCGGTGCGGCGCCGGCCCGTCGAAGCCCATCTCCGACCATCCTGATCCGATCGCCTCGGTCATCTCATACACCTTGTCGTAGTCGCGCAATGCACACGGCACAAACTTGCTCAACCCCAGTGCCTCCAGCGCCGGCGTTCCCGCGGGATCGTCCTTCATCTGCAGCAGCACGCTTCGCAGCCGATTGCACGTCTCCGGCGCTACCCCGCTGCGGACCACCAGCGCGTTCTCCGGCACTTCCGGCGAAACCGCCAGCTCGCGCACCTTCGCTTCCGGATGATTCTTCAGATACGCATTCAACCGCAAATTCTTCACCGCACCCGCATCCAGCTTCCCCGCGAAAACCTCGCGGATCACATCATCGTGCGTCCCCGTCCAAACCATCTGTGGCGAATCTTTCGCCCCCAGCATCCCCTCTTTCATGAGATTGAATACCGGAAACAACGCGCCCGCCGTCGTCGTCCGCACGCCCCCGAGCGTGTGACCTTTCAATTCTACTGTGCTTTGCAGCGGCGATTCCACCCGCACAAAAATCACGCCGTGATACGTGCTCACCCCGTCCGGATATTCCGGCTTGACCACGACTGACGCCCCATACCGCTCGATCGCCAGCGCCGCGACCAATGACCCCAGAAACGCCCCATCCACCTTCCCATCCCGGAAATCCTCCAGCACCCCCCGATACGAACTGTTCGTCACCAGCTCCACCCGGCAACCCAGCTTCGACTCCAGGTAATCTCCCAACTCGCGGTAGGCTTTTCTCTGCTGATAAATATCCCGCTCGGGAATCAGCCCGATGTGCAATGTCGCCCGCCGATCATCCTTCGGCTGGCTTGCGGATGCATCGCTGCGGCTCGGGATGCGACCCAGCCAGATCAGCCCGGCCAGAACCAGAACCATGAACATCAGAATCAGAACTATGCGAGCTTTGGGCACACTACGCCTCTTCGTTTCCTCTTGCTGAATCGACACGCCGCATGAAGTCACTGAACAAATACGGGACCAATTAGTCGTATTTTATATCCGGTACAAGATGTGCTATGGTTTCTGTTATGAAGAATGTCTCGCTCAAAGTCGCCAAAACCGCTCCAAACGACGAAAAAGCGCTCCAAAACGATGCAAAACACATTCAAATCGATGCAAAAGCAGTCAAAAACGGTGCAAAACGCGTCCAAAACGAGTCCAAAAAACTCGCCAAAGACCTCAGAACCCTGACCATTTTTGTCTCCATCTATTGCCACGCCCATCATACGCTCCGCGCCCCCTTTGTCCTCAAAGGATTTGATATTAAATCACTTGCAGGCAAAGACTTGCAACTCTGCCCGGAATGCTCAAAACTCCTCACCCATGCCCTGGTCAAACGCTCCCATTGCCCCATGGATCCCAAACCCGCCTGCAAACACTGCCCCAACCACTGCTATCACCCCAATTATCGGACTCAAATCCGCGAAGTCATGCGTTTCTCCGGCAAACGCCTCCTCCTCTCCGGCCGCCTCGATTACCTAATTCACCTGTTCTTCTAGCGTTACAAACGCATTCGCAATATTGAATAACTCGCGGATTTGGGCAGCTCAATCTCGGCCCCATTACCAGAATCGAGAATGCCCACCTTCGCCCGTCCGTCTTCGTCGCCAACCCCCTGATTTCCCTTGTTTTTCAGGGGTTTTTAGAAATGGATAAGAATATCCGGTTTGGCACGGAGTTTGATCTCTATTTCCGCGGAGCAAACTTATGAAACCCATCCAAATATCCGTTCACGGCACCCGCAAACATGCCCCGATCCCCGCAGTTGCGCCGCCTCTGCGACTGCTCTTCTGGGAAACCACCACGGGATGTAATCTGGAATGCATTCATTGCCGCCGGCTCGAAGTTTCTCAAGTGCTTTCTAAACAAGATCTTACAACCGAACAGTCGCTCGCCTTCATCCGCACCCTGCCTGAAACCGGTCGTCCCATCCTGGTCTTCTCCGGTGGCGAACCGCTGATGCGTCCCGACATCTTTGAACTCGCTGAAGAAGCTCGCCGCCTCGACCTGCCCACCGCACTGGCCACCAACGGCACGCTGTTGACCGAGGCAATCGCCAAACAAATCATCGATGTCGGCATCCGCCGCGTCTCCATCAGCTTCGACGGCCCCGATGCCGAAACCCACGATCAATTCCGCGGCAAAGGGGCATTCGACAAATCCCTCGCCGGCGCTCGCCTCCTCCGCAAGCTGGGCATATCCGTTCAAATCAACACCACCATCGCTCGCCACAATTACCAGAAACTCGACAAGAGCTATGAACTCGCGCTCTCGCTCGGTGCTGATGCCCTGCATCTTTTTATGCTCGTCCCCGTCGTCTGCTGCATGGAACTGCCCGAGTCCATCATGCTCAACCCGGAAGAATACGAGAACGCGCTCAACTGGATCTACGATCGCAGCCTCGAAGGCAAACTCCACCTCAAGGCCACCTGCGCCCCGCACTACTTCCGCATCATGCGCCAACGCGCCAAGGCCGACGGCAAGTCGATGCCCGCCGCCGCTCACCCGCACAAAAACATGGGCGGCGAAGCCCACGGCAGTGGGGGGGCTCACCCCGGCGGACACCCCGCTGGCCACCCCGGCACCGCCGGCGGAAATGACATGACCGCCATGACCAAGGGATGCCTCGCCGGACAGGCCATCTGCTTCGTCTCCCACACCGGCGAAGTCTTCCCCTGCGGCTACCTCCCGGTCAGCTCCGGCAACGTCAAGACGATTCCGTTCCCGAAAATCTGGCATGAAAGCCAGATCTTCGCCGATCTCCGCAACGACAGTTCCCTCGAAGGCAAGTGCGGCCTGTGCGAATACAAGAAAGTCTGCATGGGTTGCCGCGCCCGCGCCTTCGCCGATACCGGCAATTACCTGGCCGAAGAACCCAACTGCGGCTTCACCCCCACGCGTCTGCGTACTTGAAATGTAATTTGAGAGTCTTCAGTTTTTGGGAGTACTACCATGGCTGTTGTCGCCGATGCCACCAAGTGCAATGCCTGCTTGAAATGCACGCAAGTATGTCCGACCGAAAGCATCAAGAAGGTCGGCAGCGCCCCCAACGAACACGTCGAAGTGTCAGTCGAACAGTGTATTGATTGCTGCCTGTGTGTCGGTGAATGCGCCAACGGCGCTCTCAGCCCGGGGTGACCGTGGCTTCCGGCGTGCCGGATTCGGTCAGGGTCTTGGGAATCTGCAATTCGTCCAGCTTGCGATAGAGCGAGCTGATGCCAATCCCCAACTGGCGAGCCGTCTCCGCCTTGTCGTAATTGTGCCGCCGTAACGCATAGAGAATATGCTGCCGCTCAAATTGCGTGATCGCTTCCTTCAGATCCTCGGTGACATCGTCGCTCATTCCCGGTGTGGCAAACGGCAAATCTTCCAGGCCGATCTGCCGATCCTCCGCAAAAATCACCGCACGCTCGATGACATTTTCCAGTTCCCGCACATTCCCCCGCCATTCGTGATTCAGCAGCGCCCGCACCGCACCATTCGTAATTCCCGATACGCGTTTGTTCAGTTCCTTCGTGTACTTGTCCAGGAAGTGATGCACCAGCATCGGAATGTCTTCCTTCCGCTGGCGCAGTGGCGGCAGCGTCAACTTCACAACGTTGAGCCGATACAGCAAATCCTCGCGGAACCCCTTGTCGGCCACCAATTTTTCCAGATCCTGATTGCTCGCCGCGATGATGCGCACGTTGATCGGTCGCGGATGTGTGTCGCCCACTGGCACCACGACCTTCTCTTCCAGCACGCGTAGCAGCGAGCTCTGTACGCTCACCGGTAATGTTGAAATTTCATCGAGAAAAAGCGTCCCGCCGTTGGCTGCTTCAAAATAACCGATCTTGTCTCGCATCGCCCCCGTGAACGCGCCGCGCCGATAGCCGAACAGTTCCGATTCAATCAGCGAGTCCGGAATCGCCCCGCAGTTCACCGCGATGAACGGCTTTTCCCGCGTGATGCCGTTGTAATGTATTGCCCGCGCGAACAGCTCCTTGCCCGTCCCCGACTCACCCACCAGCAACACATTGCTGCGAACCGTTGAGAGCTTGCGCACCGTTTCGAAGAGCCGGTTCATCGGCGCCGAGTTGCCCACGAGGTTATGAAACGTCGAACCCTCGGCCAGTTGCTCGGTGATGACCTTCTGCGTGCGCGACATCTCGCCGAACTGCAGCGCCCGTTCGATTTTCATCAGCACATCATTGAAATCCACCGGCTTTAGCAGGTAATCCACCGCCCCCGCCCGCATTGCCGCCACCGCGGATTCCACCGTGCCGTACGCCGTCAGAATGATCACCGGCGTCTCCGGCGCGATCTTCTGAATGTGTCCCAGGAGGGTCATCCCCTCCATCTCCGGCATGCGGATGTCCGAAAGCACCACGTCCACGGGACGTTGCAAGAGAATGTCGTGCGCCGCCTTGCCGTGCGGCGCTTCCAACACTTCATACCCCTCGCCGCGAAAGAGCTCCGCGAGTGATTCGCGTAAGACCTGCTCGTCCTCGGCAATCAGAATCGTCTTGGGCATCAATCACTCTCTGCCAATGAGGCTGTCGTTTGGTCGCCCGGTTCTCGTCAGGCGCTTGCCGACGGCGCGGCCGCAGTGGTGGCCAGAGGCGCTACCGGTTCGCCCGCGATTTCTTCATCTGTCAGATAACACGCCGGATCGGGCGCCCACGGATTCCCAGTTGTAACCTCCGCACGCGCTCGAAGCGAGCCGCCGCAGACCGTTTTGAATCGGCATGTTCCACAACGGCCTTCCAGCAGCTTCAAGCGATCTTTCAGCCCCGCCATGATCGGATCCGAAGTATCCTGCCAGATTTCCGAAAACTTCCGCTGCTTGACGTTGCCGAATGTCCGGAACATCGAAAACTGATCGGCGTGCACGTTGCCGAAGAAATCGATGTCCGCAATTCCCACCCCCGAGGAGTAACGTGCCCCGCCGTTCCACGCCAGCATGTCCAGCACCTGCTGGGCCCGCGGATGGTTTTCCTTGAGCATCCGCAGGTACATGTAGGGGCCGTCGCAGGCATTGTCCACGGTGAGAATTTCGATCCGCTTGCCGCGATTTACGAAATCCGCGCTACGGGTGATGATCGTATCCACAGCCTGCCGTGCGATCTCGGGGCTCAGTGCCCCGAGTTCCTTGCCGCGGCCGGCCGGGCACAGGTGATAGAAGCACGCCCGATCGATCCCTTCTTTTTCGATGAAATCAAAGAGCCGATCCAAGTCTCCGCACGTATGCCGTGTCAACGTCAGTCGGAGGCCGACTTTCTGCCCGACCTCCACACAATGCCTGAAGCCGCGCATCGTTCGTTCAAACGCGCCCACCATTCCGCGGAAGTCGTCGTGGACGGATGGAATTGCAGAGTCCAGCGAAATGCCGATGTAAGCAAATCCGAGATCCTTGAACTTCTGTGCTGTCTCTTTCGTGATCAAGGTGCCGTTGGTCGAAAGCACCACGTGCAGGCCCAGACTGCGCCCGAATTCGGCCAGTTCAAAGAGGTCCGGTCGCACCAGCGGCTCGCCGCCGGAGAACAGCACCGCCGGCACCTTGTACTCGGCCAAGTCCCTGAGCACTTCTTTGCATTGATCCGTGGTCAGCTCATCCGGGTACTTGCACGCGTCGGAAGCTGTGTAGCAGTGAACGCACTTGAGATTGCACGTCCGCGTCAGGTTCCATACGACGATCGGCTTACGTTCCTTGGCCGACTTCGCCACCGCCATCCGCTGAAACTCCGGCGGGTCGATTTGCGTGATCTTCCGCCCATAGCGGTGGGGGGTTGAAGGCGTTTCTAGACCACTGTAAAGAACGCTGACGTCAATCATGTGACAGGCTCCAATTTGGCTATTTATACCCCAACAGGGCTACGACACGTCAATTAAACAATAAATGGAGAACTTTATCCATAATAAAATCATCGGATTTGGAAGAAGAAATAGCCAACAAACCTTATATATTCGCACAATAGAATAATTACGCCACTAAACCACGGCCTTTGGCCGTGCGACCCGAAGAGCTTCGAGCGGTACATGGAATATTTGCGAAGCTGTTTGTAGGTTCTCCTTGCGGGAAGGCCCCGTGGGCAAGGAGAATCCTGTGCATGACTGGGAAAATCTCTCGCACGTCCGATGGGAGTGCAAATACCACGTGGTGATCATACCTAAATACCGCCGGAAGGTGTTCTGCGGGCAGCTCAAGAAGGAGATCGGAGCGATCCTGCGGGAACTGTGCCGGCAGAAAGGAGTGGAACTGGTGGAAGGGCATTGCATGTCCGACCACATTCACATGTGCTTGAGCATCCCGCCCAAGTACTCGGTGTCGCATACGATCGGCTTTCTCAAGGGGAAGTCGGTGGTGCGGATTCACCGGAATTGCTGCACGAGCGGCGGATGACGGGTCTGCACTTCTGGGCCACCGGCTATTGCGTGAGTACGGTGGGCTTGGACGAAGAGCGGATTCGGCAGTACATCCGTGAGCAGGAAAAGTTGGAGACAGGTCAAGGTGATCTGGACCTCAAGTAAGAGTAACCTCTAACGGCCCCAGCGGAGCCTTCCCTACGTCCACGGCTCCCTCGAGGGGGCCCGCCCAAAGCCACGCCCTATGCGTTTGGTTGCTTACTTATCCTGATGACAGACGCATGTTCATACGGTCAGGATGAGGTTTCTTATCCGCACTTCGGCAACACACCGCACCCTATATCACCGACTGGCAGTCGGAACATGATGCGTCCACTGATTTGGGCTGCATTATGCTGAAATACACGATTTTGGTAAGATCCTCGTGTTCACGCTGCCGGCGCGTTTGGAGGCAGATAGCAGTACCGCGTGGCCAAGGTCATGTACGGCACGCCGTTATTGCGGGATTTTGAAATCCACATGCGTGCGCAAGGAGTATTGATGAAGTCGGTTTTCGGGCGTTATTGGTAACGAAAGGGCATCCGCAGGCCGATAAAGGGGGTACTAGTTGGCTGAGGACGACCAGATACATAATCACGAAGGAAAGGTTTCTGGATGAAGGTCATTATTCTTGCCGGCGGACTGGGCACGCGGCTTTCTGAAGAAACGGTACTGCGACCCAAGCCGATGGTTGAAATCGGTGGGATGCCCATTCTCTGGCACATCATGAATATCTATGCCGCCCACGGTTACAAAGACTTCGTCGTCGCCGCGGGATACAAGTCCGAGTTCATCAAGGATTACTTTGCAAATTTTTACCTGCGTTCATCGGATGTGCAGGTAAACCTCAAGAGCGGCAAGGTTGATCTGGTCCGCAGCAAAGTGCCGGATTGGCGGGTGGAAATTGTCGACACCGGCATGAACACCCAAACCGGCGGACGTGTCAAACGACTGAAGGATCACATCGGCAACAATCCCTTCATGCTGACTTACGGCGATGGCGTTGGGTCGGTAAATATCGGCGATTTGGTCAAGACTCACCAGCGCAACCAATCTATCGTGACCCTCACGGCAGTCCGGCCTCCTGCCCGCTTCGGCGGCCTGACTTTTAACGGTGATCAAATTACCCAGTTTTCCGAAAAACCCCAGATCGGCGAAGGCTGGATCAATGGCGGTTTCATGGTCATGGAACCGGCCATTTTTGATCACATTTCCGGCGACGATGCGCTCCTCGAACGGACACCGATGGAAGCCGTCGCGCGTCTCGGCAAACTTTTTGCCTATCGTCATGAGGGCTTCTGGCAGCCGATGGATACGCTCCGAGAAAAATCCCTTCTGGAAGAACTCTGGCAATCGGGCAAGGCCCCATGGAAGGTGTGGTAATGCACGAAATCTTTCCCGCTCTGCACAACCGGCGCATCCTGCTCACCGGTCACACAGGATTCAAAGGTTCATGGATGGCGCTGTGGCTGGCACGCCTCGGAGCCAAGGTCACAGGTTATTCCCTGCCCGCCCCAAGCAAACCTTCCAACTACGAGGTCTCGCAGGTGCGCGAGGTTCTCACCAAGGAATTCATCGCCGATATTCGCAACACTGCCACACTTGCCAAGGCGTTTGATGAGACGTCGCCTGAGGTCGTGTTCCACCTGGCGGCACAACCGCTCGTACGCGAGAGTTATAACGATCCGCATGAAACCTTCGGCGTCAACGTCCTGGGCACCTCCGCGGTGCTCGATGCCGTGCGCAAGGCTCGCCGCCCCATGGTGGTGGTGGTCGTCACCAGCGACAAATGCTACGACAATAAAGAGCAGATCTGGGGCTACCGCGAGTGCGACGAGTTGGGCGGATTTGACCCCTACAGCGCCAGCAAAGGCGCCGCGGAGATCATTACCGCTTCCTATCGCCGCTCATTTTTCCATCCCGCCAAACTCCGCGACCATGGCGTCAAGCTCGCGTCGGCCCGCGCCGGCAACGTCATTGGCGGCGGCGATTGGGCCAAGGACCGCATCGTCACCGATATCGTCAGTTCCCTCGCTGCCGGCAAGCCTGTTCCGGTCCGCAACAAACATGCAATCCGGCCATGGGAACACGTGCTCGAACCTCTCTCGGGTTACTTGGCGATCGCCGATCGCATGCTGACATCCGATGATCCGAAATGGTGTTCGGCATGGAATTTCGGACCTTATACCGGCCGCGAGGCGCCGGTGGTCGATCTTGTTGACTGCTTCAGCAAACATTGGAAGGGCGGCAAATGGGAAGACAAATCCGATCCCAATGCTCCCCATGAAGCCGGCATCTTGCGCCTGGCCATCGACAAGGCGATGACCGAGCTCAATTGGCGGCCGCGTTGGGACTTTAGAACCACGGTGCAGCGCACTGCAGAATGGTATCAAGATTACTATGCATTACCCACACGCTCGATGCGCGATCGCTGCCACAAAGACATTGAGCAATATGAAACTTCCGGACCTTTGGAGGCCTGATGAGCAGGACCGCAGCAGAAATTCGCGAGCAAATTCTTAAGCTCGCCAATGAATATTACGTGGCGCAGTGGGGAGGGCAGAAGTTTGTCCCCGGCACGACGGTTATCCCTCCTGCGGGGAAAGTGTTCGGTGCGGAGGAGCTTACAAATCTGCTCGACGCGTCGCTTGATTTCTGGCTCACGACCGGGCGTTTCAACGATCAGTTTGAGTCCCGCCTGGCCAAGCTGCTGGGAGTCAACTTTGCGCTTACCGTTAACTCCGGCTCATCGGCCAATCTGCTGGCGCTGGCGGCGCTCACATCGCCACTGCTCGAAGAGCGGGCCCTCAAGCCGGGCGATGAGGTGATCACCGTCGCCGCAGGGTTTCCGACCACCGTCAATCCATCCATTCAATACGGACTGATACCGGTATTCGTGGATGTTGACATTCCCACGTACAACATCCGCGCGGATTTGATCGAAGCCGCCATCACGCCGCGGACGCGTGCGATCATGGTGGCCCATACGCTGGGCAATCCTTTCAACCTCGAACAGGTTCTCACAATCGCCCGCAAACACAATCTGTGGCTGGTCGAAGATAGTTGTGATGCGCTCGGGGCAACCTACGAACTCAAGAACCGTTCACTGCTCACGAACTACAAGGGAGGGCAGCGCATCGTCGGCACCTTCGGCGATATCGGGACGCTCTCGTTCTACCCTGCCCACCACATCACCATGGGCGAAGGCGGGGCGATTTTTACAAATAATCCCAAGCTAAAACGGGCCATCGAATCGCTCCGCGACTGGGGCCGCGACTGCTGGTGTGCACCCGGCAAAGATAACACCTGCAAAAAGCGCTTCGACTGGAGCCTCGGAGATCTGCCGGCGGGATATGATCACAAGTACATCTACTCGCACATCGGTTACAACCTTAAGATTACCGATATGCAGGCGGCGGTAGGCTTGGCACAGCTTGAGCGGTTGCCGGACTTTATTGCCGCCCGCCGCCGCAACTATGCGTATCTCAAGGAGCGGCTCAAGTCGCTCGAAGAATTCATGATTCTTCCCGAGCCCACGCCACAAAGTGAACCGTCGTGGTTCGGTTTCTTGATCACCTTGCGCCCAGGTACCAAGTGCGAGCGTAACAAGCTCACTCGTTACCTGGACGCTCACAAGATCGGCACGCGGCTGCTCTTCGGCGGCAACCTCACGCGGCAACCCTACTTCAAAGATATCAAGTATCGCATCCACGGTGAACTGACCAACACTGACATCATTATGAACAACACCTTCTGGATCGGCGTCTTCCCCGGCATCGGTCACGAGATGCTGGATTACATGGTGGAAAAGATCACCCGGTTCTTTCGAGGCACAGGATATGACGGCAGTTCTTCCTGAGCCGCGTTCGGCCCTGGTGATCGGTGCAAGCGGCCATGTGGGCGCTGCGGTGACGCGACGACTCGTTGACGCCGGATGGAGCGCCACGATCATGCTTCGCGCCACCAGCGACAGGTCACGTCTGGGCCCGGTGCTCAGCAAGGTCCGCACAATCTACGCCGACCTTACGCGCGTGGACGAATGCCGCGACGAGATCATCGCGCTGGCGCCGACGGTCATCTATTTCGCCGGCTGGCACGGCGTCACGAGTCAGCAGCGCAATTCCCCCGAGCAGATCACTATCAACATTCCGGCGTTTCTGAGCCTTCTACAGATAGCGAGGGTTGCCCGTACGCGACGTTTCGTCGGAATCGGTTCGCAGGCGGAATACGGCCCCTGTAACAGCGTGATCACCGAGGCGACGCCCTGCCGTCCGGTGTCCGCGTATGGCGCGGCGAAGTTTGCCGCCTCCAGCTTGGGTGCGGAGTATTGCCGTCGGGTGGGGCTCGAATTCGTGTGGTTGCGGCTGTTTTCGGCCTACGGCCCGGCGGACGACGCCACGCACATGCTGCCGCAGCTAATTTGCGGATTGCTGGGGGGCACACCGCCACCGCTTACCTCCGGTGTGCAACCGTGGGAATATCTGTATATCGACGATGTCGCTGACGCTATTGTCGCCGCGGCGACCGCTCCCAAAGCCCTCGGCATTTTCAATCTGTCGAGCGGTGAACCGGTGACGGTCCGCTCGGTTATCGAGCAGGTGCGTGATTTGATTGATCCGAAAATCGCGTTGTCGCTGGGTCAGGTACCCTTGAGCAACGAAGCGTCGTGGGGCATTCGCGCGGATATCTCGCGTCTCTGCACTGCGACCGGTTGGCATCCCCGCACACCGATTGCCGTCGGCCTGGCTGAAACAGTCCATTGGTTCAGGGCGAGACAGAGACCGCCAGTTTGCCAGGAGAATTAGGCCATGAAAGCTTCCGACTATATCGTGCAATTTCTGCATCAAAAGGGCATCCGCTGCGTCTTTGAAATGTCCGGCGGAATGATCACGCACATTCTTGACTCGCTGGCGCGCTCACAGAAGGTGAAAGTCATTTCGGTACATCACGAACAGGCCGCCGCTTTCGCTGCCGATGCGTACGGTCGCATGACCGGTTTACCCGGCGTTGCCATGGCGACGAGCGGACCGGGCGCGACTAACCTGCTCACCGGCATTGGGAGTTGCCACTTTGACTCCTGTCCCGCGATCTTTATCACCGGTCAGGTAAATCGGCATGAGCAAAAGGGTGATCGTCCGATCCGCCAGTTAGGCTTCCAGGAAACCGACATTGTCGCCATGGCTAAGCCCATCACCAAGGCCGCGTGGCTTGTCCAGGATCCCGACAAGCTTCCCGCTATGCTCGAAGATGCCTTTGAACTGGCGGTATCAGGCCGGCCTGGCCCGGTGCTCCTTGATATTCCTATGGATGTGCAACGCTGCCAGATCACCCCGGCGCCTGCCCGGCCCGGTCCATCCCCGGCGCCTCTCAGCATCGAACTCAAGGCCTTTATTCGGCAGCTTGTCTCTGCCCTTCGCGCGGCGCAACGGCCGCTGATCCTCATTGGTGGCGGCATCCGTAGCGCCGGCGTTTGCGACCAGCTCCTCGCCTTACTCGAGAGGCTCCGTATTCCCGTCGTTCATTCGCTCATGGCCGTTGATGTCCTGCCCGCCGAACACCCGCTTCGTGTGGGGATGATTGGCTCCTACGGCAATCGCTGGGCCAACCATGCTCTCGGCACGGCTGACGTGCTCATCGTCCTCGGTAGCCGCCTCGATGTTCGGCAAACCGGTGCCGATACAGAATCTTTCAAAGGCGCGCGCACCATCTTTCACGTTGACGTCGAGTCCGGCGAGATAAACAACCGGGTCGCGGGATGTATTGCCTGTGTCGCGCACTTGCGGGATTTTCTCCCCGCGGCTGCGGCGGATGCCGCCAACGTCGCCGCGCCCGCCGAGTGGTTTGCCGCCATCGCCGAACTTCGCCGCGCGTGGCCCGATACCGCCGAGTTCCAAGATGGCCGCGGCATTAATCCCAACATCTTTATGCATCAATTGGCGGGCGCCAGCGGCCGCGCTGCGGCGGTTGTCGTCGACGTGGGGCAACACCAGATGTGGGCCGCTCAATCCTTTGATCTGGGGCCTTCTCAACGCTTTCTCACCTCCGGCGGCATGGGCGCCATGGGCTTCGCGCTCCCCGCTGCCCTTGGCGCCGCTGCGGTCACAGCGCCGCGGCCTGTACTTGTAATCGCTGGTGACGGCGGCTTCCAGACAAATATCCAGGAACTTCAGACCGTCATCCGTGAAGCATTTCCGATAAAGATCGTGGTGATCAACAATCGTTGTCACGGCATGGTGCGCCAGTTCCAACAGAGCTATTTTGACGAGCGCTACCAGTCCACGCTCTGGGGCTATTCCGCACCAGACTTCGCCGCCGTCGCCCGTGCTTACGGCTTGGACGCTATCCGCGTCGAGAATGTGCAGGATGTACCCGCGGCAGTGGAAGGTCTGTGGGCCGATCCTCAGCGCCCCGCACTGCTCGAGGTGATCGTCGACACCTACACAAACGTCTATCCCAAGATGGCCTTCGGAAGGCCCATCACGGAGATGGAGCCGCTTGCAAAACCCTTGGATATGGAGGGGACATGAACTGGAAGTTCTGTCTTCCTGTATGTGGTTCAAGCCTTTGCATATAGCGGTTTTGTGCCCATGACCCTGACTTTCAGGCCGGTCCGCACGAAGGATCAGGCCGTTCTCGTCAAGGTGATCGCTGGTGCATCAAGGGTCGATTTCGATGAATATCCCTGCGGCGGCGTAGGTCGCAGTTCATTCAGTCAAATACACCAAGGCGTTTATTGATGGCGGTGCCCAGTTCTACTTCAACAGGTGAAAGCCACAAGAAAAGTGGTGGGTCGGACACTGCCGTTGGATCTCTGGGGGAACGCGCTGTGTCAGGTGTATCCTGGCTGATGCTTCAAACCATCGCTGCACGGATCATGACGCTCACCACGAATGTGGTGATCTCTCGTTGGCTGCTGAAGCGTGAAGATTTTGCCACTGCGGCCATGGCCTTCAGTCTCTGTACGGTTTTTGCGCTGTTCCAGCCGGGAAATCTCTCTGACATTCTTGTTCAGCGACACCGCCAGTTTCAGCGCTGGGCCAACAGCGCTTTCTGGCTTTCAGTAACAGCCGGATTGAGCATATTGGCCATTGCGGGGATCTTGGCGCCAATCGGCCGGCACATTTTCAATAGTCCGATGATTCCCTGGCTCATTCTGATCCAGGGAACTTCCATGGCCATTGGCGGCCTCAATGCCGTCTGGTCGGCGGAACAGTCCCTGCGGTTCAATTTTCGGCTGGTAGCAGCAATTTCAACCTTTGTCTCGCTGGTCGCCTCGGCCTCCACCATTTTCCTGGCGTGGCTAGGATGCGGACCATTGAGCCTCGCGCTGCCAAGTCTTTTGAGTTCTACGCTGACCATCATAATTCTTGGGAGTCGCTCCGAATTCCGACCACACTTTGGTATCAGCCTGGCGCGGTGGCGTGGATTGATCCGCGATGCCGTGCTGCTATCGGTCGCTGGATTTTTCTCACTGGTCACGATGCAGGCCGATAACTTCTTTCTCGGGCTCTATCGCAAGAATGAACTGGGCAATTACGTTTGGGCTTACGCACTATCACTGCAGTTCGTGCAGTTGGCTTCCGGCAGTTTGCGCGGGGCGCTCCTGCCGGCCTTCACCAGTATCAACACGGACCGACAACGCTCCGAAGCTGCATTACGCCGCGCCGTTTCCCTCGTTTCCCTCGTTACGATGCCTATGTGCGTGCTGATTGTGCCGGCGATGCCGGCGGTCGTGCGCCTGGTCTTCTCGGCCAAATGGGACGGTGCCGTTCCCTTTGTCCAAATCTTCCTGCCCAGCATGGGTTTTGTTATAGTGTCTACAATTTTCGTGACGACGATGCAGTCACGGGGCTTCTATAAGCGATATGTTGCAGCATGCGCTCTCTTGGCTTTCCTTTTCGTCGCCAGTGTCTGGCCATCCGCCGCTTTCGGCGGACCAATAGCAGTCGCCTACGTTGTCTCTGTAATTTACGCAGGCGGTTGTTTCGTGATTCTTGGAATTTCCACTTACCAGACGCCTTTACGGGATCAGCTCAGTCTAGCGATCGCATCAATATTTCCTTTCGTTCTCGCCGCTATCAGTGCCACTTTCGCTTGGTGGGTGCAGGTTCAGGTTTGTTCCGACCCCCACGACTGGAAGGCTGGCGCACTAGCCATAGGGATCGGCGCTCCGACCTTCAGCGTGCTGGCACTTGTGTTACTAAAACGCGATGTTAAGTTATTATTCGATCGCGCACTTCCGGTCATGATCCGGAGCTCCAAATTCTTGCGAAGGAAATGAAAGTGCTCGGTTTAGAACGATTGGAATGCTACGTTCGATATTAACTCTAGACACGGAGAATATAGTTTGGGCAGAGACTCATTAACTATTGTTATTCCGGCATATAATTGTGCAAAGTATTTGACTGCGGCCATCGTGAGCGCATTGAGGTGCGAAATTGGATGCATTCTCGTTGGCGATAACTGCAGCACGGATGATACGTTGCGAGTTGCTAGAAGTTGGGAGACCCGTTCCGGTGGTCGCGTTCGAGTGATTGCAAACCCAAGCAACATAGGGGCGCGAAACAACTGTCAGAACCTTATGGAGAATGTGAACACCACCTACGGTCTGGTGCTAAGTGCGGATGATATTATCTCATCAGAATATGTCCGCAGCGCCGTTGCGCTGCTGGATCGCGAAGTAAAGCTGGGCATGATTGGTGCAGTCTTGCAGCGTATCGACGATGATTTTGGGCTTTCAGGCGATAGCTTCGAAGAGCCCGAGTGCCCTGTTGAGAGTTTCACGATACTTTCAGGAATATCTGCCGGAAGGCTGGCACTTGGATGGTATCCCTTTCCCGCCATGTCGGCCACGATTTTACGGATGTCGGCATTCCGAGAGGTTGGTGGCTACAGTACGATTCTTAAGGCGACACTGGATCGGGAAATATGGTTTAGGATTGGGCGCACGCATGATGTGGCGTTCTGCAATACACCCGGCGTATTCTACCGAGTCTTGGCAACAGGAGAGACGGCCCGTTTCAAGAAGAACGACATGTGGTGTTACGAGCTAAGCAACATGTTTCGCGCCGCCAGAAAGATATGGCCCGAACCGGAGTTGCAGCCGAGGTTTCGGCGTGCGTTTCGGATCAATGGCAAGGCCTTCTTTGGCTCGGCGGTTCGCGCGGTCAAGCGAGGAGCGTGGCGCGAAGTGATGCCGCGAGTGGGTCGAGGATTCGCAGATTTGTGGAACGCCATCACTTGAATGTGTGCGGCGGAAGCTCCGTTTGGCGATGGTGCAATTGGCCACGACAGCGCTCTGCCGGGCTTTTTTGCGGAAGGATTAGGCCAGGGCGGTGTGCTGCTGGTGGTACCAGGTCAGACGCTGTGGTACTGGCTGAGAGAGGCAGGTAAAGCAATGGGAAAACTGCCAGCCGTAGCTGCAGATTTCAATGAGGGCGAGCCGATCAAGGACGGGAAAAATCCCCAGCAGTACCTCCAGCATTTAGCGCACGAAGATGGGCTGATAGGCGCTTCGTGCCGACATGATAACGCCGACAGAAGAGTGCTGATGGTTTCAGACTCAGAGCCGCGAGTTACTGCAAAAGCAAACAGTGTTGTAAAGAAGTAGAAGTGTCACCTTCTTAACTGAAGTAGAACTGTCACCTATCCACGGTAGTCTCCTCCGCGTGCCAGGCTCGCGGAGGCGCAGCCGACGCGAGCCTGGCACGCGGGCC
>Ga0114951_10000404_pt1 | contig 61400 bp, 90 predicted proteins | sample AM7aDNAmetaG_FD_88677 | JGI IMG/M metagenome (GOLD analysis project Ga0114951, IMG submission 88677) | Freshwater microbial communities from Finland to study Microbial Dark Matter (Phase II) - AM7a DNA metaG | ecosystem: Environmental > Aquatic > Freshwater > Lake | place: Finland: Lake Alinen...
ATATTTACTAATTTTAATAGTAGTGAATATTTACATAACACTAAGACATTTTCTTGTTCTAAGTTTAGCAAAACTAAATTTGAACCTTGGAAAGCAGCTTTTAATTTCTCTTCTGCTAATAACTTTCAGTTAGGTACTAAACCTAAATTCTTAACAGATGATATGATGAAAAATCTTGAGAAATTAGCGAATTTTATAAAATAATTAATGATAATGAAAACTTATAAAGACTATGTATTTGAGGCTGTATCACATCCAGATTTTAATGATAAATTTGAAGATGTTTGTGATAAATTAGATGAATTCTGGAGTAGTTTGGATATTGCATTTGATAATTTAGAAGATTTTAATTCTAAAACTCCACAACAAAATACTCAACAAAATACTCAACAAAAACAACAGAAGCCAACAAATACTCCACCAGAAAAAATGAGAAATGGCTCTCTTATTGAATATAATTATGTAACTAATAGTGGTAAAACAGTTGTAGTAACAATTGATACTCCTGATAATGGAACTAATACAAATACAGCTCTTGTTAAGCCTGTATATCCACCTAATTCTAAGAAAATATATCCTGTAAAATGGTCTAGATTAACACCTTTAGCACCACAATTAAAAACAACTTAAACTATGAAACATCTAAGCAACTTTGAATTATTTTTAGAAGAGAACAATCCAAATACTCCACAAGGTTATTTAAATTCTGTATCTGGAAAACCACCAGTTAATTCTACAATAAAACCTAATCCTAATACAACACAAAATCAAAAACAACAACCACCACAGACACCAACTGAAGAAGTTGATGGAATTTTACAAAATACTGAGGAACAAAAACAAAAAATTCTTTTAAGAAAAGATGCTATTGAAAAAGGACTGTTAAATAATATTAATCAATTGGAACCACAAAACCAGAAAGATGTAAAAACCCAAGTTGCGGATTATAAAAAACAAGTTACAGAATTTGATAAAACCGTCCAACAAATTGGCAAGTTGAATCAAACACTAAAGAAATCTAATATTCCAACTAGCCAACAACCAACTATTAATAACGCAAGACAAAAAAACTTTTAATCATAAATGTCTAAAATAGACGAAAAATACATAGACAACTTAGATACATTTTCTTCTGCGCTAGAACAAATTGTAGAACTATTAAAAGAACAACAAAAGGCTAATAAAGCAGATACTGTTAATGAGTTTTTAAAAACTCCAATGAACAATTTAGTTGAAGTTGTTTCTGACCTTAAAAAAGTAACAATGCAAGGATTCGCTAAAGTAAATAGTGATAATAGTGAAATTTTAAAAAAGATAGAAAGTATCAAACAGCAAAAAGAATCTGGAATGTTTGATAGAGTTGAAGATCCTAAAAATAAGAATAGAATTGTTGATGGTATAAAGGTTGTGGTTTTAATTGCAGCTGGTGTGTTAGCATTAGGTATGGCATTTAAAATTATTGGAAAGGTTGATTTTCTTTCTGTTATGGCATTGTCTGGCGCTATATTAGCCATGTCAACTGCATATAGTAAGATTGCTGATATTAAAAATTTAACATATGCTAAGGCATTTGTCATCTCATCAATTTTACCTATAATAGCCATAGGATTATTAGCTTCTGGTTGGATATTAAAATCATTCCCAGTTATAGGTCTAATGCAAGGTTTATCTATGATTATTGTTGGTGCAACTATTGGTGTTGCCACTTATTTGATTTTTAATTCTATAAAGGGAATAGATTTGGATAAAAATAAAAAAATGATTTTTGCATTGCCAGCAGTGTTGCCAGCAGTTGCATTAGGATTAGTATTGTCTGGATTTATTATGCAATCTTTCCCAACAATTGGTTTAATGCAAGGATTATCTATGATTATAGTTAGTGCTACAATTGGTATTGCAACTTTCTTATTATTTAAGGCAATAAAGGGTATAGATTTGGATAAACATCAAAAAATTATTTTTGCATTACCTGTAATGTTACCTCTTATTGCAATTGCTATATCTCTATCTAGTATTATTTTACAAAATTTTGTTAAAATAAAAAATCCAATTGATTTATTAATTGGTAGTACAGTGATTGGATTATCTGTATTATTTTTTACACCAACAATTTTACTTTTGGGTAAAATGAATCTCGATCAAATTGGAAAAGGTGTACTTGCTATTCCTATGATTGCAGGCGCAATTGTTGCAACTGCTTGGATTCTAAAATTGTTACCTGCTAAAATGACTTATCCAGATTGGAAATGGACTCTTAGTGTTGGATTAACAGTTGGTGTATTTGCTCTTGTTGTTGCTGGTGTTGGATATCTTGCTAATAGATTTAAGAAAGAATTTGAAGCTGGTTTAATCGGTGTAGTTGGTGTAGCTGCAGTTATTGCAGTAACAGATTACTTTATTGGTAAAGGAGATTTTAATAAATATCCAGATTGGAAATGGACTCTTCAAACTGGATTGTCTGTTGCAATATTTGGACTTATTACTTTTGGTGTTGGATATTTAGCAAATTTAGATAAAACTGCATTTGCTCTTGGATTGTTGAGTGTAGTTGCATTGTCTGCTGTGATACTTGCGAGTGATTGGATTTTAAGTAAGGGTAAATATGATAAATATCCTGATGTTGAGTGGGCTAAAGGTGTAGGATTATCACTTGGTGCTTTTGGAGTTGGTGCTTTAGCTCTTGGATTAATAGTTTCAACAGGAGCTGGCGCTGTTGTAATGGGATTAGGTGTCGCATCTATTCTTGTTTTAGCAGCTTCTATGTTGGCTGTTGATATGATATTTAAGGCTGGGGATTTCACTAAATATCCATCAGAAGAATGGGCAAGAGGTGTTGGTAGATCAATGTTATTGTTCTCAAGTTTTGGTTCTGAAGGAAAACCAGGTGTTCTTGGTGCAATAGGTAGCGCGGTTTCTGGATTTATAAAAGGAGTTGGTGGAGCAGCAACAAGTGCAGCAATGATTCCAATTGCGATGAGCATGGTTGCTGTAGATAAGATACTTAGCCAAGGAGATTTTAGTAAATATCCTACAGCAAATTGGGTTACTAATGTTGCAACATCACTTAATGCATTTTCTAATATTGATATTAAAGCCAATTCTATTAGAAATTTAGCAGATTCATTTAAATATCTTTCTGAATCATTAAAAGATGTCAACGGTTTTGATAATTTGTCTAAAATATCATCTGGTCTTGTTTTATTGAGTGTAATTGATGATGCTAAGCTTCAGGTTGTATTGGACAAAATTAAAGATAATGAAAGTACATTAAAAAGTATTTATGGTGATAATTCTTCAGGAATTTTAAATTTAATGGAGAGAATGATTCAACCAGTTCAGGCAACTATAACTCCTGAAAGTATATTATCATTAAAAACATCATCTGATGATAGTGAAATAAAGAAAACTAATAGTAAATTAGATGAGATTAGTAATAAACTTTCACAATTATTAGACGCAATGTCCCAGCCATCTCAGTCTGGAAGTTTCTATAATTAAGTCTTCATTCCATTTTTAATTTATAAAAAATTCATAAAAATATGAATAGAACCTGCTATGTATTATATATAAATAAAAAAATGAATTTATGAGAAGATTTTTACACTTAATAAGATATATCAAACTTCTTAAAAGAAATAAAAAAGTTTTAGCAGATTCTAGAATTAATGATAATCCAAATCCATTAGGTATTCAATATGATTGGATATATAGGTTATATACTGTATTAAATTTACCATTTGAAGATGAAGAGTTTGTGAAAAAATATGGGTTTCAAGATACAAAAAACGTTTATTATGTAGAGAGTAAAGTAAAATTACATATTATTGAAATAAATAAATTTTTGTTTGAATTGGGTATTTTAGAATATGTTACATTAGATCCAGACAACATTAGGCAAATTGATGAATATAATGTTAGAATTGCACTTAAATTTAAATATTTGGATCTTAAATTTTGGGTGAGATTTATTTTAATATCATTGCCTATTTTAATTACTGGAGGATTATTATATTTTTTTATATAAACTTTAATTAGAATTATTCTATATAATAAAAAGAAAAATAAATATTATGAGTAAAGAACAATTTACAGAATTAGAAGCGGATATTATTGAATATTTCAATGAATTAGAAGCAAAATTAGAATTGCCAGTTGATACTAAATATGTTTATCAAGGTGATGAGAAACAAAAAACATTATTAAAAATAATTAAAATTCCAGATCGATATGCAACTTTATTGAAAGCTGACATTTTAATAAGTTTTAATGAAAAGTTTTTTGATATTTTTGATGATGAATCAAAGACTATTCTGATTGAACAAGAGTTAGCATTAGTTGAAATGAATATTGACACTGGTATTCTTAAAATTGGTAAGCCAGACTTAATTACATCAACAGGAAAAGTTAAAAAATATGGTGTTGAAGCAGTTGAAAGAGCAAATCAAGTTAGCACTTTATATAATCAACAACAAGCAGACCAAGAAAAAGAAAATAAGGCAAAGAAAAATACTGGCAACAGAACATATAAAAATAAATAAATAACAATGGAAGAAAAGAAATTTTTTGATTTTAAAACTAATGAAGAATTTAACTTAGACGAAGAATACTCAAAATATTTTGATGGAGAACAGTTTAAACAACGTAATGAAACTGAAGATAAATTGAGAGACGCAGAAGCAATTATTAAGGAATTTGGTATGCTATATTTAGAAGGATTATCAATTGAAAAGTATGAAGATGTTTTTCTTAATCTAAATGCATTTTTAATTAAATTCCGTACAGATTCAGATGAAGTAAAAAACATGACAAAATCTGATAGAGATAAATTGTTTGGTTATGGAACATCATTATTCAAAGCTTATCAAGATTCATATAGTGGATTATATTTTAATTTTGAATTGAGTAGGAAAGAATGGAATTTTGTAGATCATACTTTGACTAAAAAAATATCATATAATGGTCAAGAATTGTTTAATTACTGGGAGCTTTATATGAAATTTATTGAACCTACAAGAGAAATTGAAAGTAAATTACCTAAAGGTATTGATGCTTTTGTGGCTGTTTGTTCAATTCAAAGTTTGATATTATTGAGTCACTTATTAATGAAACACGAAGAAAAGGGTTCAACAGATAGTTTTCATTCCTTTAGAACTGTTTTAACAGAAGTAGCAAAAATGACTAGGCTTTTCAATGCATACGGTGTTATGTTAGAAAGAGTTACTAATAACTTTACTAATTGGGTTAATGCATTAAATATGATGGATCATACTGATGATATTATTGGAGTACCAGAAGAATTAAATGTAGAGTTGAAATTGCAAGAGTAATGAATGGAAATATACAAGAACAATAAGGAGATATTTTCTGAAATCAGAGATAAATTATTTGAACAAGCGAAAGATGTTAAAATATCATCCTTAAAGAATATTAATGTTTTAGAGACTATAAAAACTCTCAAAGTTATTGAATTAGATAACTTTGAGAGTTTTTCGTCTTATACTAATTATGATCATTATTTAATATTTAAATTTAATGAAGATTATTATTTTTGTGATACAGAATTAGCATCATTACTTAATACTTCTAGTATGATTAAGATGATAGATTTTAATCAATTATTTAGAAGAGAAAAATTAAATAAGATAAATGAAAATTCAATTAGTTGAATTTTAAATAACATTTTTAACATTTTTCCTGTCATAAATGACAGAAGACAAGATTATTTTTATATATAGTTATAAAAATAATTTTTAACGTCATGAAAACAACAAAAACCTACTCAATCGAAGAATCAATATATAGTGCATTTGATTCTTTAACAACAGAAAAAAATATCAATAAAAGTTCATTTATAGAGGATTGTATAAAAAAATTCTTAAAAAAGAATGATATGGATTTCGTTGACAAAATATATTCTTTAAGAACAAATCCTGATCATATTGTTACAGTTTTATCACAAGATTTATCTTTTTATTTTTTAAGTGATGGAAGTAAGATGCAGAAAATTTTATTTATGCAATGTTTTAAGGAATGTGAACATGTTAATCCAAATGAATTTTTTAGTAAATCTGCTCCAATTTTTGAGAATATTGTAGAAAAAATAAAACATATAGATGAATCAAAGGTAGATGATTTTACTAATGTTACAGCATCATTAGATTCTATTTTTGGTATTTATGAAAATAGATATGGAGTGGAACGAGCAAAAGAAATTAGAAGAGCAGATGTAGATTTATTGAATGAAATAAATAATAATTATAAAGCAGGTGAATATTCTAATAAAGATGCTTTACAATTATGTGAAGTTCTTCTTTGTGTTATGCAACTTAATTTTAAACCTGGTGAAAAAGAATATGAATTACAACAATTATTAATTAATATATTGAATAAAGAACGAAGTTCAGCAAAACCTATGGAAAGATTTCCATTTAAACAGAGTTGTTAATTTAATTATACAAAGATATATATGAACTACTAAATTGTTTGCTTATAAAGATTATACTTTATAAGAACTTTAGATAAATCTAAAGGCTCGTTCATAGAAGCAAAGTGATTTCCGAACCATCTATCTAATATATTTATGGCTGAATTTAAGTCACGATCTATAATTATGGTGTCTGACAACTGGACTTTCCTATCACCAAGATTTATTTTATCTTTGAATAGTTTTCCAGTTAAACAGTTAATTTGTGTCGTCCATTTTTCATCAATTTTAGTTAAATTGATATTTTTTGCTTGACACTTATAAGAAAGGAATTGTAAAAACATATTTATATTAGAATTATGAAATGATTTCCTAATACCTTTTTTATTTTCATTAATACCTTCAGTTGACATCAATTTTTTAACTGTTAGATCACCAACTACAATTGTATTGTAGTTCATATTCACTAATTTTTTACTTTGAATATGTAAAGTTTGTTTTATTTGCTCATTCTTTTTATGATAACATTTATTTAACACTTTTTTTAATTGCTTATTCCTATTTGATCCTTTTGTGGTTTTACTTCGCTTGGTTTGTATTTTTGCAATTTGCTTTTGATAATAGTCATTAATTTTTTTAGATTTGTTTTTTAATATAATCATTTCACCTTTATTATCTACTCCAGTTCCTAATTTACTTAAACCTAAATCTATGGCTAATACTTTTGTCTTAATGTTTATATTATCATTATATACTATTTTATCATTAATAATTAAATCACATAACCATTTATTTCTAACAAATTTTATTCTTATTTCTTTTATATTTAGTTCGTCTAAATTTAAATTAGATTTATATTCAAATGAAATTTTATTTACTATAATTATATTATTTTCTTTTATCATCCAACCTGATTGATTCCAAGTTAAAGAATGAAAATAATCATTTTCTATTTTTCTTGGTGGTCTTGCTGTTTTATCTTTTTTTATTAATCTAAAGAAGGATTGATATGATCCATATAATTCTGTTGCTATGGTTTGTATTGCTTTAGAATTTAATTTCTTCCAATCTGAATAAGTTTCTTTTAATTCAGGAAGCATATTATTTAAATCAAATTTATTAAATATAGTTTTTGTTTTATTGTATTTCTCTGTTTGAATTTCAATTAATTTATTCCAAATATCTTTACGAATATCAGATAATTTTTTTAATTCATTAATTTGATGTATATTTGGAAATAATCTAATTTTATATGTTTTCACTTTTTATATCACTTATTTTATATAAGTATATATAAATAAAATAAAGTCATATTTTTCTATTTTTAATTTAAATATATACATTATAATTTAATTATGATTACACTATTTGAACATTTTTATAAGAAAGGCTTATCAATAACATATTCTGGAATTATCTTAGATGATGAATCCAGAAATTTGTTATTGTCTACCTTTATTTATCCAAATCCTGATTTTTCAGATTGGATCAAAATTGCACATCATTCTACTATATGTTTAGGCGAACTTCCAGAACATATGAAGAGATATTGGCTTGATGAAGAAATCACATTAACAGTAAGAGAACTTGGAATAAGTGATAAAGCAGTTGCAGTAAAAGTAACTGGTTTCTATACTATTTCTAAGCCTTCTGTTGAAGAAGGACCAGAATTTCAACATATCACATTAGCAATAAATCCAATTGATGCTAAGCCAGCAGACTCTAACAGAATAGAGGATTGGCAAACGGTAACACCATTAAAATTAAGAGGTGTTCTAAAAGAGATTCAATTATGAAAGATTGATAATTTTTCTGTTATGTTTTCATTATATTTTATTATTAATAAGTTTATATTATTTTCCCTACAAAATTTTTCTTTTATATTAAATCTATTCTTATTTATGTTAAATTCGTTTATACCACCAAAATACTTGTTAGGTTCGTAATGCTGAATTCCGTTATATTCAACACATGTATTATAATCTATTAAATAGAAATCAAATCTTAATTTTGCTTTATATTTACAATTTTCAAATGTTTTTTGAGGTTGAGTTTTAAATAATTTCTTATTTCTTTCTCACCCTTACTTTCATTACAAATAGGACAACCTGAATTTCTAAGATGATGATTTGCTTTTTGCTTAAAAATACCATGTTTTTTACATATAATTTTTACATATCTTTTTGATCCAGTATAATTTACTAAACTATAATCATATAGATTATTATGAATGATTTTTGATTTTTCTATAAATTTTTCAGTTGTTGATTTTTTACTTTCTTTGAAACATTTTATACAACCTTGGCCTTTCATATGAACATCTGGTCTTTGTTCAAAATCACCATGTGTTTTACAAGATATAATAACTTTAGTTTTATTATCAACTATACTAACTTTATCATAATTATAAATGTTTTTATGAATTTTATTGGATCTTTCTATAAATTTTTCAGTTGTTAAAAGGCAACATTTTGGACAACCACGACCTTGTGTATGTGAGTGAGCAAGTTGTTCAAATTCTCCGCAAGTAGGGCATATTATTTTGATGAATGTTCTAGTGTTTTTATACTCAACTAAACTATAATCATATTTATTATTATGTATATTTTTACATTTTTCAATAAACTCTTCATTGGTCAACTTCTTCATAAAACTTTTATATTTTATTTGTATATATAAAGAAAAAAATATAACATTATGCCAAAATCAAAACATAGACTTAAGCACAAAATTAGACTGAATGATTATAAGTCGACTAAGAAGAAAGAGCAAGAGTTGTTTAAAAAGAAAATGATTGATAATTATATTAAAATGCAACAGGAAAAACTTGCAAATCAAGAAGCTCACACTTCAACTGAAGAGGTTTCTGGTCCAGATATTAACCTTGATGAATTGAACATGGTTTCAGGATCTGGTGGTGAAAGTGGTCAAACTGAAAATATTATAGATGTTGAATGATAACAATAACTAATAAATCCATTTATGTTAGTGAATTTCCTATTTCTTCTTTATCTTCTTTGGATAAAGTAGAAAAAATTCCTATTGAAGAGATTGTAAATTTCTTATCAGATAATGTTGAATTAGGTGAGAGTGTAACTTTTAAAAGATTATTTGAAATTGTATCAGGTAATCTTTTAAAGTTTAACGAAATATTTTATTCAGCATTAGGTGGTTATACACTTGAACCTTATTTACAAGAAATTGAGAATAATCCAAATGAAACTAATGAATTTGATTATCTTGAAGCTCACTGGTTTTGCGATAAATATGATGATGAGTTGAATATATGTCCATCACTTCATGGCGTATCTACAAAAGATGAAATTACATATGCTCTTGATTTTACCTCACTTAATAATCTTAAAGATTGTAATGTAAAAATAAATGAAGCTGTTGATATTTATGATTATAGCAAAGTTAAGGACAAAGGTGAAGAAGTTATAGATGCTAAAGATTTTACAATAAATTTGGGTAATAAAGCATTTACACTTTTTGAATTATTTAATGGAATTTTCTACGAAATTTCTTTTCATGGCGGACCTCAAGAGAAAAAGGAGCGAGAAGTGGAAATGATGGATTCAATTGATGAAGTTAAAGAAAATTTAGAAGATTATGATTCTGAAAAATATATAACTTTTGAAGAAATGTTAGAAGAGTTTGATGCAAAAGATAAATATCTTGTTAAATATGAAGAACTTAGAGACAGAGTAGAAAAAGATAGAATCACAAACAAGAAAAACTTAATTAAATTAAAAAATTGTTTGATAGAAAAACTTAAAATTTATGATCTTATTGAAAAGTCAGAATCTAATGAAGATTTACAACAATACTATAAGAAATTGACTGATATTGAATATGATATGCAAATATTATATGGAGAAGAAGAAGATATTACTTATCATAGATTTTGGGATACACCTAAATGTACTTGTCCAAAGATAGATAATTTAGAATTGTATCCTTCTAAAGATCCTATATTTGATAAAAATTGTCCAATACATAAGAAATGAGAAAAGAAACTAAGTTTTTTTTTTAAATTATTTGCAGGATCATTTTTAATTATATTAATTTTGTCTGGATTTAGTATGTTTTTTATTAGTGCTGCTGTTATTGGTATTATACTTGCTTATTATATAAAATAAAAATTTTAAAAAATATGAAATTCGAACATGCAAACTTCTTATCTTGCTTTTTTGGTGGAGTGTTATTAGGCTCAATGATTTACAATTTGCCTGGAGCAATTGTTGGCGGAATTGTTGGTGCAATTGTTGGTATACTTTCTAATCGTAAATATAAAAAAGTTAATGAATAAACTGGATAGAGATTTGATGGAATTTCATATAGTTATGAAAGATGTTTTTGGATCTTTTGATATTCTTAATGATATAGAATATGAAGATTTACCAGCAGTATATCAATTTGCTAAAATAATTTTGAATTATACAAAAATGACGGAAGCCTTAAAAGAATTAAAAAATGTAGTTATTTAAAATAGGGTGTATCTTATTTATTTCTGTATATTTTATACGCAAAAGATTAATATTATTATTTTTTGCGTATAAATTTTTTAAATTGTCTTTTTTTATTGTTTCTTTATATTCTTTTTCTCCGCCAAAAAATTCAATAGGTTTAAAATGTTGTATTCCATCATATTCAATTAGTATGTTATATTTTGGTAAATAAAAATCATATCTTAATTTTATTTTATTTTTACAATTATCAAAACATTTTTGAGGTAAAAATTCTATATTTTTTTCTATAAAATATTTTTTTATTTTATTTTCACCTTCACTGAATCCAGAAAGTTCTGGTGGTGTTTTAAAATGATATCTTGGTAGTTGCTCGTAAGTTATATCATTATAAACTATTTTAATTTTAGTTAGTTTATTTACATATTTAGTTAATGAATAATCATATTTGTTTCCGTATAATTTTTTTGATTCTTCAATAAAATCTAATGTTGTTTTATTATTTACTATTTTTTCAGGACAGCATCCTCTTAAATGCATATCTGGTGTTTGAGTGTAAATAGTATTATTAAAAATAATTTTTACTTTGGAATATCTATTTTTATAACTTACTAGTGAATAATCATATCTGTCACCGTGAATTTTTTTAGAATTTATTATGAAAATTTCTGTGTTAGTTTTTAGTACCTTATTTTCTGGACAAAATCCAGATAAATGATATGATGGAACTTGATTGTATATTTCGTTATTGTATAATATCTGCACCTCTATCATACAATTTTTATAATCAACTAATGAATAGTCATATTTATCACCATGAATCAATTTAGCTTTATCTATAAAATCTTTAGTTGTCAATCTTTTCATTTTTACCTTTTATTTTATCAAAATAGATATATCTACCTGAAGGTGTTTTATCTATTTTAATCAACCCTTTTTTAACCCAATTACAGAGTGTATTTCTTGTTATTTGGTATTTATCCATTATTTCTTTTGCTTTCATATTGTATATATAAATATTTTTTATTGGTTTTTGTATATTTTAGTATATTTTAGTATAAAAGTTTAATATTTTTAATTTATTTTTATTTAATATATAAAAGAAAAGTTGTCTTTAATGAAGTATCTTAGATATTTTGAGGAATTAAAAATTAATCATAAGCGAGAACCTATTGATATAATAATGGATACTTATTTTGAAAGTGCATTATGGTCTGTAGAGGATAAAGATGAAGATTTTAAATATAAAACCATTCACGATTTTTCTGATCAAGCGAGGAATCAAGCAAAAGAAGAAATTAAATGGTTTCTTGATAATGCTGGTGATGTATTTAGTGAAATTTTGAATACTGAAATTGGTCATGATTTGTGGTTATCAAGAAATGGTCACGGATCAGGATTTTTTGATAGAGCTGGTTATGAAGAAGACGATGCGGATTTTTTAATGGATTTAGCACGAATTCTTGGTGAAATATATTTGGAAATTGGTGATGATGATAAAATTTATTTTATTGGAGGTTCTGAAAAATATAAAGATTTTGATCTTGATAAATATTTTGAAGATGTAAAATTAAAAAAGGCGAAAAAGAAATATAATATATGATAACAAAGTTTAGATTATTTGAAAATGAGGATAGTTTTGACTATACAGGCAGGTATTTAAAATTGAAAATATTAAAAAATGGAAATCTTAAAATAGTTTTAACTCCTGATGGTAAAGAAGAAATAGCTGACAATCCTAATTTTAATATTTTTTCTTTTTCTGAACTCTTTGATGATATTAGAGCAAGTTCTGATTTATTATATATTGAGGATATTAGTGGATTTGATTTGGGTGTGTTATCTGAAGCACCTGCAATTACAGATGGATATTATTACGATGATGATGGCGAATTCACTGATTATGATAATATAGAAAACTCTGAGATATTTTATTACCCTAATTATAATATTAAAGATTTTACAAAAGAATTGTATGAAAATGGATTTGTTATATTCGTTACAAATGGTAAAAATACTCCAGAAGAAGTTGAGGAAATTAAGAATAAAAGAGAGATAAATAAGTATAATCTGTGATTTAATTTTGTTATTTAAATTTTTATCCTTATCTTTGTATCATAATTCTAATACACCACACATTGGAAACAATCACATATTATAAATCGTCAACTGGTAGTACAAGATTTAATCATATTATTTACAATGAAGACATTTCTTGTAAATCCCAATCTGCTCTTATTCTTTTAAATGAATTTTTAAGAGAACTTGATGAAGACTTCTTGCGAGAGGAAAAAGAATTACAATATTATCTGAATAAAAGGTGGACATTTTTAGCAAAACATAAGCGTAGACATGGAGCTTTAAGTTGTCATTATTGTGGCAAAACACATTTGGAGATTGGTTATAGGAGTGCTAAAATGTGTGAAAAGAATAATAGAAATCCAAGATTAGCAACAATTGATCACGTTAAACCAGTTAGTTCTGGTATTGACAAATTGGATGAATCTAATTGGGTTGTTTCTTGTAAAAAATGCAACAATAGAAAAGGCTCAAAAAGTTATGATGAATTTAAGAAAAACCAATTGAGAAAATAAGACTATATGAAATAAAAACAATATGAGAAAAATATATTTTACTTCTGATCTTCACTTTCAGGACGAAAGACTAAATCTATATTCAAGAGATTTAGTCTTTCGTAATTCAAAAGAGTGTGATGATCATATAATCAAAATTTGGAATGAAAAGATAAACAAGGAAGATTTAGTAATTCTTGTTGGTGATATTTCTATGACCAGAGACGGACTACATTATTTGTCTGAACTAAATGGTGAAAAATGGCTTGTTAAGAGCACCAATTTATGATAAAACTTTTGATAATGAGGATGATCTTGCAATATTTTTGGCTGGGCCTATTCAAGGTGCACCTGATTGGCATGATGAATTTATTCAGAAATTAAAAGAAAAATTAAAGAATACTGTGTTAAATAGAAATATTCTTATATGTTCACCAAAAAGAACTGAAATAGATCATACAAATTTTGAATACAATGAACAAGTTGATTGGGAGTCTTTTCATTTGAATAAAGCTTCAAAAAATGGAGTTGTTGTTTTTTGGCTGGCTAATGAAAAAGAAAAAGTGACTGGTAGATGTTATGCACAAACAACTAGATTTGAAATTGGAGAATGGTGGGCTAAAGGTCAATCTATAAAGGACTTTAATATTGTTGTTGGTTCAGAAGAAAATTTTGATGGTTTGAAATATATTTCTAAAAAATTCACAGATTTTATGATAAAATAATAATTGAAAATGCAAAATCTATTGATTATATATTTGAAGGTAAAAATAAAGTATATTTTCCTGATTATTATTTACCAGATTATAATTTGATAGTAGAAATTAAAAGTAGTTATACTTATGATTATGAAAAAGTTCAGAATGAAGCAAAAAAAGAAGCCGCTATAAATAACGGCTACAATTTCATCTTTATAATTGATAAAGATTATACAGAATTTTTAACTATGTTATAATGGTTTTTTTGGTTTAATTTCCTCTGAAAATTCTGGCATTTCACCTTTTTTAGGTTCTCCTAATTTCTTTTTCTTCTCACCACCTGAAGGTAGTTCGGAAATTAATCGATCTACGTCAGGATAAATTTGCTGATCTGCATCCGTGTTATAATTAATATTGAAATAATCTTTAAAATTTAATAAATCATTATTTCTTAATAAATACTCACGGTTAACTTTTAATATTTCATCTAGGAAATTTGATAATTTATCAACTTCACTATTATATAAATCAACTGTAGTTTCATTGAAAATACCTATTGGTTTTTTCTTTTTCTTATTAAAAGAACTTAATATTAGTTTGAATAGATATTCAATTTTATTGTCAGATTTAATTAATTCAATTGTTTTTTGATTTTTTAATAAAAATGTATTAATTCTAAATTTATCTTCAGTGAAGAACTCAGGAATAGACAAATTCCAATCCTTTAATTCCTTTTTAATATTATCAATATATTCATTGAATATTGAAGAAATCATTTCAATATATAATTCATCTTTTGTTATTTCTTTTAACTTTAATTTTTGTAAATCAACAAGTTGTAAAAATTCTAAGAAATTTAATAGTATCAGAGAATAAGTTTCTAAATATTCAGTTTTATTATCTAACACCATTTTTTCATATGATGGATTTAGTATTTCAAATGAAAATTCATCATTTCCATTAATTCTAATGATTATTTTTTCTAAATTATCATTAAAATCATACATTAAGAAAGAATTCTCTAAATTAGGATTCAATATTTTATAGAAGAAATATGCGAAATTATTTTCACCAAATACAAAATCTAAATCTTTTTCTGATGTGTGTAAAAACAAATTGATAATTTCTAATTGCTTTTCGTTTAATTTGCCCCTGAAAATTACTGGTAATGAATCAACATTGAACATTTTTGAATATTCAACTATTTCAGAGTAGTTATATTTATATTTTGTACCTTTAACAATGCAAGTTAGAATTAAATTATTTAATGGTGTTTTTTTATATTCAATATGTGCTGGTTGATGATCTGGAAAGTATTCAAAACAGAACCACCAATTTGTTGATAATAAATTTGTTACATAGTCTGGTAGTGAATGAAGATATTGGAAAGCGAAATTAAAAAATTGTTGTATTGCTAAATCTACAAAATTTAATGGTTCACTATTCAAACTTTTTGTTTTTATATCAAATTTTTGTCCTGTCCATCTAACGAAAATTTGAGCGCCCTGTATATCTTCATAGACAAGCAATTCTTTATTTTGTAATAATTCTATTAAATTATCTGGTTGATTATTAAGTTTAACTATCTGTGTCATATTATTCTTTTGTTTTTTGAATTTTATTTACTTTATATATTAATTAATTAAGGCTTATTTTATTGATAAACTCTTTATAATCTTTATCTATTATAAAAATAAAATTATAACCGCTTTCTAATGATGCCTTCTTTTTAGCTTCATTTTTTTCAATATCGTAATTGTAAGTATAACTACTTTTAACTTCAACTATTAAGTTAAATTGTTTAATATAAAAATCTGGATGATATCTTCTATTTTTATTATCAAAATCGTATATTATTGATTTTGGTTTTTCAATCAGTATTTTATCATAAAAAGTTTCAAGGAAATTTAATTCATATGTTCCACGATAAAATAAATTTTTATATTTTTTTAATTTGAATGCTGATATTTGTTGCTTTTCATGAATATTCACATTTTGTGATGAATATTCAACTCCATATTTTTTTAAGCATGTGCTTTTACTTTTTTCTAAAATTTCATTTTTTTCTTCTGTTGTTCTGTTTAAACTATTTCTTTTCATTTTATTTCTAAATTTATTGGTTTTAGCATAACTATCAACACCGTATCTTTTTATTGATGTTTTCCGACTCTTATCTATTGATTTTGGATTTTGTAAAGCGTGCTTATAACCTGTTCTTTCTAGCAATGTATTTTGTAGTTTTTCTACAGATTTTGGATTTTGCATTACATTTTCAACTCCATAATTTTTTAAAAAAACTTCTTTACATCTTGTCTTATATTCATCTGTTTTTGAATAATGTGTTTCTCCATATCTTTTTAATGATGTTTCTTTACTTTTTTTAACACATTTTTTTGTTTTACAATATCTATCAACTTTATATTTTTTCAGGCAGGTTTTTTCAGATTTTTCTTTAAATTCATCTGTTTCTGTAAAACTTTTTTTACCATATTTTTTCCTACAAGTTTCTTCGTTTTTTAGTGGTATACATTTACTACAACAGAATTTATTATTTGATCTTATGCTATAATTATATTCTTTGTAAAATAATTCTTTAATATCACCACAATAATCACATTTTGCGGTTATTGTTTCATGACTACCTTTTGGTAATAGTGATATATCAATTTCAATTTCATCACCAAATTTAATATTATTATATCCATTGTCTTTAAAATGCTTGATGTGAAACCCGCTATTTACTTTTATTTTAATTTTATCTGTTAACAACATTTTCTTTTATTTCTTTTTCAATATATTCTTTCATAGCATTTTCAACAAATAACGATTTATTTATTGATTTATTTTTAGCCAATTTGTCAAATTTCTTATATACATCATCATCAATGGTGAAGGTTTTAGTCTTTTTCATAATTATTTATGTTTATTTATAACTATATATAAATAAAATAAAGTCGTATTTATCTATTTTTGCTTTTTATTTTAAAATTTTTTTATTATCTTTGTACTGTTAAATATATTAAAACGAAATATGAAAAAATTATCTAAAGGAAAATTAGTTGCGGCGATCTTATTTATGTGTTTTACTTTAAATACAATAATCTATTTTTACTTAAATGGCTCACCATATGCTAAAGACCCATTTCAATCTGGTTTATGGTGCGCATTTACTGGACTATCATTAGCATTTGTTGCTTTTTTTGTGATAATTGGTGTTATTTCATATATTATTGATAATTGGTAATCATATAAAGTATGAAAATTGATATTGAAGTAGGTAAATATTTTGAATTAAATGGATCTGAAGAACAAAAATGTGCTCAAGATTTTGAGTACTATCCAATTCCACCAATAAAAGTAGAGCATTTAGATATAAATATGCAAGACGACTATAATGGTTATATTTTTATTAGATTATCTAATGAAGATATAATTGAATATTTTTGTTCTGAACGTAGAAATACTGGGAAAGGTCCTGATTGTGATATATACGTTAAAATAAATGACGAAAAAGTGATTGGTTCCGAATACTTAGAGGAATATGGTGGTAGAAGAACTTGGGTTGAAGGTCTTTTAGATTTTTATATTAAATCAAAAAATAAATAAACTGTATATGAAAAGATTATTGTTGTCTATTCTGTTTTTTGTGACATTTTTCAATGTAAAAAGTCAAGATTTGATGAATTTACGACCAACAGGGTTTGTAAATGATTATGAACAAATTTTTTCAGTTGATCAGAAGCAGGAATTGGAAAATTTATTGTCTAATTACGCAAAAACAACAACTGCTGAAATTTGTGTTGTGACTTCAGAAGATTTTCCTGCTGGTGATCATATTGAAGCAACTAATCTCTTTAATAATTGGGGATTAGGTAGTAAAGAATTAAAAAATGGATTATTAATAATATTATCAAAAGATAAACAAAATCATGGACAATATTCTATTGTAACTGGTTATGGATTGGAGGAATTTTTACCAGATGCTACATTAAAGGCTTTTGAACCTGATATGATAAGTTATTTTAGAGCAGGAGATTATTACTCTGGTGTAAAAGGACTTGTTTTTGATGTTCAAAAGGAACTTGGTAATCAAGGAATAGAATTTTTACGTAAACAAAAAGAAATTGATAAGGAAAAAAGTGCAAAGGCTATTAAAGATACATTATATACATTATTGTATGTTTTCTTACTTTTACTTATATTGGCTGGAATTGGTTGGATTGCTATTATTCAATATAGGAAAAGACAGGCATTTTTAATGTTGAAGAAAGAAATTCAAATGGTTCTTAATAGTATTGAGGATCTTAAAAGACAATTAGGCAATAAAATAGATCCTGATGTTCAAAATTATGTAGGTGCTAATACTATTGATAATTTAACAAATAATCTTGTAAATGAAGAAATTAGATCACGGATGCAACTTGTATATAATAAGTTGCTTGAAAATAAGCAAGTTGTGAATAGTATTGATAATGCAATTGTAACTATTTCTAAAACAAAGTCTGATATTCAAAAGTACTTGAGTGATAATTATCCTTATTGTGAAACATATCTTAAAGATCAATTAAATAATATTATAACTGACACTCAAATTGATAAACTTTCACAGTCTGAATATACCAAAAAGATTGCCAATAAATTGACTGGTGTTCAGTCATTAATTGATGGTAAATTAAGGACATTTTTGGCTTTGAATGTTAAAATAAATAACATTGTTTCTGATTATAAAAATTTGGAAAATAAGAATACAGAATTAAAAAAGTTGTATTCTGAATATGTAAGAAAGAAAAATATTTTATCAAGTGTGAAAATTGGAAGAAAATATAGTTCTCTTGTCAGTTTTGAACTTGCTGAATTTAATAATTTCTTAGGTAAATTACAAAATTATATTTCTCTTAGTATGGATGATTTGAAATCTGGAAATCTAAATTCTGCTATTTCAAATTATGGAAATTTCGTTACAACTGGTATTGTTATAACAAGTTCATTTAGTTCTGCTGATACATTATTTAATGATTATAATAATAGTGAAAAATTTATCAGAGATAATCAAAATAAACCAGATAGTCTAAAATCTAGTATAGAGTATAAAATAAATAAGTCAGGTGTATCTTACTCAAGAAAAACATCATATGAGTCTATTAAGAGTGATATGATCAAGTATAAAAGTAATTTAGGTGTGGACATTATCTTAGCGGCAAGCTTGCTTAAAACCTGTATAAGTAGCCTTGAAACATTATTGAGTAATATCAATTCTGATATATCTTCAGAAGAATATTCAGTGAGAAGAAAAGCCGAAGCTGCGGCCGCCCTCAGATCGTGGATTAAGTGGTGGAGATTCTGGTGGTGGAGGAACTAGTGGTAGTTGGTAATCAAAAAAAAAGAGGTCATTAGACCTCTTTTTTTGCTTTAATAATTTCAGTTTTACCTTTATATTTAATTACATGAGTACCATAAGTTCTTTCTAATAGATGTTGATAATTATATTCTCGAAGTTCCGTTAAATCTCCTTTTAGATTAACATTACCATTTTGTAAAAATTTGATTTCTATTTTACCTAAATTTTGCCATACTCCGAATTTGGCATCATCAACTTCTCCTGGTGATAGTTTCCTACCATATCTAGAACTTGTAATTTTATTACAGTCTTCATTATAAAGTAATTTATAAAATTTTTGAAATTCATTACTTTTGTCTCCAAACCTTATTTTAAGAATATTTTTATCTAAATTATAATAATAAACATTATCATTGTAATTATCATCTAAATTATATTTAGTTTTAAAATTGAACCATTCAATAATTTCCTTTGTACTTGGATACGAATGTGATGCAACTTTTCCAATATCATCTTCCTGTACATAAAAAGTATCAATAAATTCTTTTATTTTATCTTTTGAACTAAATTTTGAAAAATAATTATTTGCGGCATTTATCATATCAGAATAATTGTTAAGTTTTGATAACTCAGAATATAATTTCTCTTTATTAGGAATTGTTACACTTAATGTATTTGCTTTATCAATTATTCTGTTAATTTTATAATCATTAAGACTAGTATCACTAGGATATTTAACTGCATTAATATTAAAACCTTGATCATCTATAAATTTCAATATTTTTTTCAAATCTTCTTTATTTCTAATTTCAGATAATACTATTGGTTCTTGTGCCATAAAAAATTGATTATTATTTTTTAATATATATAAAAAAATAAAAGACGATTTTTAATGATATATAAATATTTTGATTTTATTAAAGAAGGCGCTACAAGTGATGGTTCACCAATTTATTGGGAAGATCAATTAAAAGAAATAATTGAAAAGGAATGGATTGATTTTTCATCATCAAGATATACAGGCGACATATATCATATTAATTTTAAAGTTAATGATGGTAGTAAATATCCATATTATTCAGTATTAGTTAAGAATGAAAGTTCAGATGTTTATATATTGGAAGATGGTATAGCAGAAAATTTTATTCAAAAATTTAGAAATGATTTTTATAGAAATGTTGAAAAATATCTTCCAGGATTTAAAAAATTTAAACCTAAATGTATAGGTGATTGGAATCAATTAGATATGGCAATTAAATATAATGTATGAAAATAAAAAGATTTAAAGAATTATTAGAAGATGTTGGAGATAAATATGCTGAATTGAAATTTAATATTCCACCAAAATTTTCAGAATTTGATAAACAATACAGAAGAAGATATAACAATATTGGTCAAGAAATTATATTTAAAGATGGTAGGAGAGTAATCTTAAAAAATCCAAAAACTTTAGAAAATATTGGACCTTGGGTTAGAGGAATTATCGATAATAAAGGTAATTTATATATTGAACAAGAAGCTATGAATATTCATGACCCATTAATAACAATAGTTAGCAATTTAGGTCTTGTTAATCATAATGTTACAACTTGGCATATTGAAAATCCAAATAATCCATTTGTTGGATTTATAACAGTTCAAAGAAAAGATGATGGTAATATATTTTTAGGAGAATCTAATATGTGGTATACTGATAATGAAGAAATTTCTTATAGCATATTCCAAGAATATTTGAATAAAGCCAGATTAAGAAATCCAGGTATACATTTTACAAATAAAAGAATAAATAGATGAAAATTAGAAGATTCAATGATTTATTAAATGAACTTAAATTTGAATTTTTAGATGATATCTATTATTTAAGAGAATATACTCAATATCATCAAATACCCCATAATAAATCTTGTGAATGTGATAATTGCGGATATGCTAATTTTATGAAACATGATACTTTTGATATTATTGGTTTTTGTAATACCACAATAGGATATATGTGTATATTTCAATGCCCAAAATGTGGTGAGGTATATAGACATCATATTACACCAGATAGATATGATTTTGATGAATTTAAAGAACGTCTTGGTATTCTTATGAGTTTGAAAGGAGAGCCAGTTCTTGAAGATGTTGGTGATATATATGCAGAAAGAAAATTTAAAATTGCACCAAAATTTTCAGAATTTGATCTTAAATATAGGAGAATGAAAAATACTTCTGGTCAAGAAATTGCGTACAAGGACAATAAAGTTGTTATATTAAAGAATCCTAGAACTTTAGACAATTTAGGTCCATATATTAGAGGCGTTATAGATTACAAAGGAAATTTATATGTAGAAGATAAATCTACATTGATACATCATCATTTATTAAATAGATTAGATAGAATTGGCGTAATAAAAGACGTTCAAGATTGGGGAAATGACATTCCGACGAATTTTGTAACTGTTCAAAGACAAGGTGATACTAATATAATTAGAATAGGAGAATCTGAAGATGATTATAGTTATATGAAGTTATTTCAAAGCTTTTTAGATAGAGCAAAAATAAAAAATCCTGGTATAGAATTTGAAAATGTTCAAGTTAGAAATACTCCAGGATTATCACCATGGATTGATGATGATTTTTAATTAGACAATTGACCTTTTAACATACTTTCTGATTCATATCCAATAATTTCAACATCTTCATATTTTAATTCATCAATTGAAATATTATTCAATTTTATTTTTGGCAATTTAAATGTGTCTCTATTTAATTGTTCTTTTGCTTGTTCTATATGATTAAGATATAAATGAATATCACCACCAGAAAATATTAGATCCTCTGTAACCATATTTACCTCTTTTGCTAATAATTCCAATAATAACCCGTAAGATGCTAGATTAAATGGTAATCCTAAGAACGTATCAACACTACGCTGATGCCATTTCAAAGATAATGCTCTAGTTGGTATGTTGTGTTCATCACAAGCAACACTGTCATAATCCTCACCGTTACCCATTAATAAGTCCCATTCAAATGGATCAACCCTTTCATATCCTATTTCAATTCTTTCACTTAAACTTAGTTCTCTGGTATAACATTGAAATCCATAATGACAAGGTGGCAATACCATAGAATCCAAATCTGCAACATTCCAAGCAGAAACTATTAATCTACGACTATCTGGATCAGTTTTAAGATTATTAATTAATACTTCAATTTGATCAATATAATCATTTGCACAGCCTTCAATTCCAATGGCTTGTGATTTTTGTTCTTTTTCTGACATATGTTCCCAACTTCTCCATTGCTTACCATAAATCGGACCCAATTCTCCCCATTTTTCAGCAAATTCATAATCTACGCTAATTCTTTCAACAAATGATTCTTTAGTTAAATGCTCATATCCATGGACACCATCTTTTTCTTGTTGTTCATGTATCTTTTTCTTATAATTTTTATACGCATCACCATCCCATATATGTACATCATTATCAACTAGATACTTTATGTTTGTATCACCTCTTAAAAACCATATCATTTCGTGTATTACGCCTTTTGTGAACATTTTTTTAGATGTTAAAAGAGGAAAACCTTCTTTCATATTAAATCTTATAGTATAATCAAAAACTGATTTTATTCCTGTACCAGTTCTATCTTTTTTAATATTGCCTTTATCTAAAATATGCTGGAGTAATTCCAAGTATTGTTTATCTAAATTGTTTTTCATAATGAATTTATTTTTCTTAATTTTAATTCTCTAACTAATCTGTCCCATTGTAATTTTAATTGGTTGGTAGGATCATTTTTTATTTTATCTGTTATTTCTGAAATTAAATCATTTATTTCTGGAGAAATTGTATATTTTGGAGTTGGATAAATAATTTTAACATCAGTTTTATTACCTGGAATAATTATTTCTTTGATTATATAATTTTCTTTTATTTCTTCGTCTGTTGATAATCCTAATTCTCTAATAACATCGATTATTTGATCACACTCAGAGCTACTTAAATTTCTATCTATCTTATATACTATTATTATCAGTTCTTTCACTTATTTCTTTCAATTTTTTTAATTTATCTTTTCTGGTATAATTTCCAACAATTAATAAAATACATATCGGATGTTTTAAGTAATCTGTTCTAATTTCTGTGTGATACTCTACTGAATGCGCATCTTTTAATTCTTGATTTAATTTTTCTAAATCTTTAGATGGGTCGAATCCATAATATGGTAAATAGATTGCTTTCATATTTTATCTAATTTATTTAATTTCGCTTTCCTTAGTTTTTTTAATCTTTCTTTCGTCCAACATTCTTCATTAAAAAGTGACTTAATACGATCATCCTGAGTGTTTATTGTATTGTAGTTTTTACATATTATAGCTTCTTTCGATAAAAACCAACTAATACATTTATTACATTCTTTACAATATGAATAAAACATTCCCATTATTCAGATGCTAATTTTTTGAACAATTCTGATCTTTTTTTGTTTACTACATTAATTTCATAATTATCTCTGACATATTCAAACATATTTTTTCCGTGTTCTTTAATTTTATCAGGATTTTCAATATAATATTTCATACATTCTAGCCATTTATATTGACTATCTATACTTTCATCAATTAAAAAACCTTTTTGTTTACCATCTATTTTACCTTCAATATCGTCAATTGTGTAAGGACCATAATTACTGCATATAATTGGACAATGATGTGCACCAGCTTCTACTACTTTGAGTTGAGATTTTACTTGATTAAATATATTATTGTTTTTTAGGGGAGTAATTACAACATCTGCTTCATTATACATTGTTCCATATAAAAGAATTGGCTTAGTCCAACGTCGAATATAGAATTCATTTTTAAATTCTTCTTTATATCCATAGTTATCTCTACCATTATCATCAGCACTCATAAGCCAACTACCATATTGACCATTTCTTACCCATTTATAATTGTTGGCGAATATAGATTCAAAAAATGTCCACATACTTCTTTTCGGATCATCTTTTTTCATACCTTGAGGACTATTGACTCTTAAATCATAACCACATAGATACATTTGTGATTTTTCTAAAAATGTTTTATCTAATTTTTCAAAGGATGGTTTTAGTAATCTTAAATCTACAAGGTGAGTTATACCACCACCCCATAAAAATCTAATTTTGTCACTTGGTTTTTTGTTTGAAATCCATTGCTGTTCTTTTAGATTAACAGCGTTAGGCATAACGTGAACATTTTCGTTAAATTGTCTAATTCTTTCTGCTAAGAAAGAAGTTGTTGTTGTTATTGCATCTGCTTCTCTAATTTGATTTTCTACTGTTGCTTGTGCATTTTGTTCTTTCCACATTTTGTAATTAGGGTGTGAATTTGTTAATACCCAGTAGTCATCAAGATCAAAAACAATTTTTATACCAAGTCTTTTGATCATATCATCAAAATTCTTTTTGTAATCTGGATTAGAGAAAGGAATAGATTTATTGAAAACTATAATTTTATATTGAGATAAGAAACCTTCATCATGTAATGGTAATGTTGCATCCATAAGTAATCTAACATCTACCTCAATATCAGGATCATTCCAGCACATATATGGAGTTAAGATACGCCAAAAACCAACACCGTCCATATCACTATTGAGAACCAGTACTTTAAATTTATTCATTATTATTCATTATTTTTATAAAAAAGTTGGATATTGATGGAGTAGGTACAACTTTTTTTTATATATACAATAGTAAATATATTAAAAATAATAGAAAAGTTTATGTTGATAACAAAAGAAGTAGATATTTTTAATAAGAAAATTAGTATTGAGAATTTGTCAAAAAATAGTCACAAATATATTGATGTAAAATGTGATAATTGTGGTAAAGAAAAGAAAGTAAAATACCAATCATATAATAATATGACAAAAAATAATACAACAGATTATTATTGTAATAACAAAGATTGTATAAATAAGAAAAGAAATATAGTAATTAAAGAAAAATATGGAGTTGATAATGTTTTTCAATTGGAAAAGGTTAAAGATAAGATTAAAGAGACTAATTTAGAATTATATGGGGTGGAAAATCCACATCAGAATGAGAAAATAAAACTTAAAGCAGAAAATACTAATTTGGAAAGATACGGTGTTAAGAACCCATTTCAATCGGAAGTTATAAAAGAAAAAATGAAAAAAACTAATCTTAAAAATATAGGTTATGAATATCCATCACAATCTGATATTATTAAAGAAAAAATGTGTGAGACATCTTTGAAAAATTATGGATTTAGATATCCAGTTCAAAACAAAGATTTTTTCAATAAAAATCTTAAAAATGGATTTAAATTGACGTATATAGATGAATTGTCTTGTCAAGGTTCATATGAAGTGGATTTTGTGTTAAAATATAAGGATAAAGTAAAAATAGAGAATGGTTTATCTATTGAATATTATTTTTTAGATGAAAAAAAGATATATCATTCTGATTATTATATACCTGAGTATGATTTAGTTATTGAAGTTAAATCAATATATTGGTATGAAGTGCATAAAGATCAATGTGATGCAAAAGAAGAATATACTAAAAAATTACATAATTATATTATGATATTAGATAAGAATTATGATGATTTTGAAAAAATAATTTGTTAGTTTAATTTATTATCCTTATCTTTGTAGTCTAATAAAAATAGAACGTTATGAAATTAGTTGAAAAAAGTCAGAAGGTTATTAAAACATTTGAAGTTGATTATGAAAATGGTATTAAATGTGAATTCACAACTACCAATAGTAAATTGACTAACTATAAGTTCTCTAACGGTATTGTTAATTTGACTTATGTTGAAAATATTGAGGATCTTAAAAATTCACATTGGTCTCAGCATTATAAAGTTGTTAAAACTCAAAACCTCACTATCACAAAAATTAAAAAATTTGAAAACTTCGATAAATTATTTTACGTTGGTGGTGGTATGGATGGCATGCTTAAAGATAAAGATGGAAATTTTCTTTCTTCCTTAATTATTTTGGATCAAATCTTTTCTGCTTGCTGGCTTCATATTGAAACTAAAAAAGAAAAATGTCAAAAAATAATAGATTCTCTAAACAAAGAATATGTTATTGAATCTAATGTTGTTGAAATACCATATTACAATCATAACGATGATAAAAAACATCACCACACATTACATTTAGTTGTTAAATTAACTGATGAATTGTATAGAAATTTTATTGGTGATAAGAAGCATTTGGATGATACCATTAAAGTTGAAATTTTTAACTTCTTAAAACAATAATATTATGTCACGAACTAAAGAGTATCTTGAAGATTTGAGAGAAAGTGGTAGATTGGTTGAAGATGAACCTACTGATTTTGACTATGAACGATATGTTCAAAGTTTGAATGAAATGAATGAATTGTTTAACATTTCTGTTGAAGAATCTGAACAAGAATTAAAATCAAAATAATATGAAAACTACGAAAAGAACTATTGATAATACACTTGTATCTAATGTTATTTTAGAAGTAAGTACTCAAGATTTGAATTATGATTATGAGTTTGAACTTCTTGGTGAAGAAAGGTATAATGAGGCTTGGGATAAAGACTGCGTTCAAGTAATTGATAAAGGACTTCAAATTGAGCAATATCCATTTAGTATTGAAAAATTAAGGAAAATTCTTGATTCTCTCGAGGATAATGGTTGTAATTATGTATCAATTGATTATAATTGTGATCATCCTGATTATACTTTTTATGGTGTTGATATTCATGTTGCTTTACAAGAAGAAGTTGACGAAGAAGATGAAAAAGAAAGAAAAAGAGAATTGTCAGAACTCAATAGATCGCTTGAAAAATTAGAAAAAGAGAAAGAAAGAATTCTTAAACTATCAGAAAAACTTAAAACAAAATAATTATGTATAATATTACTGCTGATATTGTTATTGCTAATTATTTTGCTGAAAATTGGGATGCAACTGAATTGCCTTTGTCAAAACTTGCAGAACTTAAAAGGTGGATTGAAAATAGATTTTTAGGAAAATTTTTATTTGTTGATACTACTTGGGATTCAATTTCTTCAGCAGTATATTCAAATCCTAAATATTTTTCGTTTAATGAATCAAGAACATCTATACTTTTTAATCATTCACAAAGAGAAGAGTTATATGAAGATGTTTATGCTATATTTAATTCAAAACTTGATTTAGATATTAAGTATAAATTTCTGGTAGAATTTGAAAAAATTTTTAATAAAGAATAAAATGAAACCTGAATGGATAAAGATTTAAAAATTTACGCAGATTAAAATTTTTAATCATGAAACTTATTGCTAATTATTTTTTTATGACCTTGATTATACTTCAAGCATTATTCATAGGACTTTGGTATACAGATATCAATTTTATAGGAATACTTTCTTGGATTGGTAAAGGAGAAAATTATGACTTTTTCAAACTTTTTTCACCATTGATTGCTTTTGGATTGATTAAAGTTTGTTATTGGGTTGCAGATCCTTTATCTAAATTATACACAATGTTTCTTAATGTTGCTGTGTTTTTTGGTATTTTTTATTTAATTTATTGGGTATTCTTCGTATGATACTAGAAATTTTAGGACTTATATTATTACTTATACTTTACACTTTCCCCATATGGTTTGAAAATAATTGGAGATATTGGAAAGATTGTGCCATTAATTTCTATTTTACTGATAAGAAAACTAAAGAATACTTAAAAAATAGGTCTATAATGATTAAACCACACAAGCATTTTAGTTAATTATTTTGAAGTTTTTTACAAAATGTGATGTCACTTCACCCATTCCGACATAAAATGAGAATTTGTAACCTTGTCTTAATTTTTTGCTTATAAATCCACCAACCACAAAGTCTTGACATAAATAAATTGATCTATCTTCAAATCTAACCAATATACCTTCACATTGTTTACCCATTATTTCTGCTGTGAATTTTTCATGAGTTATATGCTCAGGTTGCCTTGCTTTACTTTCAGCTTTTTCAGCTTTTTCAGCTTTTGTTGTTCTTTTTCTTTTAGGTTTTTCTATAATTTTTTCTGTAGTGGTTGTAGTTGTGGTTTTTTTTATCATTTTTTAATTTTAAATACTTTTTTTTCTTCTTTACATTTTAACATTATATCATTTCTTAACTTTTTACCAATTGATTCAGCACAAAGCTTAGCATTGACACAATGACTCAAATCTTCTTTGTTGTATGGTGACCCATTTACTATTGCAAAACCTTCATATACATTTTGTTTAGGCTTTAGCATACCTTCTACCAGTTTTAATTCTACTTCAACTGTAAGTTCATTTGGTTTTTTATCTATCGTGTAACTCAATTTATATGAGCCTTTAATTTGAAATGCTGGATATATTTCTTTTTTAACCATTTGATATTTGTCTTATTTTTTTCTTTCTTTGATCTAAAAATCTTCTATTTTCAAGATCAATTGGCGTTTTTATATAATCAATACCTTCTTGCCTTCTATATCTACGACCAGTGTTTGGATCTATATAGTCATACTCTTTAAATGTTAAATCTTCATAGAAAAATATTTTTCCTTTTTCAAAATCGTCTATTTTTCTGCAACCTCTTTTTATGTCAACTGGATCATTATAAACTAATTTGCCATTAATATAGAATGAATAAGATTTTGTTCCAGCAGCAACATAATCACCTTTTTCAAGATATCTTATAATTGCTGGACCATATAAATTATGTAATACACCGTTTTCAACAAAATATTCATAGCCATCAAATAAGATGTGTGATATATCTTTTTTCATAGTATCTATATATTCATATAGCGTTGCAAAATTTGGAAATTGACTTTTATATTTTTTATCAGTGTTTTCTGTTAAACAAATAAAATCATTCCAATCTAATTTACATTTTCTCTCACCAAAAGAATACTCTATCATACTTTCAAGTTTTTAAAATTTTTATAGCATCAGTGAAATACTGAGGTAGTATATGCGAATTATATTTTAATAAATCAGAAAAGTTGGAATCTAAGATAAAGGTATCACAAAAATCCTCATCATTTCGAACTCCGCGGCCTACCATTTGTAGCAATTCAGAGACAGTGGTGTTAGAATAATAATCTTTATTGGAATTTTTTCTTGCCACAATTTGTTTTGATCCTAATGATGGATATGGTATTTTTAATATGATACTAAAACGTGCACTATCATTTTTTAAATCTACTCCGCTGCCCATTGATGGTGAAACTATTACTGTTGGTTCCACACTTTCTAAATGCTTTTCTAATATTTCATCACGATTTTCTGTATTGTGAAATAATAATCTTTCATTTTGTATATTTTCTTTAACCCATTCAGAAATTTCGTATGTTGTACAGTGAATTATACCTTTTTTATTTTTATATTTTTTTAAAATTTTATTAATCCAAGGTAATTGATTTTTGAATGTTTCTTCTTTACTATACATATTCATTTTTCCAATACCTTTTATATAATATATCGGTCTATTTTCTAATTTAAATGGTGTATCAATCTCAAAGTATGATGTTAATTTAGGATCTAATCCATTAATAGATGAAAAAACTTCTTCAGATATTAATGTAGCTGAGGTGAAAAAAATATGATCGTAATGTTGATAAATTTTATCGTTTAGGAAGTCGCTAACCCATATATGAGAGCTAATCAATTCACAACCAGAATACATTTTATCGTTTTTATTAATATTTACATCAAGAACTATATTATTTGGATTATTTTTGTATGATTCAAATAATTGTTTAAATGATGATAATTTACTTTTTATATTTTGAATAAATGAACTCAATTCAATTCTTTTTTTTGTATTAGCGCCTCCAGATATTTCTTTTTCAAATTGAGATTCTTTTGATTCTAAATCTGGTATTAATTTTCTTTCTAAAAATTCAAGATATTTATCTAAATATTTAATTTTTGATATGTATCTTTCATCATATCGTTCTATTTCTTTTAAATTAAATCCACATTTTTTTAAAGTTTTAGATGAGACTTTGGTATCTAAATAGGTTGAAAAGATACCTTCTAAAAGATGACACTCATCGACGATCAGTACATTAGCATCTCTTCTTTTAAGTGTATCTTGCTGAAAAAGTGATAATGTGCTGAAAAGATGAAAATTGGTTAGAGATAAGTCTCCAGCAATCCATTTATTTTTTGCTATTTCATATGGACATGCTGTACATCCACCTGCTTTTAATATAGTGTGTAATTCCTTAGCTGTGCCGCAGTCTGTATTATATTTATCGCAATAATAATTTGATCTACCTTTATAGTTGTTGATAAAATCAAAATCTTTTAGATACTGCTGTTGCAAAACTTTTGAGCCAGTTATTATAGTAAATTTTGCACTTTCGTTTATGAAATTTCTATACCAATTACTTAATAGTGATGCACTTATGAAGCTCTTACCGACTCCAGTTGGAAGATTTAATAAAAAAAACTTTTTATTAGAAATTATTGATTTTTTTATAAAGTCTAGTGTTTGAATTTGATAATCTTTTGGAATAAATCGTATCGGAAACCATATTTTTTTATCACCTATTTCAATCATAAAATGTTTTTATTGATTATAGATTTTTTCAATAGATTTGTTTTTTAAATAATCAATAAGAATATCTTCAACATTTTCATCATATTTTATTCTTAATAGATTAATATTATTATCTTCACAATATTTATTTTTAATATTATCTTTTATTTTTTGCTTTTCTAATTCAGAGTCCCCGCCCCAATGTTTTGCAGAAATAAAATGTTGTTCACCATCATATTCAATACAAATATTTAGATCAATAAGATAAAAATCAAAATGTAATAGTCTTTCATATTTACAATTTTCAAAGTTGTGTTGCCTAGTATAGTTTATTTTATTGTTTTTTAAAAACATTCTTATTTTCTTTTCACCGTAAGATTCTTTACATATTGGACAACCTTTTCCTCTTTTGTGATTATCAGGAGTTTGCTCAAACATACCATGAATTGGGCAAATAATTTTAACTTTATCACGAGCACCATTATAATCTACTAATGAATAATCATATTTATCTCCGTGTACTTTTTTTGCTTTGTTAATAAACTCTTTATTTGATGATTTTGATTTTTCCTTTGAACATTTTGGACAATTACAATTTAGATGAATTACAGGTTTTTGTTTAAAAATACCATGTTTTTTGCATATTATTTTAACTGGTGTTATACTATCTTTATAATCAACTAAAGAATAATCATATTTATTACCGTGCTTTTCTTTTGAATTTTTTATAAATTCGTTGGTGGTTGAGCATTTTCCACATTTCTGGCAACCACAACCATTCAAATGACAATTAGGTTCTTGATAAAATGCACCATGTATATTACAAATAATTTTAATTTTAATTCTATTATGTTTATAATCAACAAGAGAATAATCATATTTATCACCGTGTATTTTTTTTGCTTTTTCTACAAATTTATCAGTGTTTGAACCCCTACATTTAGAGCAACCTTTGTTACTTAAATGTGCATTTGGTGATTGCTCAAATTCTCCGTGTTTAGAACATATGATTTTTACTTTTTTGCTAGATTTTTGATAACAAACTAACGAGTAGTCATATTTATCTCCGTGAACTTTTTTTGCTTTTTCTATAAAATTTTTAGTATTAGATTGCCAGCTCATAAGATAATTTTCTTATTTTTTAATTCTTCTCTGAATTCTGAATCTTTACAGAGTTCTTCAATAGCACAATATTCTAAGAATTTTGATCTATTACCTACTGTATCATTTATTATTTTTAGTATATCAGGATCTAATGATATAGAGAATGTGACTTTTTTATTTTTCTTTGTTTTCATGATTAATCTTTATTTTATAGTATATATAAATATTTTAAAGTCAAAACTTAACAATTTTCTATTATTTTTACATTATAAATATGTTATACAACATATTAAACTTTAATAGAAAATATACTATAAATTGTGATATGAGAAAAACAAAACCAGACGAATTAAAGAGAAAGACAATATCTGTTTCAATAGATCCAAGAGTATATGAAATGTGGGTTAAGTATTGTGAGAAGTATGAGATAGAGAACTATTCAGAGTATTTTGAAAAGATAATTGTGGATAAATTGAAGGATAAATAAAAAAAGAGCCTGAATTTCAGGCTCTTCAACTTTCTATGTTGGTGTGCTGTTACGCCAAAGACATTCTTGTACTTTTTTGGTGAGAATATGTTGATACCATAGCCCAACACCGCTCTATTTACCACAGACTACATCAAAAGATACTATTACCATATCTAACATTTTGCGATTGTGTAGAGTTTAAGTCACTCATTATAAGATGGCTGCTTCCAAGCCAACTTCCCAACAGTCTTTGAAAGTTTTATAAAAATAAATCTGGATTATTTTTCAGATTTTCTAATTTTTCTTTACGATCTTTTCTTAAGAAATATTTGTTTGTATCAAGAAAGAATCTGCAAGATTTATCTTCACTTACCATTTCATTGAAATATGGACTATTTTCATGCCTACAAGTAGTATTATCAGAGCCAGTCATATCATTTATCATGATATTAATATCTGAATACTCTGAAAACATACAATATAAGCAATTATCTTTCATCTAAATCTCCTTTCTTTTTCCATTCTTTTTAATGTTTGAAATGGTGTTTCATTTTTTTTCATTTCATAAGAACAACCAGTACAACCACCCTTATATGAGTTCTTCCTTTCTCCAATATCTGTACTGAATTCAATTTCAATACATTTATGAATTTTTCTTGTCCATTTTAGCCATTTAAACCATTTCCATCGCCATTCTCTTTCTTCAACTCTAATAGTTGCCAGGCAATGTTGTGCTTCACCACCATTTGTGATATAAAGATAAGGATATGTTTCAGAAAATAAAATTCCATACCATTTATCTTTATCCCAAAAATTTCTATTTTTATATTTTTTTGTGTCGTGTTCCCAGGTTCCATCGATTTTTAATGCTGATGTTCTAATCCAATCAAGTGTCCAAGGAAGATCATATAATTTAGTATTTTTTCCATAGTTAATACCAAACTGATTCATATAGAAATATACACCATATTGTGGTGGATCGCATTCATCATATGTTTCTTTCTTATATACTTTTTTCTCTATTTTTTTACCTGAGATGGAATTTAGTTTATCTTTCCTTTTTTCTTTTAGAGTCTTTTCTCTTTCAACTTTTTTATAATGAACCCAAGGCATATATAGAAAGAGTTTACCCCAGATAAAATATATTTGAAGAACTGGCTTTGTGTCATAGTATCCTGATAGTTGATATCTAAATTGAAAACCACTCCAATCAGGAGTAAAATCAAACCATTTGGTTCTATATGTCTTTTTTTCTTTCATAAAAATTATATGTCATAGAAATTAATAAGTTTAAATTTTAATATATAAGAATATGAATATAAAAAGATTTAATGAATCAAAAGAAAATAATATTATCAAAGAATTTGATGATAAAAGAACTGAATATAATAAAATTCAAAAAAAAGTTTTTGAATTGATTTATGATTATTATTCTCTTTATCCTGATATGTTCTGGAAGAATTACGGTTATGACGGTGAGACTATTGTAGATGCGTATTTATATGAAAATTTGTTACATATAAAATCAACTAGTGATATTTCTTTTACATTAGCAGGAAAGCATTTTAAAGATTTTTTAATATATGTAAATGACCCAGAATCATATAAAAATAGAAATAAATATAATTTATGAAAATTCAGAGATTTAATGAATCTATTCCATATCCTCATAATTCAATTGGTGATAAAAGTACTAATTTTTTTAAAGATAGTAAATTGTCAGAGTATTTTGATGAACAAAATAAATTCCTTAAAATAAAAGGAGATATGTTGAATTTAATCAATGAATACGTTGATTTAAACGATGAAAATAGAGATTATTTTTTGGAAGAATATGAATTACAACCTGGTGATATTATTGATTTTTCTGTTGAACTTATAAATAGTGAGCCATATAAAAGGCTGGCATTAAAACTTATTAAAGAAGGTAATATTAATTATATGAGAAATGTTGATTTTAAAAAAATGGTTGAATTTATAAATAATCCAGAGATGTTTAGAAATCAAAAGAAATTTAACTTATGAAAATTCAAAAATTCAATGAATCATATCAAGGCGATAAAATTATAAATCAATATAATAATAGTATTATACGAAAATATAATATTGATTATGAATTATCTAAAGCTAGATTAGAAGATTCTAGAAATAATATATTGAAACTTTTAAATGAATATGTATCAATGAATATATCTTATTTTGTTAAAAAATATAATAACTGGGGTGCATCTTATACAGTAAAAGATTTTAATTTTGATGTTGGTAGTGATAAAAGACCGTATTTTACATTAAGCCATTCAAAATTTGATTTTGATACAATTGAATTAAAATATATCGATATTGTAAATTTATTTAAGTTTTTAGAAGATCCAGAATTATATAAAAATCAACAGAAATTTAACTTATGAAATATATAATGTTCTTTGAATCTTTTCCGTTTAATCAATCATTAAAAATTGGTGATTATGTTGAACTTATTGATAATGATGAAGGTAGACTTGATGGATATTGGCAAATTGAGGATATTAAACTTGATACATTTAAAAAAACTAAAACTGGATGCATTTATGAACTTGTGAGGGGCGAAGATACATTATCAGAAGAAGGGAATAATTTGAGAAAAGTTCCAGAAGAAGAATACAACGCTAAGAAATTTAACTTATAATATGAAAATTAGAAGATTATACGAAGATGTGCATGATGATATTATAGAAGCTGGTGAAAGAGAAGAAATGGAATATAAAGCTGCAGAAGAATATATTTCAAATAATCTTAAAGGTAGTAAATTGAATAATTTTAATAATTTACAAAATGAGTATTTTGAAACAAAGAAAGAGATATTAAAATTACTCAATGAATATACCGAAATAAGAGATAAAGAAGATCCTGAAGATCATGGTGGTTATTGGCTGGGTCAATATGGATTTGATCATGGAGATATAAATAAGGTAGAAATTGTAAATCATCAATATTTTGGAAGATGTTTAAAAATAAATGTCTCTTTTAGTAATGAAGATTTTTATATGAGATCAGTAGATTTTCAAAATTTTTTAAGATATGTAGAAGATGCTGAAACATTTAAAAATATGAAAAAATTTAATTTATGAAAATTAAAAGATTTACTGAATCATTAGATGATGATATTTATTATAAAGGTACTATTACACATGATTTTACAATAAAAAGATCAGATTTTCTTTATATTGTAGATACAGCATATAATAAAGATTGGGTAGAATCTAAAAGTAAAGTAGAGGTTTTATATGAATATCTTAAAGCCAGATTAACATTATTTGAACATAAAGTTAATTATATAGCTGTAGATAAAGATGGTAAACCTATTGATGAAGATCAATATGATAAAATGACAAAATTCAATTTATGAAAATTAAAAGATTATATGAGTCAGATGAAAAAATTGAGTTAGATAAAAAACTTGATATATTTGATTATTTTAGAAAAAGATATATAGTTGATGAAACTACAAAAAAATTACTAAAATTAATTAATGAGTATATTAAGATTAATGCCAAACATTTTCATCTTTATTATGCCATTAATAAAAATATTAGAGGTGTTGAATTTTTTGAACCTTTTGATTTGTTTTTACAAGATATAGATAAACGTGATTATAAATTAAACACTGATGATTTTAATGATCTTTTAGATTTTATAGAAGATCCTGAAGTATATAAAAATAGAAAAAAATTTAATTTATGATTATTGATTTCTATTTTTATATTTGAACCCATTATTAATATGATTACTAAACAATTCATCTAGTATTTTATTATATAACGCCATATTATTATTTTATTTTTTAAATGACATCATTGTAAAATATTTAGATATTATACATTATATATAAATAAATTGAGATGTAAATTTAATATATACACTAAAAACTAAATTAAAAATGACAGATTTTAAAAATGATGATATAGTTTCTAGATATTTCGATATTGTACAAGAGAAGATAAAGAAATTGATATCTGAAGATAAGGAAATTAAACCAAGTCAGATTGAAGAATTTAACGATCAAATTTTCAATCAACCTGAGGAAGTTCAAAATCAGATTAGATTATATATTGATAAAGCAACTATGAATAATTTGGATCTTGATAAAGTGGCAAAGATTATATATGATAAATTTAAGGTACAAACTAAGAATAATCACTTTGACACAAAGGATACACAACCTGTACCAAATCCAATGCTTGGTGAGAGAAAGCATATAAAAACATTTGAACAGTTTAATGATAACTAACTTTAAACTATTTGAAGGTAAATATGTTAATAAGTTTGATTTTGAAATTGATCAATCATATGAGTATGATGATTTACCTAAAAAAGTTCAAAAAGATATAGATGTTCAATTTGAAGAAGAAGAAGAATATGAGCCTGATGATTACAATTATATTTTTAAATTATTACCATTAGAAGAATATGGTGAATATGTGGAAAATGCATTTGGACAATATGATATAGTAGATGCTATGGAACATTCATATATGAAAAAATTAGTTAAAGATATTGAAAAAAGAGGAATTGATTATCCATCTGTTGGATTTGAAGGTAATCACAGAGCATTAGCATGTTATATGATGAATAAACCATTACCATATTTACAAATGGAATTAAAAAGTGAAGAAGAATTAGAAAAAAAATATAATGGAGAATGATAACAACATTTAAATTATTCGAAGATTCATATTTCCATTCAATTGAGACAATTGATGAAATATTAGATAAAATTACAGATTATGGCTACGAGAATTTAGATGAGTCAGATTTAGCAATTCTTATGAATTATTCTAAAGATGATGAAGATATTCATGAGATATTACTTACTATGAATGAGATGACTAAAAAATTCTTAAAATTGAATGATCAATTAAAAATTATAACCAAAGGTGACGAGGCTCAATTAGAAAAAGCTAAGAAAGAATGGTTTGAATTACATTCTAAGATGGCTGAATATGAAAATAAACTGAGATATTTATATAAAATTGAAGATGTTAAAGATATTTGGAATTATCAAAAACAACATAATATAATGCCAAAAAATGATTATTAATTTTAAAATATTTGAGGAATATGGTGAGATTAAAGAAAAATCTAAAGTATTTTGGGTTGTTGATCATGATGAAAATTTTGAAGTTAGCTTATTTAAGATTGGTATGTCAATTGCAACCATTGAAAAATTTAAAGCTCATTTAATAAAAAATATGGATGATGGAGCTAAACATTATTATTTTGGATATGATCCAGAAGTAAAAAAAGAAGGTATTGTTCAAAGAGTGTGGTCTTATGATGATTATAATTATGTATCAGGCGCAAATTCATTTGTAGATAGTTTTTATAAATATATGGGGCATGTTGAAGTTGATGATAATGATAAATGGATGTATGAGATTAGCAAAAAAGGATATGTAACTAAATATAATTTATGATAACTAATTTTAAAGTATTTGAATCTTATGTCGAGAAATTTAAACTTGGTGATAGAGTTTATTATTGCCCGCTTGGAGAACTTGGACCTAATGGTGCTTATATAGTTGTTGGAACTAAAAAACCAAGAAGAAAAATTGAATCACAACAAATTATGGCAAAAAATGAAAAAACAGAACTTTATAAAAATAAATATTTTGATCAAGATACTGGATTTAATAAAGAAGATAATTGGATAGAATCATATAAATTTATATCTGAAGATGAATATAATACAATGAAATATAATATATGAAATACATTAAAACATATGAAAAATTAGAACTATCTGGAAAGCATTCATTTTTTATGTTTTTACAGATAATATCTAATCATGATTATCATTTCATATTAAATGATCATTATACTAAATTATATAGCTATCATTTCTTCTTTTCAACTGAAACTATTGAAAAAGTTGATGAATATATTGAAATATTTAAGTTTAAACATTCATTAGCATCATCATATGAAATCTTGAAAAAAATAAAATCAAATAAATTGGCATTCTTTTTCGGTATAAAAGAGAATTCTCTTTTAAGATATGGTTTTTTAGATTTAGACACTCAAAGAAGTTATGTTGTTGGTGAATTTAATATAACTAACGGATATTTTAGAGAAATTTCAAAATATAAAGCACTTCAGTCTGTAAATAAGATTATTCAAAACTTAAATGTTAAAAGTTTATCAATATTAGCAAAAGTTAAACAAGATTTTTCTAAATTCTATTCATCAAAAAAGAGTTTGAAAATTAGAATTGATGATAATAAAGTTATTAATTACTTCAGTAGAGACCAATTCACTGATGATGATATTAATATGAATAGATTATATAGAACATTAGACCAATGGATATCCAAAAAATCCTGGAGAAATAATGTTGAGTTTAGTGTTGATGACACTGGAGATCCAGTACAATTTATAATAATTGTAAAATGAAATATCTAAAAACATTTGAAGAAAATAAAAGAGAAATTGGTAAATTTTATTGGGCACTTAAAAATGATCCAAAAAAATTTAAAAAACAACTTAAAAAAATAGGCTGTCCTGAAATAACAGTTAAAAAATATACAAATAAACTATATTTATTTGATGAAGATACATTATTTGTTGGTGTAGAATCTACTATTGATTATAATAATTGGTCTATGAGCAGTAGAGGATTAAATTTTACTGGATATGAATATAAAGGTCCAATTATTTTATCAAGAGATGAATTAGATGAAATAGAAGCAGAAGAAAAATCAATGAAATATAATTTATAAATATAATATAATCATGATCTTGCATGATTATTTGTTTGCTTTTGAGAAGTAATTTTTTTATATATAATAAAAAAATTAAATCATTACCATGATAAACCAAAAGAATACCTTTGTCTCATTAGCAGAACAATTAGCACTCTTAAATAAGAATTCAATTGAAGTTATGACTAAACTAAATGACGTCGTAACTAGTAGAAATTCAGTTGTTAATGTTAGTTTGATGAACAGTGATGGAACATCATCTACTTACCAATTTCCAACAGTAGGTCAGTTAAAAAATGAATTGGATATAGCCAATAGAAATATAAGAAAATTGGCTGGTCTTGCTGATTCAACAGCTTATGTATCAGATGGTACAACTATGAGAAGAGTTTATGTTGACGACTTAAATCGTGAACCAGAACCAATTGAAAACCTAAATACAGTATCAAAATTCGTATCAATTAATAATTCATTCTTTGAATCTCTTTCTAACCCTATGCTGGCTATTGAATTAGATTTGACTGATAAAATAGATAGAAAGGTAAATAAAGTATTATCTAGAAGATATATCATTGAATTTCAAAAAGATTCATCTGGGAATTATACAACAGATGGTTTAACATCTAAAAAAGATTTTGAGACAAGATTCTTAAATAAGAATAATATTTCTATTGATGATTTAACAGTTTGGTATAATAATCCAAAAAATTATGGAGTGGTATATTATAATCAACCATATGATGAGCAACAATTTGATTTAGATTATGAACAATTAAAATATTATGGTACTTTTGATGTTGTTGGTATTGATAATGATACAATTAATAAAAAATTATGGTATGTTTTAGGATCTATAACATATTATGATTATTCTGGTAATACAAATACATTATCAATTGGCGATGAATTAATTATTAATAAGAAAGATTCTTCAACAAAATGGATCATTAAAGAAGTTAGTACTGCCAAATCAAACTTTAGAGTTATTTTAGAAAGAACAGAAGGGTTAGAGCCTGTTCCAGTTATTTTACAAGCATTAAAATTTTATAGTCCAACTTTATCTGACAAATCAATTAAAGTCACAATTGGATATGATGAATATAATGTGATTTTTATTAAACCAATTAATACTGATGCTGGAATTGTTGCCTCTACTTGGTCATATGGTACTTGTTTTTATAGTAATGATTTAGTATTAGATACAAATGATACAGTCTCAATGACTAAATATTATGCAGAATCTGTGTATGATTATGGTGCAATATTAAAGGATATGATTGTTAAAAATATTCCTAGTAAATATGGATCAATTCCAAATGTTCCAGTTTTAGATAGTAGTAACTTTAAAGTTGTTCAAATTAATAAACATTTGACAGATAGTGCAAATTCAACTAAACTTAAAGAGTTACAATCACAAAAAACATCAGTACAATCTCAGTTGAGTCAATTGAATGATGCTATTGCTCAAAAAACTAAGGAAGTTAGTACTAAGCAATATAAATCGGTTTCTGATAAACAAGCAGCACAAAATCAATTGAATTCTTTAATTGATCAACAGAGTTCTCAAACCAAATTATATACATCTATTGTAAATAGAATTAGTGCTGAAAACACTGGAATAGTTTCAACTGAAACACCAAAATTTAGAATTCGTGGATTTTGGAGTTTTCCAGCGCCTATTGTCACAAACACTTCAGGACAGCAGCAAAAACAAGAAGTGATACAATTTAAGATTCAATATAGATATAGTGCTAAAGGCGGATCAGAACCAACCACAGAAGGTTTTAATCTTAATATGACTCAGACATTTTATACAAATGCTCCGACAACTGGTGATATCACAGATCAAACTAAAGCATATACTAATCCTAGTGTTTCAACACAAAATTCAACTGTGACTGGTTATTTTTCTAATTGGATTCCAATAACAAGTGATGTTAGACAGAGAATTTATAATAGTGCATTGGATGCTTGGAGTTGGGTATCAGAAGATGTCACTGATGCAAATGCACCAAATATAAATCAATTGGATATTTCAATACAACAAAATGAAAAAGTTGATATTAGAGTTAAATCTGTTTCCGAAGTAGGTTGGCCAAATGCTCCGATTGAATCTGATTGGAGTCAAATAATGACAATTGAATTTCCAGATGATTTATCACAAATAACTGATAGTTCTGCTATTTTACAAAATGCTCAAACTGAGCAAATTTCAACCCAATTGTTGAGTAATTTTAATTCAATGGGTTTGACAACACACTTACAGCAATCATATAATGTTAATGACTTATATGTCGCTCATCAAGATGTAAATTTAGGTACATCTTACAAAGATGCTAATGGTAATGTTATAATGTTGAATGCATATTTGAAAATATTAACAGATAAAATATCAGCACTTGAACAAACTATATTACGTGCTAAAGGTGAACTTGTTGTTAAATTACTTAGAAATTCTAATGAAATTTTAATAGATAATGGAGCATCAGTTAGTGTAGCAATTCGTTGTGAAGAATATGCAACATTATATGGTGGTACATCAAGAAAATACTATAATAATATTTATTCTATTGATGATTATTATTTGCAATTCGAAAACGCATCTACAAGTAATCAATTAGGATTACTTTCATATAGAAAATATATTCCTAGTGTTGCTGGTGATAATAGATTTTATAATACAGCAGTTGCTAACGGATCTTTAGCTACATATGTTGATTCACTTGATAAATTAAATCAGCAAGTAGATAATCAATTTATCTGGATATCTGATTCTTCTGGTACTAATCCTATTTATAATTCAGGTTTAACTAATGATGCTAATGGAAAAGGACAAGTTCTTTATTCACAAAATTGGAACCTTGGAATATCAAATACCTCAACACCATTTAGTATTTTTGATTCAGTTACTTGGAGCGGAATTACTATACCTAATCCTACTGATTATGAAACTGATTTCCCAGTTACTGTTCACCCTTATATTGAAAATATCAATAATTATATTTATTCAGATAAGGGTGGAGTAAAACTTATAAATGCAGGTACAAAATTCACTTTACCAATTAAAATATTCTTTAAATTGACTAGTGGATCAACTGATACTATAGAATTTCCATCAAATATGTCAACATCACCTTCTGTGAATAGAAAATTAAGGATATTCTTAGAACAAGAAAGTGCCAGTAGACCATTTGAGTTTGAAGTTAGCTTCCAAATATTTAGAAATAAGACATATACAACAAGAACACTTAATAGTCCAGACACTTCAACAATGCTTTAAAAATAACAACTATTGATGATTAATAAAAGCTTTCAATTATTAAGAACAAATCCAGCACTGACAACTAATGTTAAGTTAGTTGTCACTTCTGATTATAACCTATATTTAGAATCATTTGATACAAATAAACAACTATCAGATCAAAAATTTAAACACTTCTTATTAAATAAGAATAATTTACTTGAAGATCAGATAATTAGATTCTATGATGGATTGTCATCACAAATTGCATTTGATGTTAAATATGATAGTGATAATGACACCACATTCTCTAAATATAGCCAACAATTTGATGATATCTATTGGTCTGGTGCTAAAGCTGTTGAAGATAATTGGTACAATGAAGATTATGAATATTTTGCACCATTGTTTATAAGAAAAGATAATTTACCTGAAGGATTTATTGTTTTAAGAGTTGATGAGCCTACACCATACGAAGAACAAGATAATGATTATAGTGTTAGTAAATTAAATAAGGATAATTTTTATAGTCAGGTAGTAGATAAATGGAAATGCGTTAGTTTTACTGATATGAGATATCAAAGTGATATTGGATATTTTTTATCTAACAATTATACAACTAATTCTAGATTTCCAGAAAAATCATTTGAACTAAATTTCAAACAATATGAATATTCTAAATTTTATGGAATAGATTATATTAATGGAGTATATACATCAAAATCTAATTTTTTACAGAATTTATTATATTATGAACAACCACATTTTAAATTAGAAAAAGAAATATTGAATTCATTTAGAAGTAATGACTTGATATTCCCACATATATTAAATATGAAATTCTTATTTAATGATGTACCAGCAACACCAGATAATATCAAAAATTATTCTCTAAATAGATATTACGGATTTTATGTTGATAAACTAGAATTTATTACAAATTTGACATCTTATGTAACACCTGAATTGAAACAAGGATTAAAATTGAAGAATAATATTTTCATGAGTGGATCAACAAAACTTACAGAATCTCCATTCGTTGAAGGATTTTATTCAGATAAAACATATTGGATTCAATATAATAATGAATTTTATCAAGTTACTAAAGTTTCAAATAGTTCTAACTATCAAGTAATTAGTACATTTGATATGAGTGCAGTTACGTTTAGTAGTGTTAATGATCGATCATGTTTTATTAATTATATTCACGATAGTTATGATTACAATTGTAGTAAAATTCAGAATCCTTCAGGTTATACTAATTTCATATCTGGATACACATCAAATTTCAATATAGATCCATATTATGAGAATGACCAGTTAAAAACTATGTTTGGTGATCTTTATATAATTGATATAGATGGTGTCCATCATATATTAAAGAAAAGAGGTACTGATTATTTTGTACAAAGTGATTATGCTATAAATTCTTATCCAGATAAGTTAGAATATTGGAAAGGTGGTCAAAATAGTAAATATTATAAGGTTAAACCTATATATTCATATGGAAATAAGCCTATTGTTTATCCAGTATATAGATTGAGATTTAGTGATATTAAAGATTTTGATTTTAATAGGGTTAATACTGGCTTTGCTGATTTTGATTATGAGAAAGATACATATCATGTAACTAATGAACATAAATTGTATGCTGTTGATTATTCTAATGTTTCAGTATTGAATAAGAGTTTTATGGTTCATCCAAGAGGTGAAGATGGACAATATCAAATTATGAATATATCATCAGAATATGTTGCTGATGATGAGTTATATGAAATTTCTTTTAATAATTTAACAGATATTTGGAGAAAAAATCAATCTGTTGTTAAGTGGGGTTATGCTGGCTCAAATTCTAATTGTGATTATCCATATAAATTAAATAATTCAATAGATGTTGGTGATATTTTTAACAGTGCTTGTGATACTAAGAGTAATGTTCCACACGAAACGGAAAAAAACTTAGATTACTTTTATAGAATAGGTAATTTTATAGATGATAGTAGAAATACTGTCAGATACTTAAATCAAACTACAAATATAGAAACAGATTTTTTAATTGATAATAAATTCAATTTAAGTACATATCTAAAATCTGATGTTGATTATTTTGATTATTTCTTCAAAAATAAACAATTTTTCAGAATAGATGATTTAGATTACACTGGGTCAACTTTGAAGTATTCAACATTTCAAGATGGCGATAAGTATTCATCATCCTATACTTTGTTCAAAGGATTACATCTTAGTGCCGTTAATGTGAGTAATATTTCTAGAGATGCGTCTGGAAAAATTGTAAGTATTATTACAGATTATGGTAAAAATTATAACAATTATAAATTTGCTATTATTTTAAATGATGTTTATGATTATTATAGTGGAATTACTCATATTGGTTTGACTGAGAATGGATTAACTGGAAATACTATAATAGATAGCGGAACTACAGGTATTCATGTTTTCTTAAATGATAAATTTAAGAACATCTTAATTGTTATTAATGTTAGAATACCAATACAACAAGAATGGATAAACTTAAATAATGTTCCTGTTTTTGGTGAAAAATATGGACTTTATAATTCAAAAACACTTAATGGTATTAATTTGGTGTCTGGTGTAACTGTAACATATGAATATGACCCAGCATTAATAACAGCAGCTAACTTCAATGATGCATTTGATGATATGAATACTCTATCAGAATTTGAATCTGGTATAACCTATTATTATATTGATTCTAATGGTGTGTCAGGTTCAACTGGTCCGATAAATATATTTAACTCTGGTTGTACTATGAAAAATACAAGTTGGGGTAAAGCAGATCCTCCATTTGTTTTAACTGTGGATGATCCAGAACTATTAGAAACAAAGAAACAATCATATTCAAAAGGTGCTCTAAAAGGACCTTCAAGCAACATCTATGGTGAATATGAAATTTATTATGATGCAGATCAAAAACAAAAATATACAGTTGTTGAACCATTAGCAAGATATATGAATTTGAATATTCAAGAGAATAATATGAATACTGTTTATGCTTCAAATAAAGTAGCAACTAACAATATAATATACAGATATAATGGTAGTTATGAACCAATATTTACAGATATACCAATATTTAATAATACTTATATATATTCTGGTAATACTAAGCAATGGGACTCAAATTATAAATTTGATACATCAGTTGAGAATTTTGGTATGATAGAAGAATTGGTTTATTCAAAAGTAAATCCAAGTATATCACCTCTTAAGTTGAAAGATACAGATAAAGATAAATCAATTTATCCAATGGTTGATGAATATGGCTATCAATATGGATCAAGATTTATTTTCAATTCATCTTGGGATAAAGATTTCTATATCATAACAAATTCAGATCAAAATATAAATAAGATGGCATTTTCAAATCTTAATCAAGTTGATTATATCATTGATCCAATACAAACAAAAAATCCAAGTTAATATGAAGAGTAATTTAATGTTAAAAAAATTTAGTGTAAATTCAGTTCCAGGTACAATGAACCAAACTGAGTTGAGAACATTTTTTGGTGGAAAAATTATTTACTCTGAAGATTCTATCAATATCAATGATGATTCTATAAGTTTTAGCCAAGTTGTTGGAGATTATAATAATGGATATCAATATTATGATAAAGATACAATTCCAGAAATTTGGGAGACTCAGTTCTTTGAGAATTTAACAGACTTGAAAGATAACAATCAAAAGATATCTTTATATAATCAAACTGCATCTAATATGACTAATAATACAAGATGGCAAGTAGTTATTAATGGCTCAAATATATTAAAGGATTATTTATTTTTCAAAATAAAAGAGCAAAGAGTATTTAAAATTATAAATGCAAACGAAGTTTATTCTAACAATATAAATAATGCAATTTATGATTATATCACAAATAATATATTTGGTAGATATAAATTAGATAAAATAGACTTTTATGTGAGTTATTATGATATAAAGAAACAAACTGAGTATGATAACATTATGTTGCAATATAATCCTAAATTTAATGTTAATGTGTACAAAACTGAAAATATAACAAATAAAAGTGTGATTGATTATAATCCTTATAAGTTTGATACAATTACAGTTCAATATAATCAATCAAAACCATCGAACCAATACAGTTTTGATTATTATTTTAACCTTAGTTTCACAAAAATCTAAACTAATACACAATAATTCAATATATAAATAAAAATAATGGAATAGCTATGCCCGTAAATGAAGAAAATGAATATCGTACAAAAGTTTCTAAGGAAGTATTAGAATCCAGAAAACTATGGAGTTCAGTTGTTAAAAATTTGTCTATGAGATTAAAAGGAGACATAAAAGATATTGTTGATGTTCAATCTGAAGCAATTAGCCATCGTCAGAGTGTTGTGGAAGAAGTTAATATCTACACTGTTAGAATAGCAAAACTATCTAAGAAAATAAAGAACTTACATAAACAAAGATTTGAATTTTATGCAACTTCTTATCAAGTTAAAACAAATGGTACTGAAAAGTTGACGCTGATAAATGCTGACTTATCAGAATTTCAAGAATTTGTTGATGAGTTAGATGAGCATGTTAATTTTTTAAGAGAAACATCTAAGAATTTTGCAGATATGAATTATGGAGTTAAAAATAGAATTGAGTTGGCTAATATACTAGGAGGATTTAAATGATACGCTCCATTCAAAACCTTTACTCTGTTGATAAATTTATTAGTAAATCTATCTCTGGAACTTCTGGTACTGGCAGTTTTTCAAATGTGTCTAATGATTATATTACTGATGAAAAATTGAAAATGTATGGTATAAAAGTTATATATTTAGCTAGTGATGAATATGGTGAAAAGTTATATATTAATCATTTAGATGATAAAGATTATAGTTATAATGCCACTGGTTTAGATATAAATAATCTTATTAGACAACATATTAATAAATATTGTATAAGAGAAGTTAGAAAAGAAAAATTAAATAGATTAAATGGAAATTAAAATTGAAAAAATAGAAATAACTGAGATATATACCAGACTTCGTATTACTCATGAAGGTAAAGAACACATATTTGATATATCAAGTAACGTGCCAGAAGCTGATATTCCCCAAATGGCGGAATATTATATTACTGAGATTTCAAGACAATGATGTACGGCAAGAAATATAATAAATATAGATTAGAAGAATTAGGTATTACTGTTTTAGAAGATGAAGATGATATTTGGAATCCATCATTAATAATTGAAAGTTCTGATGGAAGTTTTATGAGATATAATATTCATAATAATGTCGTTATTGATGAGTCTTTAGTTGATATTGCTATTGATAGATTTATAGTTCAACTTAGAAGAGAAAAAATACAAAAACTTAATGAGCAATTTAATAGAACATGCTAAAAGAGAATTTTTAAAATTAGGTTATAAACCTATTGAAGAATGTGAAAATGATCCAGATAAATGGATTCAAGAAAATGTATTAGAACTATTAGGAGTTTTTTCAAAACAAGGTCATTCTGGAAGTTCAGCACCGTACGTAATAAATATGTTCAAGAAATTGGCAAACTTTGATCCAATAGCACCTATAATGTGTACTGATGATGAATGGAATAATGTTGGTGACGACACATTTCAAAATAATAGATGTTCAGCAGTTTTTAAAAAAGGAAAGGACGGTAAACCATATTATATAGATGCAATAATATGGAGAAATCAAAATGGTTCTGGCTATACTGGTTCATCATTCAATTCAAAAAAAGAAAGAATACTTAGCAGACAATATATAAAAATACCATTTCAACCAAAATCTTTTTATATAGATAGAATTGATTATGAAATTGCACCAGATGATTGGGAATCATATATTAAAGATGAATCTCAATTAAAAGAAGTTTGGGAATATTATGAGCATCAAGAAACCTTATCTTACGTGAGATTAAAAAAATTAAAAGCTATTAATGAAGTTCAAGCTTAATCAAGATAACACAAAGCTTATTTTAACAGAATCAACAAAAGGTGAATATAATCAATTAAAGTTATATCTGACTCGAAAGGTGCACAATTACCGTTTCATGAAGAGATTTAAGCTTGGTGTGTGGAATGGTGATATTTCTTACTTTTCAGACGGTATAATCAATTTTGGTTTATGGCAGGAGGTATATCAATGCTGTAAACAATATGGATATCCTTTTATTATAGAGAATAAAGAACAATTTCCAAGAAATAATGCTATAACAAGAGATCAAGTACAAGAATTTGTAAATGAATTTTACAAAGATCATAAAACACCAGATGGTAAAAATTTTATACCATATGAGCATCAAGTAGACGCTATATTTCAATTATTAAAGTATCAATATGGATTGGTTGAAATTGCAACTGCTGGTGGAAAATCCTTGGTTTTCGGCACATTATTGTTTTATTATTTAACTCATATTGATCCTACTTCAAAATTCTTATTAATAGTGCCTAGCATCAGTTTGGTCACACAATTTTATAATGACTTAGGAGATTATAATTATGGATTTTTAAGTGATAATAAGTCACCTTTAGACATTAGAATTGATGAGGTGATGAGTGATAAACCTAGAAAATATAGAGAAGAAGAGAAAAAACCTAATATATACATTGGAACATATCAATCACTTGAAAAATATCCTCGTGAATGGTTTCGACAATTTACTGTAGTGGCTTGTGATGAGGCTCATACTGCAAAAGCAAATACACTTATTGAAATTTTAACTAAAACATTTGGTAGTGCTAAAATTAGATTTGGTATGAGTGGTTCTTATCCTTCTGATAGTTCAGTAGAAATATTAACTATTCAATCACTTTTAGGACCAAAATTAATTAATATAAGTGCCAAGAAATTAATAGATAAAGGTCTAATATCTGATCTAAAGGTTAAAGCAGTACTTCTTCATCATGAGAATCATAAATTTGCAGAAGGAGTTTATAATATTAAGAAGAGGGGTGATGGTAAAGCTGCATATGATCTGGAGAGGGAATATATTCATAATTCTGTTAAGAGAAAAGTATTTATTAAAAATCTGGTGGACAAATTTAAACAGAACTCATTAATATTGTTTCACACAATTGTTTATGGTACAGAACTATACAATTATATAAAAGATAATTGTGTTGGTAAAGATGCTTATTATATTGATGGCTCAACATCAACAGAGAAGAGAGAATATATAAAAAAACAGATGGAGATCACGTCTGGAAATCCAAAAATTTTGATTGCTAGTTTTGGAGTATTTTCAACTGGTGTTAGCGTAAAAGCAATTACAAATATTGTATTCGCTGATTCTTTTAAAGAGCCTAAAATAATTCGCCAGGCAATTGGTAGAGGATTAAGGTTGCACGCAGAAAAGACTAAACTTATAGTGTTTGATATAGTTGATGTGTTTCATGCAGATTTTAAAACAATTTTATGGAACCAATACGAATCACGTAAATCAGAAGTATATAAGAAACAACAATATCCACTAGATGAATTAAAGGTTAAATTATGAGTATTTTATTCTTATAAATTTGCAATTTAAATGTTTTTCAATTTCATTTTGCCTAATTATATCTTTTTCTTTTAAAATACCTTTCTTGAAATGATGTTTTTCATCATACTCATATACAGTATTGTTTAATTCATCATAACCATCTAACCAATATCCAAGTTCTTTGATATAATACTCTCCTCCATTCATTGCGTGCCGAATAGTTATGTTATTTTCTTTACTTATTTCATCAAAAATTTCACATGCTTTTTTATTATAACTTGGTGTCATTTGATAGCCATTAAATTTATCTTTATTGATTCGTTCTATTGTTTTTAATCTAACTTTCAAACTCATTATTTTAATAGCGCAAGATTGACAATTGCCTCCATCTTTATGCTTTGATGGTGATATAAAAAAACTACCGTGTTCTGGACAAATCACTTCACTTTTAGAGGTTGAATGCTTAAAAATAAATTTTGAATAATCATATTTGTTATTATGTCTTTTTGATAAAATTTCTATCCATTCTTCTGTATTATTATTTTTTCCTGAGCATTTAGGACATCCATGTGGTAGAGAATGTTCTATTAGACTTTGATTAAACTCTCCATGAATTGGACAAATAATAATAACTTTTTTTGACAAATTAATAAAGTTCACCTTAGAGTAATCATATTTATTATTATGCATCTTTTTTGATTTTTCTAAATATTTTTTTAATGTTTCTGACTTTATTTTTTCCTTATTACATTCTTTGCAACCATTTTTTCTTGATAATATTTTATTTGGTGTTATTAAGAATGAACCATGAGTTTTACAAATAATCTCAATAGGTGTGTGATTATTAATATAATTTACTTTAGATAAATCAAAATTATCATCAAATATTTTTTTTATTTCTTCTATAAACTCTTCTGTTGTTTTCGCTCTCATAATGTTTTTTATTCTATAAGTAAAAACTTCTCTTTTTTTATATGTTAAATTTTAGCATATCTTCTTTCACATTCCAGACATCAAGAACTTTACAATAGAATAGTTGTGTAAATTTTATACCTAAGACTTCAGTATGTGCTTTTACTTTAGCTGTTAATTTTACAGTGTCCCCGTCTTTTACATCTTTGCCAATGTCATATACTTTATATTTATTACCATCCTCATCAATTAATTTACATTGCATTTGAAGTTTATTATTATATTGACTTGGAACTTTTTTAGCATCATAAACATCTGCTTGTATTGTGATTTTATCCCCAATTTGACCAATATGCTTACTTAAACTTTTTTCTCTATTTTTATTGGCTACAGTTTCATAATATAGTTTAGTATAATATAGTATCTTTTCTTTCATAATAGGATCATTTCCCTTATAATTAAAATCTCTTGATAACCATACAATATAGGTTGGATCTTCAACAAACACCTCACCAATGGTTTGACCTCTATGTTTACCTCCACTAAATATTTCTGATTTTGCAGCTTGGAACATTCCAGCCTTTGTTCCAGTTCTATCTATTATAACTGGAATCCTCCCAGCGGCTCTTTTAGCCTTTTCCACGGCTGTCATAAAGTCAGTACTAAGATTTGAGATGAAGTGACTACTTCTAAGTGATTCTTTCCATAGAGTATAATATACACTATATCTACCAGATACATCTATATAGAAGTACCCAGTTTTATAATCCCAGTCAGGATCTATTCCTTTTTCTAGGTATTCTTCTGCTTCTTTAATCTCATCATCAGTTGGTTGATGTAATGAAGACATTTTCTGAGCTTCATTGAATTGGCTATATTTTTGAATTTTCATATTTAGTAATTTTTAATCTATGCTAATGGACAAGCTTCTAACATTACCCATTTCATCAGTATATACATAACAATCAGTTTCATCTTCTGATTGGAAATAAATCTCAACCTTAGGTTCAACATTAGAATCAATGACTACACCATATTTTTCTTCTTCAAGAACAGACTCTAAATCTCTTGCCCATTCATCTTCATCTGTTACAACGTTCCACATATCTTCACTAGTCATATGATCTTTTGGATCAATCCAATCATACTCAGGATAGGTTTCTTTAACAAGATTGTAAATTTCATCCATTTTATCAACAAATACATTATTCATGTTTTCAAAGGTTTTTAAGTGTTTCATTTTTAATTTTATTTTTTATATGTTATATTTTATTGCTGTCATTTCATCTTCTATATTTACATTCCCAGAAAACACATAATCTCTTTTATTGAAAAATACTTCTGAACTTTTTTCATAAGGCATCCAACTCCAACCACTATCGTTTTTACTTATATAAATATATTTTTGATGATATTTTTTATCATAATTTTCTTTAAAATTTAATATTGAATTAATAAATATTGGACTACTACCAATTTCTTCTAAGGATTTTTCAAATCTTTCATCAGTTGGCAATAACCAATATTTTCTTTCTATATCTGGAATACCAAACCATTTATCTTCTTCATATAGCTTAATATGTTTCATTAGAAATTATATTTATTAGATTTATCATATATGTCAGGATTTTCAATATATCTATTTAAATCATTTAAATCCTTAATCAAATATGGTTCAAGCATATTATCAGATACATTATCTATTGGTATTACAACTACAGCTTCATCACAAGTTTCATCTATATTATATTCATAGTAAAGATTGCTTATGTGATGTCCATTTTCAAAAAAATAAAGTTTGTTAAGAAGTGAATATTCTCTTATTAAGTCGTACAATGCATCTTTGTCTGATGCAAATTTTTTTAGAGACTTTGCATTAAATTTCTTTTTGTAGTATGGCTTAATATTTTCTCTTAATTGTTCAAATTTATTTATTTTCATAGTATTTAATACATTTATCTATTTCATTTAATAACTTGTTTGGAACTATTGGTTTTTGAACAAAAAATAGAATACCCATCTCTTTAATCTTCTTAATGATCTGATTTCCACCAGCAGTTACAATTATAATAGGAATATCAAAATTTTTCTGTATATAATCAATAGCTTCATATCCGTCCATTTGTGGCATGAATATATCTAATAGTATCATATCTGGTTTATCTTGTTTAATAAATTTTATAGCATCTATTCCATTAATTGCTATTTGTGTATAGTATCCTAATTTTTGAACTATTGACTGTTGAATTATTGAACTATCTGCATCATCATCTACTATGAGAATTTTATTATTCATATCTATATGGATTATATTTAATGCTATATATAAATATTTTTAAACAAAAATTAAAAAAATCCCTATATCTATTAAATCCAAAAAATAATTTCATGTATGAATATAGTAGTATGCCCAGAAGATTTAATAAGAAGATGTCTTTTTTCAGATTATAAAAAGTTTGTTTTGAAAGATAAGTCAGAATCAGAAGTTCAAAATATAGTAAGAGAAAATAAGCCGATATCATTATCAGAGAATGATGGGTATGCAATTGGCTTGCTTAAAGTTATAGAAACAGACAATTTAATTCATAGGTTTATGGTTCATATGAAAGAAATGATAAATATTAAGTCAACAATTTTTGATAAGAATGTCTATATTTCAGTCAGAATAATTGAAAATGAATTGGAGAGCTTTAAGAAGAGATTTCCAGAATATTGGGTTGCTGATCCTATTTATGAAAAATCAATTGCTGAAGTGATTGAATATATTATTAAATTACAAGCAATGATAAAAACTTTTGAAATATTTGAATTTAAGATTAAAGATAAGAAAGTTAAATATTTTTCATCAAAGGATATTAAAAAAATGATAGAAAACTAATATGAAAGAAGTAAACGTAAGTGTTTTAAAAAATGGACCTTTGATGGTTAAAGGTGATTTAGTTAATGTTACCTATAATGGAGCTGAAACTAAAACTGAGAATGTTGTTTATTTATGCAGATGTGGAGCATCTAAGAATAAACCATATTGTGATGGATCACATAAGACAATAAATTTTGAAGATTAAAAAATAAAAACCTCTTTTAAGAGGTTTTTTTGTATGCAATATACCCCTAAAAAAGGTGTTTATTGCATACAAAATATTAATTTTCCCACACTATTTTATAATTGTAAACGCCTGGTTGCATTATGATTTCTCTTTGATTGGTGTGATAATATTCTTTTGGTAACATTTTAACATTAACTAATACATCTTCTGGTTTAGCCATCATACTTACAACGTATGGTGTTGAAGATGGATATTCATCAATAAATCTTCTAGCAATTAACACATTAGTAGTCCAAGATGTTGCATGATTAAAATCTGATTCTATAACTTGACCTTTTTTATATGGTGGGTTATCATTAGAATAATATTTAATTTGTACTTCTTCTATTCCTTTATAAATTTTTATTGGTTCTTTGCTTTTGAATGGTTCTAATTCATCTATTATCTCTTGTGTTAATTTTGGTACTTTTAGTGATCCTGATATGTAAAGATATAGCCATCTATCTGTTTCTTCTGATAATTCTATATTTAATCTATCAGATTTATCTTTATCATATTTTACAAATCCCCCAATCAATTTAAAACTTGTAATATCTTCTGGTTTAGTTATAGTTACTTGTATATCTCCTAGATTATAATAAAAATATCCAGAATATATTGTTTCTTTTTTTGTTGTACCTAATAACATATTATCTTCTGAATCTAATTTGTCAAAATCAAAATTATCAAATCCAAAGAAACTATTTCCTTCTTTTTTATAGATTGAATTTTTTAATTTGATTTGATAAATATATTCGCTAGCTGTATCAGATGCATCCGCTCTATTATAAAGATATAATCTACCATTATTAATGTTATCTTTAGTTAATGGTGTATTTGAATATAAATATACTGGACCATTATATTCATATTCCATTTCATAGAAATCTTGCTTTTTATAATCTACTAGTTCAAATGTCTTAATATATTTCATAAATTGAATTTTTTTATTTCTATGTATATTTCTAAATCTTTTTTATTTTTAGCCCATTTTTCAACTTTATTAAATGGTATAAAATAATCTTCATCTTCAATTCTTATTGTATAAGATTCTAATTTATCTTCTTTAGTTATAATTTCACCAATTTTATTTCTAAAAATTATATAATCTCCAACTTGAGGTTTTTTGTTATCTTCAAGTGTTTTAATATATTTTCTATCTAACTCATATTTATCAATTTCTTCTGATGTTAAATTTCTAATTATATCATCTTGTAAAATATATTTAAATATTAAACTTTTTTGATCAATTAGTTCTACTACATAATCCCATCTACTACCTGGAAATCCTGTTGGTTTATATTTCCTTATAATTTTACATAGATGTGATGTAATATTTTTAACATAAACGTAATCATTTATTTTATAGATTAGATTTTCCTGATTTTCAAATGTCTTAATATATTTCATATGTTGAGTTTGTATGATTCCCATTTCCATTCTGGGATATAATTATATGCATACCAGTGATTATTTAGTTCTCCAGTCTCAAGATCTTCAACATCTGCGGAAATAAATCTATCATTCTTGTTATAACCATAGAAATTATCAAATTCTCTATGTTCATCATCTTTATCTGAATATATTTTTACCACACGAAATTTTTTATCAGGTCTTTCAAAAGGACCACCACTCTTTTTAATGTCCCACATAACTATATCACCAACTGAATATTCAACGTTATCTAAATTTTCAAATGTCTTAATATATTTCATTCCCATCTAGTGTTTTTAATATTTGCTGTATATAATTCTTTTGTAGCATTATCAGCCAATATTAGATAGTTAGAATCTTGTATAATTCTTTGTACTAAAATATTAGATTTTTGTTCTTCTGGTATTACATCATTAAATATTCTAACATTTGTCAATTTAATATCAGATGCAAAAATTGTAATTGTTTTATTTATATTAAAGCTATTCAATGGAACGTTTGTATATTCAATTTTAGCAAGGTTCTTTAAATTTACATCATTTAATGTCGAATTTTGTTCAGTATTTTTTACTGGTCTATATCCTCTTGATGTGTAGTATGTTATTCCAGTAGAATTATTATAATCTACAGTTGCATTTTGATAACTCTCAGTAAATAACGTAATGTTATAACTATAATTTCTCTTATATAAGTCTAGACTTATAGTTCTTTGTCTATTATCAATATTTACTGATAAACCATACCAAATATTTGTAGTTAAACCAGTTACGTTTAGATAATAGTTTAAATTATTTATAGTTAATACCATTTGCTGATTAGAATATGATAATTTATATCCTTTTTGAGTAGACGTATTATAATTATTTAAGAATTCAAAATACGTACTATTATTTATATAATATGATTGATATACAGATTCATCTATTATTTTGTTAGCATCATATTTATTATTAAAATTGAACCATACATTAAATGATCTATTATCACTAACGTTTAGAATAGAGTCTTGTAGTGAGTATGTTACTGCTGATGTACCAGCAGAGAGAGATGATAAATTATAATAACTGTCAGAAATTTTGGTACCTTTTAATCCATTGAATATATCTTTCTTAACAATGGATAGCTTTGGATTTACATCTAACCTATAAACTTCATGTGTAGTTGGTTTGAATTGCTTATTTATAATCTTATTTTCTTCTTGATGATTTTCAAAGCCAAACAAGGCATCAAGTGTATTATTTTGTATTAGTGGTTCAATAATATTTCTAGATGCGTCTGATAGGTTTTGCTCGTTTGCAAGTATTTCGTATTTTTCTAATACTACATTATAGTATATTCCCATATACATAATATCACGTTTTACTTGAGCATGTCTAACTCTATACATACGATTTGCTTGACAGAAACGTATAACATCTTTTTGACCTGGTCTTTTTTCAATACCAAATGCTTTATGGAATTCATCTTTTAATATTATGATATTAAATGTTTCAAATGCATCTAACATATATTCATTGATTTGAACTTGATTATCTGGAAATGTATTATCTGGTACAATAATTTTTATTTTTTGAACATCAATAATATTAAATAATTGATATTCATGTAGATATCTATCAATACCATTACCATCTGGATCAGTTAAGTGATATTCAACTGTCCAACCTAATATTTTATTTGTGCTTCCAGCTAAGAAATTGAACCATTGACCAATTTTAGTTGAATCATAAGGATTATAGTTTCCAGCAACTGTTGTTGGATCATTACTTTGTGTTGTTAAACTTCCAATTACATTTCCAGTTAAATAACAACTCAAACCTTGAGTGTACCAGTTTCGATCATAGTTATATGTTTTACCATCACCCATATAAGATGTTCTTCCAGATAAACATACTAGACTACTGCTTGGTCCTGTTCCAGGCGCACTTGTTGCACCAGACCATTGAGGAAATTGACTTGAGCAATCTTCTCTTACTCCATATCTATTAGTCTTAAGATAGTTATTGTTTATATTTTGAAAGTCTCCTAATAGTATAATGTCATATACTTTAGAAGTAATAGCATTATTTATTTTTGTTACAGAGTATTGAACTTGTGCAAATCTAACTGGATTTAATTTTATTGTTGAGATATTTTCTGTTGTTAATGGCTCCCAAGGTGTATATATTCTTCCACTATCTTGAGTGAATCTATATTTTATTGTAAGATTATTAGTATTTATTCCATATAGTTCAAATCCAGTTAATTTGAATACTTTATATATGTCTTTTGGAGTAAAAATGTAGCCATCATCTGGAACATTTATAATTTCATCTGTTTCTTCAATATCATATGTTCCTTCTATTACTATAGTGTTTATTGTAAGTGACGGTGTTGTTGCTGTGTCTACATCGATTCTAAAATATTGTAAATTTAGATAAAGCATATCTAATGCACAGTATTCTTGTGTTATTCCAGTGATTGGTGCTGGTTCACTATAACTAATTCCGCTTCTTATATTGCTATAAGAGAAATATTTTTTGAAATAATGTTTATCTGTTTCACCTCTGACTATATCAGAAAAACTTGTTATGGATTTTATACTTTTTGTTGTAGTTATTGCGAATGTTTTTACATCACGATATTGTGTTGATACTTCTTCTGGTGGAGATATCCAACTCATTGTAAAGGTTCCATCAAATTTTTTTGTGAAGATATATTGCATGAAATATTTCTTTTTTTATGATTTAATTTAAGTGTATATATAAAAATTAGGAACTATCTTTAAGATACTATAAATATAAAAAATATGATAGTAAAGTAATTATTTATAAATAATTACTTCACTTTTATTTTCTAACTTTTTAGCTATTAGATTTTTAATTGATCTATTTCGGTATCTCAATCCCGATTTGGTAAATAGTTTATATAATTGAATCCAACTTATACCTTCAACTAATCCATTCTCACCAACCAGATAACGTAAATCACTTTTTGTTGTGATTAATTTCAATTTCTGTTGATTAATTCGATTAATTTCAGGATATAAACTATTACCTTTAATATATTTAACGATTCCACGCCTGCAAATTTCTATTGCCGCAGTTATAGGATCATATTCTTCAAAACACATATTACCTATAAAACTTGAATAACAAGGATTAACTTCAACCTTCAATAAACCAATTGTGTTACAATATTTATTTATTAAATTTGTGGTTACCGCTCTATACCATAAGTTTTTAGTCTTTCTATTAAATTCTTTATTGTTGTCTTTTAATGTTGATGATTTAAAATTCAAATCCTCCATTACGAAACGACCAACCTTATAGTGAACAGCGTAGTCGAATATGTATTTCCATGATTCTTTTAATTCGAATACCCTTTTATTATTTCTATAAAGTGTATCCTCATCATCGCTGGGCTTGTGATTCTTTTTGTTTAAAAGTTTTAATGAAATGCATTCTTTAAGTAAAATTTTGGTGTCTCCTTGTTCGTTTAATTTGTCTGCAATGATAAATCCAATTTCTTCAGGATTTAAATCCACAGACATATATCTGGTAGTCATTTTATCTTTTAATATTCGTCCTTCTTGATCTTTAATGTATTTTTTATATAACGCCTTTTTCTCATCTGAATTATTTTTATCAATTGTTTTTAGTTCTCTAAAATATTCGTTTTTATTGAAATGATAGTTATTAATTCTTTGTTCATCATAAATTAAATGAATCTTAGTTTTGGTTATCCTAACCGTGATTGGTATTTCATTATTATTTACCATTTTATTTAATTGATATAATAATTTAGAGGTTTTATTAGATTTTTTATAACTAAAATTTATAATGTAATGATTTTTAGAATCAGGTTTGAATATTATTTTATTGTTGATTAAATCAAATTCCACTTTTCTATTTCCTGATTCGGCTGCTCTACCAATTAAATAAATACCAAAGTTTCTATTTTCTTGGTATTTAACTTTAAAATTTTCAAATAGTTTTTGATTATTAGTTTGATGATATTTGGTTATTTTTCTTAGATTTTCTTTACCACCGAAAGTGATGTCTTTATTTATGTTTCTTTTTAATTTGTATAACTTATTGATTATGTTATATTTAAACCTTTTTTCTTTTTTAGTGATGAAATTATTTTCCAATAATAACTTATCTATATTACAAATTTCAATAGATTTATTTTTTATATCTGTTTGGTGTTGATTATATATGGTTTTTGCTTCTTCTAAACAACAATAAAAAATGGATTTGTCTAGTAAATTAAATTTATTTAAACAACTTATTATAAATGATTTATCTTGCGATAAATCAAGGTTATTATAAAGAATGTATAATAACCCTGTATATTGATTAAAATATTTATTTATGGTACTAGTGTCTGAAATTATTTGAAATATTTTAGTGAGCATTTAAAAATCCTAGAATTTTATTTTTATATATAATAAAAAATTATCAATATATCTAATAATATATATATAAATAAAAATAGTACCTAAATGACAAAAATTATACCTAATGACCTACTTAATCCCACTGAAAAAACAATAAAGAATTGGAATTGTTCATTTATTGCTGTGGAAGGACCTAATGTATTAGATAAGTTGAGTTTAGAGGATTTAGAAATTCCATATGAATCTCAATATAGGGCTCGTATAATATTAAAAGCAGGAGAAACTGATCAACCACTTAATTATGGATTTATAGGTAGGGCTGTTACATTTTTAATGATAAAAGTTACTTATGATAGTACAAATGATCCATATTATCAGTATGAACAGGAGAAGTATAATATTTCATATTATTTTGATAATGATCCAATTTTAAGATCATTAGGTAAACTATTGATAATGACTGGTTCTATTGATGAAAAAATACCACAAATATATTTAAATAATCCTTTGGATTATGATGTAGTTTTAGATGTAATGCATGCAACTATGGATTCTGAATATGATAGTGGATCTACATATGGCGGATTTGGTATTGCTAATTTAGATGATGTTATGTTGTCAGGGTTAACTTCTGGTGATACAATTGTGTATTATGATGGATTTTGGCATAATGTACCTTATAATTATTCTGGAGGAACTGGAGGATTTGGTACATCTGGAACATCAGGCAAAAATGGATTATCTGGATCATCTGGAACATCTGGAATAAATGGTGCATGGACTGGCGCTACTATACATAATGAATTTTATTATCTTAGTGGTAGTTCCACATTATATGTGCCTAAACTTATAGCATCAGAAATAACATTAACAGGATTAACATCATCAGGATTAACAAGTTATATTGTTACTGATACTATTGGTAAATTATATAAAACTACTGTGGTTGGCAAAACAGAAGATGTTCCTGTTAGTAGGGTTGGTGGGACAAGAACTTTACATTTTGTTAGTGGCTTATATACAGGATATACTGATAGTTAAGAGTAAATAATTACTGTTGATGGAACGTTACGAAACTAAAGTTTCTTCGTAAAAATTTCTTTTTACAGGATTTAACATTAAATCCACTATTGGTTGGCTTAACCAAGCATCACCAATTACTTTTCTTAAAATATTTCCAGAACCATTAATATCAGCATTTAATAAAATACCTTTACTTGTCTGAAATAACCCTCTTTTAACTCTTTTACCTAAATAATTATCCTGTTTATTGATAGATTCAAAATCAATTAAACTACATTTACTGGTATAACTCTCCTCATGATAAATAAAATTAATACTTAATTCATTACATTTATTTTCAAGTTTTATTTTAAACTTTAAGTAAGGAATTGATTGAAATTTTTGATTATTAACTTTACCAATACCAGATTTTTGTTTCCAACCTTCATTATATCCTATAACTATATTGCCAATATCAA
>Ga0114951_10000407_pt1 | contig 61093 bp, 57 predicted proteins | sample AM7aDNAmetaG_FD_88677 | JGI IMG/M metagenome (GOLD analysis project Ga0114951, IMG submission 88677) | Freshwater microbial communities from Finland to study Microbial Dark Matter (Phase II) - AM7a DNA metaG | ecosystem: Environmental > Aquatic > Freshwater > Lake | place: Finland: Lake Alinen...
ATTCTTTCATTTTGGTCCTTTCAGTAGGCTATTTATTATAACCCACTATCCACCCAGACCAATATCAAAAACTACAAACTAAAAACAAGCCCTCTGTGTCCACTCCTGGCTGAAGTTGCACAGAGGGTTCATATAGTTTTGACTCCGAGAAACAGAATGACCCAACTAACGCCAAAGAGTGCCGCTATGATCCGGAGAAGTTCTATTATTGGTATGATGAATTCCCTACAGTGGCAAAACTTCTCGAATCTTTTAACGGCGATTATGTTATTTCTGCCGGCGTTGACCCCAGTGTTGGCTTAAAAAATGGCCGCTCGGATTACTCTGCCATTATTGTTATAGCCAAGCACAAGGGGAAGATTTACGTTCTAGAAGCCGATATCGCTCAAAGGTCGCAGGATGACCTGGTTCAGGCCATGATCAATTACTGCAAAATTTATCCGCACATGGAAAAATTCGTTATCGAGGCAAACTTATTTCCGGAGCTTTTGCTGAAGACCGTGCGCGAACGTGCCTACAAAGAGAATATTCTCGTGCCTTTCAAGGAAGTCCGCAATACCAGGAACAAGGAGTTGAGAATCTTTGGGATGGAAACGTATATTACAACAGGCACTGTGTTGTTTTCTCGAAAACATACCATGCTGCTTGACCAGCTCAAATATTTTCCCAGAGGCGATCATGACGATGGACCCGATGCCCTGGAAATGGTCTTGAGAGAGGCGGAGATAAACCAGGTCGGCTTTTTGCCTTTGACAGATGACGCAAAGGACCGTCACGGCAGAGGCCTTAATCATCCAGACTTTGGGCGCACGACACCGGAAGAAGATGCGCGGGATGATGATGACGAAGATGGCGTCGGCGCAGGCATTTTTGCAGGCTAGTTTAAGGCCGGACATTTTAGACAAAATAGAAATGTCCGTAGACATTCATTGACATTTTATAATCTCTTGTATTACAATGAATTATAGCTTTGTGTCCAGCGAAAATGTGGACAAAAGGGGGCTTTTTTCTGGACATATTCGAGTATCAGATAGGCCTGAAGCCGATAGGCTAACCCCCCTCACCACTTATATCTAACCAGGTTAGAAAAGTCAGGTATTCTGAATCTAACCTGGTTAGTTTAGATTATTAAAGGAACCCCTCAGTTTTTCGAGTGGTTTTCTTTTTCGCTTAATAGGCCCTATAAATAATAATGACAAATATAAAACAGTCCAAACTAAAACGTAAACCGCGGATTCTTAAAGGAAAAAGAACCCGAAGCGGAGAGCGTGTGCGCCTGGAGGGATTAGTTCAGCGGCAAGCCGATAAGCTCAAGATAAAGAATAGACAGCTGAGGAGTGGGATAAAGAAGCAGATAAAGTCAGAAAAGCAGATCCACATAGACGCTATCTCAATACGGAAGAAGGATCTGGAGATCATTAAGCAACGCGAGGAGCTTTTGCATGTCACCAGAGTTGGAAAGCTTGCGGAGTTCGTATCTTCGCTTGCTCATGAAATTAGTCAACCCCTTACGGCCATTCTTTCGTATTCTCAAGCTGCCGAGCGCATGCTCGCAGATAGGGAGCCTAAGATACGGGAAATTCTACGGTACATCATCGATGATGATCAGCGAGCGACTGCGGTCATCCAGCGGTTACGTGCACTACTGAAGAAGAATGCGCCCGAAATGAAACCAATAGATGTGGGCGTTCTTATTAGCGATACCATTGTACTTATTTTAACGGATGCTATCATAAGAAGCGTTTTATTAAAACTGAAAATAGATAGAGATCTTCCGCTTGTCCGCGGTGACCGCATACAACTGCAACAGGTTCTCCTGAATCTTATAAGCAACAGTTTTGATGCCATGAATAGCATTTCGGGTCCACGCGAAATCCTGGTTAGCGCCTCGCGTAAAGATAAAGATAATGTTATTGTGAACGTAAGTGATTCCGGATGCGGCATTCCTGCGCAAAGTATACCCAAGCTCTTCACGCACTTTTTTACCAGTAAGCCGGACGGTTTGGGTATGGGGCTATCCATTAGCCGTTCCATTATTGAGGCGCACGGAGGCCGATTGGAGATAGAGAATAATTCTAAGCGTGGCGCAACCTTCTACTTCACTATTCCCATTAATAAAAGGGATCTCTAAGTGAACAGGCGCAGGGATACCGTATATATAGTTGATGATGATATTTCTGTATGCAGGGCCTTGTCTTTATTGCTAAAATCCCACGGATTTAAGTCTCAGACATTTATGCGTGCTTCAGATTTTTTAGCGTGTAAGCATCCTAAGAGTTCATCATGTCTGGTACTTGACATTCGCCTGCCGGATATTGATGGACTTGCGCTTCAAGACGCGATGGCAGCGCGGAAGCTCACTATCCCAATCATCTTTATTACGGGGCATGGCGATATTCCTATGACTGTGAGAGCTATGAAAGCTGGAGCAATAGACTTTCTTCCCAAACCATTTACTGAAAAGAAACTGCTGGATGCCATTAACCGAGCAATTGAAAAAAACAAAACTCAAAATAAAGAAGAAGCCGAAATAGCCAGAATACAGCGCCGCATTAAGACCTTATCTCCCCGAGAGCTTGAGGTATTTTGTTTCGTGGCTAAGGGTATGCTGAGTAAGCAGATTGCTTTCAAGCGTGGGACTTCCCTCCAAACCATAAAGGTTCATCGTGGCCGGGTCATGCAGAAGATGCATGCTAAAACCGTAACAGAGCTTATCCACTTCGCCGAAAAAGCCGGTATTACTACCACCTAGCACTAATTTCTTCCTGATTGTTTAAAAGGCAATATTTTCTAAGACATATCGTAAAATCTCACTATTATACCCAAGTACAATTGACCATTTTTTGATATTTCCATACAATACCATATACTAAATTCTTCTATAGGAATTGTGAATCGTTATCAGTCAGGAGGTTCGATATGCTGTACACAGTTGCAGTTATTTTGATTGTGCTTTGGTTATTAGGGTTGGTTTCGTCGTACACCATGGGAGGGTTTATCCACATACTGCTTGTTATTGCAGTTATTGTTATTATTTTGCGTCTCATTAGTGGACGGAAGTTACTTTAACCTTCGCAAACATTAGGGGAGGGAGCAGAAATCTTATCCAAGAAGAACCACATTTTCATTGTAGATGATGATGAATCAGTATGCCGTGCGCTTAGAGCTCTGTTAGGTACGTACGGATTTACAGTGGCTACTTTTACTTCCGCAGAGGATTTTTTTCACAGTGTACCCAATAGCGCATCAGGTTGTTTGCTACTGGATATCCATATGCCGGGGTTAGACGGATGGCAAACGCATCAGCGCCTTCTTAAGTCAGGATCTAACCGTCCGGTTATTATTATGTCGGCGGATAAGAATGGAGGACTTAGCGAGAAGGCTTTAAAAGCAGGGGTCGTAGGGTTTCTGCAAAAACCGTTTAATGACCAGGCGTTGGTGGATTTGATTAGTCTTGCTTTTCAAAAATAGGTGGAAGTGATGTTTATAACCGATAGGAGGCGTAATGTCACCAAAGACCGATTATACCCAGGTACAATTGACCGTTTCCCTATTTTTTACTAATATGCAAGCATAAGGCTGATAAGGGAAAGTGTAGTAATAACCGAAGGAGGACGTATGTGGAGGCTTAAGGCAGTTTTATTTGGAATTTTGGTGATCTTTATGTTTGGTGAGTTAGCACATGTATCTGCAGCCGAAGTGACTGCCAAGACAAAGATGCGCCACGTTTCCGGCATAATTTCATGGATTAATGTTAAGCTCGGTATGCTACAGCTTGATAGCGATCCAGGTCAAGATACCAGAGATATATCAGAGTATAAGCTTAATTTGGAACAGACGCTTGTGACCGATCCAATGGACAAGAAGTTTCTCGTTGTTAAGGATTTAAAACCGGGTCAACATGTCACTATTGAATTGGTCGATAGTCCTAGCGGCGTCATCGTAGATACGATGGCTCGGAAGATCACCGTTGATCCCATGCCGGAGCCTGTCCTGCAAGAAGTCACCGGTGAGCTTGAGGTTATAGATGCTCAGGTCGGAACGATTATTATTTCGCAGAAATCATTATCCAGAGAAGATAGAAGAAATTTCATCTATTTTGTCTTTGATCCAAAGAGCATAATTATTATGAGGACACCAAGCACGGATCCTGTGCAGTTGGATCTAAGGCCGGGCGATCTAGTGAAGATTGGATTCGTGGTGAGCGAAGGACAGCGGCATGCACGCTCCATTATGCTGCTTCAAGCTGCTCCGGAAACTACGAGCACAACCACCACCACAACAACAACAAGTACGCGAAAGATCATTGTCGAACCTATGCCTGCACCTGCCCTACAGGAAGCAACTGGTGAGCTTGAGGCAATAGATGCAGAAGCTGGAACGCTCATGATCGAGCAGAAACCGTTACCCGGCGAAGCAGGGGAAAATAATCTGTTCTTTTTCGTATTTGAACCAAAGGATGTTGTTGTTATGAAAGCTCCGCTTTTGGATCCCCTGCAATTAGATCTAAAGCCGGGCGATGTAGTTAAAATTGAATTTACAGTGAGAGATGGAAAGCGACATGCGCGATCCATTATATTACTTTCTGCGGTCTCGAAAACAACAAGCACAGCTATAACGACCATAATAAATACAACCGTAAAACAGTAACTGGTAGCCATAACATAGGAGATAGCATGAAAAAAATTTCTTTATTAATGTTCGTAGCTTTATTTTTGGTTATGTCGATATCGGGGTGCAATGCAGCCAGGGGCGTTGGAAGAGATATATCGGATACGGGTAAGCACATAGAAGGTATCGGCAAATAAACTATAAAAAAGGAGCGACATAGCTATTAGATTATCTCCGCTTATAGGAGAGGCTTGAGTTTCTTCTATGAGCTCGCAAGCGAGCTATAATGGCTTAATTATTACGCTTAAAATCAGGAGGAACCATGATAGGAATAGTTGGGCTTATAGTTCTGATTCTGGATATCATTGCCATCCTTGATATCCTAAAAAGTTCAGCAGATACAGTGAAGAAACTGTTATGGATCATTTTGATTGTGGTCCTGCCCGTTATAGGCATGATCCTTTATTTTTTGATCGAAAAGAGGAAATTGTTTTAAGGAGCAGAGAAGGGAGGTCGGAGTGAAGAAAAAAGAAACTTTTATCGACAAATTAGCCGCACAGCTTAAGGAATGGGTCGAAATCGATGAGCAGAAAGCTATGTCGGACAATGGTAGTAGTGAGGTAAAACATCATTTCTTGAAAGATTTGAAATATTGATGCGGGCATGGAATAAAACATTAGGAGGCAGACAAATGTCATTAATTTCAGTTGTCGTAGTGTTAGTTGTTGTTGGCGTGGCCCTATGGTTGATTAATACTTATATACCTATGGATAGTAAAATCAAGTCTATCCTGAATGTCGTTGTGATCATTGTTGTCGCCATTTGGTTATTGCAGGCATTCGGTATATTGGGTAACATTAACGACGTGCGTATTAGATAAGATTATCCTAAAGTATTTTTTGGGGAGGCAGTATGATAGGAATAGCGACGTTTTTAGTATTGGTTCTGGATATTAGCGCAATCGTTGATATTCTGAAAAGTTCTGCGGATACGGCCAATAAGGCGTTGTGGATCGTCCTGATACTCATTTTGCCAGTTATCGGCATGGTGCTTTATTTTCTGATCGTAAAGAAAAAATATGAAAAAGCTTACGTTAGTAGTGCTCGCAGCTTTATTTTTGATGATCTCGACCGTAGGATGCAACGCGGCCAGGGGAGCGGGGAAAGACATAGAAAGCGCGGGGAAACATATTGAAAATATCGGTAAATAATGGGCAAGGAAGTTAAAGATGGAATTTACATTCCCAAAAGATTTCTTGTGGGGCGCATCCACTTCATCTCATCAGGTCGAGGGGAATAATACCAATAACGATTGGTGGCAGTGGGAGCAAACTCGAGACCTTCAGTCGCGTTCCGGTCAGGCTTGCGATCACTGGAATCGCTTTGAAGAGGATTTTAAACTTGCCCAAACTTTCGGGTTTACAGCTCATCGTCTTTCCCTCGAATGGAGCCGCATTGAGCCATCACCCGGGCAATTTAACAGTTCAGCTATTGAGCATTATCGCAAAATGATCCTTTCGCTGAAATCCAAGGGAATCGAGCCTATCGTTACATTAAATCATTTTACTATACCTTTATGGTTGGTGGGCCAGGGAGGATGGCTATCGGACAAAAGTCCGGAACTTTTTGCTAAATATGTAGAAAAGACGACAGAAGCGCTGGGTGCTGATATTCATTATTGGATCACAATAAATGAGCCGGCTGTTTATGCGCATAAAAGCTATATAATTGGACAATGGCCGCCGGGAGAGAAGTCAGTAAGCAAAGCGTTTAAAGTTGTAAAAAATCTGGCCGATGCGCATGTCTTGGCTTACGGCAAGATCAAAGAAGTGTATGTCCAAAAAAAATGGAAAAGGCCGGCCATCGGAGTGGCTCAACAAGTGCTTATATTTACGCCTTTTTCGGGCCTATCGTTGTGGGATTGGATTTCTGCGAGTATACGGGATAGGTTGATCAATCATCTGTTTGTACAGGCTTTGATTCGGGGTAAAGCAAAAGTTTCATGGATTTTCAGTATAAGACTTTCTAGAGCGAAAACTCTGGATTTTATAGGTTTAAATTATTATATGCGGGAACATGTCCATAATAGCGGGTTTAAGCCATTCGACATTTTCTCCGATAAAATCAAAGTTGCTTTAAATAAATCTCGAGGTAAGATTAATTTTCTTGGGTGGGAAATCTATCCGAAAGGATTGTATACGCTCATAAGGATATTTTCAAAATACAAATTACCGATTTTAATTTCAGAAAACGGCATTTGCACAGATGATGATCGTGAGCGTACGGAGTTTATAGCAGAGCATATTAAGTCTGTAGCTTTGGCTATGAAGGAGGGTGTCCATGTGCTTGGCTATCTCTATTGGTCGCTTTTGGATAATTTTGAATGGGCTGAGGGCTTTGCGCCAAGATTTGGGTTGATAGAGGTTGATTATACAACACAAGAACGGAAAATCCGGGATTCGGCAAAAAAATATGAAGAGATCATCAGGTCAGGCAAGATAAACATTTAACAGCATGTAAAGGCTCAGAGAATATAAGGTTACTGTAATGAAAAATTTATTAAAGATAGACAGCAATTCCAGAAAAGAGATTATCAAAGTATTTGTTGCAGGTACTATAGTCAATGCTACAGACTTCGGCGTTTATTATATCCTATTTCATTTCATGCTTTTTAGTATAGCCAAAGCGATCTCTTTTACGTGCGCGGGTATTGTAGGATATCTGCTTTATAAGTATTGGGCATTCAAGCGCAGTCAGTCTTCATATTCAGAATTTGGCCGGTATGCACTGATTAATTTCTTAGCTTTAGGGATTAACGTAGTAATAAATCAAATCATTCTTAACATCTGGCATGGCGCCATTTATCCGGCATTGATAATTGCCACCATATGCACCAGCCTGTTTGCCTTTATTTGCTTTAAATGGTGGGTTTTCAGGATCCTTTTAACGGAGAAGGTATATTTTATGTGGTGGAAATGGTTCCCCTGGAGATCTTTAGTTAGTGATGTCGCGCGAAGGCAGGGTTTTATAGATCCTATCAAAGTGCTTTCTCAGTTAGAGAAGTTTGCGCAGCCTTCGGAGGTGACAGCTCCTACGGAACTGTTGCGCTCAGGTGTTGTTTTACACGCTCGTGGCCTGATGAATAGTTTAGCTATCCAGCATAATCTTGATTGGATCTGGCCTTATTGGGTGGAGCGCCAATATGATCCTCAAGACGAGGCATTTATTCCCAGGTCCTTTTCATTGACTCAAATTAATCTTACCCATAGAAATTGGACAGCCGTAGGAATACCTGACGGCACTGAATTCCCTCTCGTGGATCCTCGGGGTCTATTCACTCCCTTTTATGATGGATGGTCTATTGACGTATGGGTCATTCCAATCGAGGGAGAACCGTTGATCCCATCGCGCAGTCCGAACGTATTACAAAAGATGGTTATGGATGATAACCTCTGCGTGGTAACAGAATCAAGCCTTGATACATTAAAGCTGCGATTGGAAGCGCAAGTTATTGGCTCGGCTGTAGCACCTATTTGTCGGGTTAAGATTAAAGGGTCCGCCTCCGTAAAAGCACAGATAGTTGTTTCCCTTAGACCATATAACCCCGAAGGCGTGAGTTTAATAAATAACATTGCTCTCCTTGACGATTCGTTGGGTTGGCAGGTAAACAAAAAAAATATCGTATATTTTGATCGGCCTCCCGGCCAATATATATTTTCAGATTATCTTCGAGGCGATGTTTATAGTCGTCTGTCATCAATGGAAAATGAAAAAGAAATTTCATGCAAAGTCGGTATGGCCAGCTCCGCAGCGCTATATATAATAGAACCTGGAAGCTCACAGGAAATTACAATTTCAGTGCCTTTAACGAAAGATAGAATAGAAAAAGTAGCATATTCGGGATACGAAGAAACCGCGCAAGAGACATGGAAGACGAGTCTTAAAGGCATTTGCGCGCTACAGATACCCGATAAAAATTTTAAATTTCTATATGATGCCGCTATCCATACTATGATTTTACATTCTCCAAAGGAAGTTTATCCGGGGCCATATATTTATCGCAGATTTTGGTTTAGAGATGCCGCTTTTATATTATACGGTCTCTTGTGCGTAGGATTGAAGGAACGCGTTTACAGGGCATTGGATTGTTTTCGTTCTCGTCAAACATTGCAAGGTTATTTCTTGTCCCAGGAAGGGGAATGGGATTCCAACGGCGAGGCCTTGTGGATCATTCGTCAATATTGTGAGATGACAGGAAATGTGCCACCAAAAGAATGGCAAGACTCGATAAGCAAGGCTGGCAAGTGGATATGCAAAAAGCGCTTATCCGGGGATTTGCTCTCCCCCCACGCAGGTTTATTACCATCGGGATTTAGCGCTGAGCATTTGGGGCCGAATGATTTTTATTATTGGGATGACTTTTGGGCTGTAGCGGGATTAAGGGCAGCTGCATTTTTGAGCGCCGCATACAAGGATAATGACGAGGCAAGCCATTTTGAAGAGGAAGCGTATACGTTGCTGAAAAGTATCGATCAAAGCATAAAGAAAGTGGAAGGTCGATTAAAACGCCCTGCGATACCGGCATCTCCTTATCGACGCTTAGATACGGGAGCGATCGGTTCACTAGTTGCCGGATATCCGCTTCACGTTTTTGAAGAAAATGACCCAAGAATTTTGGATACGACCGAGTATTTAATGAAAAATTGTTTGGTCCATGGCGGATTTTTTCATGATATGACCCATTCGGGGATTAATCCTTATCTTACGTTACATTTAGCTCAGAACCTTTTGCGCGCCGGTGATTCCAGATATCTTGGTTTAATGACAGCGGTGGCGAAGCTGGCGTCATCTACTGGGCAATGGCCTGAGTCGGTACATCCACGTACAGGCGGCGGATGTATGGGGGATGGGCAGCATGTATGGGCTGCAGCGGAGTGGGTCTTGATAATAAGAAATTGTTTTGTACGCGAAGAATGCGATGGATTAATTTTATGTTCCGGTATTCCACGAATTTGGCTGGAGAAAGATCAAGCGCTTGCGTTTGGGCCTGCGCCAACAAAATTTGGAGATATTCAAATACACATAAAGCCAAAAGGGCAAAACATCCATATCGAATGGCATGGACAGTGGCTTACGAAAGAGCCATCAATAGACATTTGTCTGCCCGGATTTGCGAACGTGAGAATTATGCCCGGAACGACCTCTATCGAATTAAAATATGGAGCGGGTAAATGACAGAGACTTTTACGGATAAATTCAGGGAATTTATTATGGTGAAATCCGGAAATATAATTTATCCGGAGGAGATAGAAGAGGCTTATACAAAGGTTGCTCCTATCAAAGAGATGTGCGTCTTTACGGTCTCCGGAATGAAGGGTGAAAAGGGCGCGAAGGTTCTTTGGGCTGTCATTTGGCCGGATCTTGATAAATTCAGGGAATTTGACGAAGTGAACCTGCGTTCCGTTCTTATGGAAAGGTTTGATAATGCTTCTCAATCACTGCCATCCTATAAAAGAATAAAAGGTTTTACGATCACACTGGATGATCTGCCGCATAATCTGTTCGGTAAGATAGAAAGACATGCGGTCAAGAAGTTATACGAACCCAGAGTTATTGCGGGAATTGAAGGCGCTCTTCCGGTGCCGGGGGTACCTTCGGCAGGCGATCTTCTGCTGACGGGGTCCGAGACCGGTAAAATCATTCTGGAATGCTTGAAAGAGCAGGGCAACATTGAGAGACCTATAATTCTTGAGGATTCATTAGAGCTGGACCTTGGCATAGATTCATTAGGCAGAATAGAGCTTGCGTCGCGACTCGAGTTAGCTTTTGGCGCCGATATAAAAGATGAGGCGATCTCAAGAGCGTTCGGTGTAAAGGACCTTATTCTGGGGGTAATGGATGCGCTCGAGGGAGCTAAGGAGATACCCCGGGAGGACCTGGGCATATCTCTGGGACCGGATTACTGGAAAGAAACTTTACATGTGCTGCCAAAAAAAGAAAATCTGGAAGTACTCGAATTAAGCACCGGTTTTTTTGCGTGGCTGTTTCGGTTTATTTGCACAGCCATAATTTGCACATATATAAAACTGTTCTTTGGTATTAAGATAGAGGGAGCAGAGAATGTGCCCGAAGAAGGAGCATATATAATATATCCCAACCACACGAGTTTTCTCGATGGCGCTGCCATTATCGCAAGCCTACCGCGCAGACCAGTCTTTCAGCTATTTTACTTCGTGTTTGGACCCTACTATTTCAGGCCGTTCCTAAAGAACCGCGTGCTAAGAAATATGATAAAGATGGGGAGGATCATCCCTTTTGATTTTTCAGCGCATTTTTTAGAGGCGCTGCGCAGTTGTTATTTCGTATTACATCATGGCAAAGGTTTGTGCTACTTTCCGGAAGGGATGCGTAGCAGTACAGGCGAAGTCGGAAAATTTAAGAAAGGGTTTGGCGTCCTGTCTAAAGAAACGGGCGCAAGGCTAGTACCTGTAGCAATAGAAGGGACTCACGAAGCTTGGGCCAGTACTGCAAGATATCCCAAGCGCCATCTGATCAGAGTGAGGTTCGGCAAGCCGCTTCTTCCGGAAGACCTGGAAAAGGAAGGGCTGGATATGGGCGCAAAAAATAGTTATGACGCTATATGCGTGGCGGCCAGAAAAGCGCTTATCGAACTAAAGGATAAATAATGAGAATTGTAATGATGACGAATACCTATTTTCCGATCGTGGGAGGGTTAGAACAATCGGTTTATTCTTTTAGTCAGGAATTTAGAAGACTGGGGCATGAGGTTTTAATTGTTACTCCGACTTTTCAGGGTATGCCGATAGAGGAGCCGGGCGTTATTCGCATTCCGGCATTTCAAAAATTCAGCGGGTCTATTTTCTCCGTTAATTTTCCGGCCTCCAGGCTCTTAACGCATCTAATGGAAGAATTCGCTCCGGATATAGTGCATAGCCATTGCCCGTTCTTTATGGGAGATTTTGCGTTACGCCTTAGTCGCCAGCACGCGATACCGCTCATTTTTACTTATCACTGTATGTTTGAACAATATGTGCATGATTGGCCTGTTCAAAATGAGGGAGTAAAACGATTTATTGTAAAACTTGCCGCCGGATATGCCAATATGGTCGACCGGGTGATCGTTCCCACCGAAAGCGTGCAGGAGATCCTGCTTAAAAGAGGCGTCAAGACTCCGATGTCCGTGATCCCTACAGGGGTAGACGTAGCTCATTTTTCCAAAGGCGATGGGAAGGCCTTTCGTCAGAAGAATCAGATCCCTCTCGAGGCTAAGGTGATCGGCCACGCGGGACGGCTGGCTCCGGAGAAGAACCTGGACTTCCTGATAAATTGTATGGTTGAAGCATTAAAGAAAGACCCAAAGATCCATGCCCTTATTGTCGGCAAGGGCCCTGCCGAAAAGATGATCCAGGATACATTTAAAGAGGCCGGCCTTAAAGATAGATTGCACTTAGTCGGGGTTCTGCATTATCAGGAGCTGGTAGACGCATATTTTGCCATGGACCTCTTTGCCTTTGCATCCTTAAGCGAGACTCAGGGCATTGTTCTCATCGAAGCCATGGCAGCAGGTGTTCCTGTGGTAGCGTTGGATGCGCCGGGAGCGCGGGACGTTGTAGAAGACCGCAAGAACGGGCGACTGTTAGATCAGATGGACCAACAGAGCTATGCTGACGCGTTACTTTCTGTGTTAAACAGTTCTCCTGAAGAATCGAAGATCATGGAAGAAGCTGCGCGAGTTACAGCGCAGAAATATACGATCAACATTTCTGCCAAGCACATGCTGGAAATATATGAAGATGCGAGATCAAGAAAGTCTATTTCGGTAGGTAAGAAGAATAGTTCTCAGTTTCTGTTCCTGTGGCGTATGAAATCGGAACTGGATATTTTCAAGAATTATTTTAGTTCCGTTGGCAAATCGATATTCGAAGGAAATTTTAATAAGACAGAACCCAGACAGATCGTTGACACAAACGCCGATCTCCCCCAGGGCGGGACACCTTCTTTGGCGGGAGAGAGCGAACCTGACCATTATGTGATGACAGAAGACGGCAAGCGCATAGCTTTCAATCATATCAAAGGCGGATTTTCTAAAGTCGTTATACTTGCGCCCGGATTTTACAATAATAAGGATACGTATTTGTTTAAAAAGATGGCTGATGAATTCAGTAAAGAATACGATGTTATCGTGTTCGATTTTAGAGGGCATGGCAAGTCGAGCGATGTTTTTACGTGGACTGCACATGAGCAGAAGGATTTGCGGGCGATCATTGCCTACGCGAAAGAAGCTAAGTATGTGAAAGTTGGCGTAGTCGGGTTTTCACTAGGCGCTGCGATCGCATTGATCGAAGCGAGCTGTAATCAGAGCATCGATAGCGTGATAGCTGTCAGCACTCCATCAGGTTTAGGCAGTATCAATTACCATTTTTGGGAAAAAGATATGTGGGAAGACCTGAAACTTAATTTTGGGGTAAAGGGACGTGGGAAGGGCGTTAGGATGGGAAGCCCGTCGTTAACGAAGACCCGGCCCCGCGATATCGTTAATAAGATATCGCCCACAGCGGTACTATTTATTCATGGTGAAAAAGACTGGCTGGTAAAGATGAGTAACAGCCAGCTTCTATTTGACAAGGCCAGGAATCCCAAATCCCTGACGATCATTAAGGGCGGTGGACATGCGGAGAGGGTATTTGACGTCTTCCCGGATCAATTCATGAAGATATGTTTGGACAGATTCAAGGAAACGCTAAAATGAAAGACGAATTAGTTATACATAAGATGTTTGCTCAAGCTTCTTCTCAATATTCAGACAGGGTATGCTTTCAGATAAAGAAAGGATCTGACTGGGAGAGGTGGACATATAAGCAAATAGATGACTTCTATCTGGGGATAGGCGCGTTCCTTATCGGTCAGAGCTATAAAAAAGGCGACTTCGCGGCTATATGCCTGGAGAATCGACCGGAATGGGGAGTGATCTATTTAGGCATAATGGCTGCCGGCTTGACCTGTGTTCCTTTAGACCCACAGCTGGCGGAGAAAGAGATAGAAAATCTCATCAATGACTGTGCCGCAAAGATCATATTTGTATCCAATGCCGTTTTTCAGGCAAAAAAAATAGATAAGATAAAAAGCGGCCTGAGCAAGATCGTTATACTGGACCTGGATATAGAAAAAGATAACCTGATAGGCCTGTCACAGGTTAAATCTGTCTCGCCCAATGGTATCGTATGGCCCGAAGTTTTGCCCGAAGATGTCGCTTCGCTCATCTATACATCAGGAACCACCGGCACGCCAAAAGGTGTGATGCTCACGCACAAGAATTTTTGCTCTAATTTTCAAAGTCTCGATAAGCTGAAGATCTTCTCTGATAAGGATAATTTCATTTCTATATTGCCGTTACATCACGCCTTCCCTTTTATGCTTACTCTGATCTTGCCCCTTTTCCGCCAGGTACGGGTTACGTATGCTTCAAGCCTGAGGCCCGATGAATTAATGACATCGATGAGAGAGGCCGGAGTAACGGTATTGCCTGGGGTACCACAGCTTTTTTATATGTTTTATACTCAAATATCAGCAAAACTAAAGAAAATACCTTTTTTACTCAGGGTACCTATGTCAGGTATGATAGAGGTATTGTGGCAGTTCAGAAGACTCACCGGAATAAATATAAGCAGGCTAATTCTGCAGAAGATACACCGGCCATTTGGAGAATCTGTAAGATTTTTCGTATCCGGCGGCGCTAAGTTAAATGAAGAAGCGGGGAGATTTCTCGTCAAGATCGGTTTCACAATACTGGAAGGATACGGGCTTACCGAAACATCGCCAGGAGTAGCTTTAAATCCGTTAAAAAAACAGAAGATCGGTTCAGTCGGAAAAGTGTGGTCGGATGTAGATGTGAAGATTGTCGATCCTGACGCTTCCGGCATGGGTGAAATAGTGATTAAGGGCCCCAATATCATGAAAGGCTACTATAAACGGCCGGACGACACCGCGAGCGTCTTAAAGGACGGCTGGTTTTACTCCGGTGACCTGGGTCATATAGATAGGGACGGATATCTTTATATCACAGGAAGAAAAAAAGAGATGATCGTTTTGAGCTCCGGGAAAAAGATCTTTCCCGATGAGATCGAATCTCATTATGCTAAGAGCCCCTACATCAAAGAGATATGCGTCGTCGGTGTCGGCGAAGAGGGAGTCGAGGAGGAAAGGCTGGCTGCCGTGGTAGTGCCAAATCCCGACTATTACCGTAAACTCGGGGAGGTTAACCTTAACAGTAAACTAAAGTGGGAACTGGAAAATATATCCGCTGGCCTTGCTTCCTACCAGCGCATTAAGGGTTTTATTATAGTAAAGGAAGATATCCCGCGCACGAGGATGGGCAAGATAGTAAGGTATGAAGTCAGGAAGAAATATCTGGATGAGCTTAAAGGCGTAAAAGTAAAAGGCCCGGTGGAAGAAATTCCCGTTTCAGATGAGGATCTTAAGCTGCTATCTTCTGATGTTGGTGGGAAGGCTATCGAAGCCCTGAGTAAACATTCAAAGTCAGGAAGGAAGATCGGCCTGACCGATCATCTTGAATTAGATCTCGGTATCGATTCGTTGGGCCGCGTGGAGCTGCTGATGGTGCTGGAGCAGGCATTTAATAATCGCATGCCCGATGAACTATTGACTAAGGTCTTTACAGTAAAAGAGCTTATTCTCGAGATAGAGAAATTGGCCCAAAGCGGAGAATCTCAAGGACCCGTTTCGCAAGCTAAACGCCAGGCTTCATGGAATGAGATCTTAAGCGAAGAACCCGCCAAAGATATGATCAATAAATTATATCTGACGCATAGCCGGATGATGCGTTTAGCAATAAGGGTATTCACCGAAACCGTGCGCCTTATTTTCAGGTTGTTCTGGCTACTCAGAATTTTTGGAACGGAAAATATCCCGAAAAATGGCAAGTGCATCTTATGTGTTAATCATGGCAGTTATCTAGATGGTTTTATAGTTATGGCTTCTACGCCTGCGGGTCTGCGAAAAGACCTTTTCGTCATCGGTTTTGGAGGCTATTTTGATCATTTCTTGATCAGAAATTTAGCAAGATGTATAGGAGCTATTCCCATAGATCCGGGCACGCACCTCATAGAATCTATGCAAGCATCTTCTTATATTCTGAAAAACGATAAAATACTCTGTATCTTCCCGGAGGGAGAAAGGACTATCGATGGAAAAGTCCAGGAATTCAAAAAAGGCGTAGGGATATTAGCGAAAGAGTTGAATGTCCCGCTGATTCCCGTACGCATAAACGGTTCCTATGAATCCTGGCCGAGGACAAAGCGTTTTCCTGTTTTGCGTCCGATTACGATAACATTTGGAAAGCCGCATAATTTCGAAGAGCTCAAAAATGAAGGGCTGAAATTAGGGGCCAAAGAGGATTATGAAGCGATAGCCTTTGGTATAAGGGAAGAGGTTGTGAAACTTAAGTGATTATACCTATGTACAATTGACCGATTTCCGAATTTTCAGTAAGATCAAGTCGAAAACATAATGAATTAATAGCGCATAACTGACAAAGGAGGAAGTGACGTGGTAATCAAGGATCTGAGAGCAGGCCAGCCTGTTACCATTGAGCTTATCGACAGCTCTATAGGCACAGACGAAGAAACGATGGTCCGTAAGATCGTCGCTTATCCTATGCCGGCACCTATCCTACGGGAATCTATTGGACAGCTCGAGGTTATAGACGCTCAGGCCGGAACGCTTGTTATCGAGCAGAAAGCAGTACCAAGCGAAACAGGGGAAAATAAACTGTAACGCAATAACGGGTAACAAAAAATTTATCTTATGGATGCTCACCATTTTTTCTGAAGGTGTTTGCACAAAGAGCCGAAAGCTGAAGCAGACGAAGAGCGGCATTAAGAGACATATAAACTGATAGGCGATGAGATCATGCGGCAGATCGCGGAAATTAAAAGGATACATGGAAAAAAGTCATAAAATTATTATTTCGCTTATTGGAGTTGCGATATTGATCGTGGCGATGTCAGTAATAACGATATCGTTATCAGTTTTCATGCACATGGAGAAATCCGCTGAACTGCGAAAGAATACCTTTATTGTGCTAAACAATGCGGACGATCTTTTATCTGAATTGGTAGATGCTGAGACCGGTCAGCGCGGTTATTTGCTGACTGATAACGAGACTTTTTTGAAGCCGTACTTGGCGGTGCGCGATAGCATCAGCAGTAATCTGGGAAAATTACGTCAAATTTCCTTAAGTAGCGCTGCTAATAAGCATCTGGACGCGCTGAGGCCATTGATAGATGCCAAATTGGCGTATTTAGCGCGCAACATCGAATTGTACAGTAGTGGTGACATTGCTACTGCGCTGGCGAATGTACGCGGTGGCCAGGACAAGCGGTTGATGGATTCGATTCGCTCCGAGATGAAGAGCTTCGTCTTGGTAGAACAAGGCGCTCTGGCGCAACACGATGCACAATTTCAGGGAGAGCTACGTATATTATTTATTTTCATCGTTATCGCCAGTCTGCTGATATTGCTCTTTTCGCTTTCTTTCGTGTATTTGATATATCGTGAAACAGATCAGCGGCTTAAGAATTTAGTCCATCTCGAAACAAAACATTTGCTCGATATTCAGGAGAAGACGAATAACGAGCTACAGCTCATCAATACTGCCCTGCAGATCAGCGAAGAAAAATTCGCAGTTACGCTCAGTTCCATCGGCGACGCGGTAATGGCTACCGATGCCGAAGGTCGCGTTACATTTTTAAATGCTGTTGCAGAAAAGCTTACCGGCTGGATGCAGGCGAAAGCCTCCGGGCGACCGTCGGATGAGATCTTTAACATAATTAACGAGGAAACCCGTCAACCCTCCGCCAGTCCAATAAGGGAAGTCCTGTCACATGGAACTGCGAAGAACCTGGCTAACCACACCATACTGATTGCTCGCGGCGGCGGCGAGTGCGCTATCGCCGACAGTTGCGCGCCTATCCTTAATCGCGAGGGACGGGTGTTCGGCGCCGTGCTGGTGTTTCGTGATGTAACGGAGCGCAAGGCGGTAGAAGATGGACTGGAAAAGACCCGGAAGGAACTGGAGATAACTAAGATATCCGAAGATGCCGACCGTGAATACGCGGAGAGTATTATCAACACTGTGCGTGAGCCATTGATCGTTTTGGATCAGGACCTAAGGGTAGTCACCGCCAGCCGCTCTTTTTATGAAGTCTTTAAAGTAAACACTAAAGAGACTGTGGGACAGCTTATCTATGATTTGGGCAATAAACAGTGGAACATTCCCAAGCTACGGGAGCTTCTGGAAACCATTCTTCCCCAGAAGACAACCTTTGATAACTATGAGGTTGAACACGACTTCACCGCTATAGGCCGCCGCATAATGCTATTGGATGCCCGGCAAATCCAAAGAGTACTGGGGAAAGAACGTATCATTCTCCTGGCTATCGAAGACATCACCGAGCGTAAGAAGGCCGAAGAAGCCACTAAAGAAGCCATGGAATCAAAGTCAAAGTTCACCTCTATGGTATCCCACGAGCTTAGGAGTCCGTTGACAGTTATTATGGAAAGCATCAATCTTGTTTTGGAGGGGTTGGTGGGGAGCGTTACTGATGAGCAGAAAGATATTTTAGATACCGCAAAGAGCAATATCGACAGGTTGGGGCGCCTTATTAATAACGTTTTAGATTTTCAGAAGATGGAAGCCGGAAAAATGGAGCTCGATATCAAAGAGTACGATATTAATAAGATAGTGCTGGAAACGAGTAGGGAGATGAATTTTCTGGCGGAAGAGAAGGACATGAGCTTCACAGTAAACGCGGATGATAGTATACCCATGACAAAGTTTGATAAAGACAAGATTATTCAGGTTTTAACCAATTTATTGAGCAATGCCGTAAAGTTTACAGAAAAAGGCAATATATCCATTACTACGAAAAATGAGACTGATGTGATGCACGTGATGGTAGAGGATACCGGCCTTGGGATACAGGCCACAGATATACCCAAGCTCTTTCAGACATTTGAACAATTAGGCGGCGGACTTGGAAAGAAGAGAGGCGGTACAGGTCTCGGGCTGGCCATATCTAAAGAGATAATTCAAGCGCATAAAGGAAATATATGGGCGGAGTCGCAGCCTGGCAAAGGTTCGATATTGCATTTTACCCTGCCCATAAAATAGAGTGGAGGCTAAAGCGTGGCAAAGAAGATTCTGGTAGTAGATGATGAGCCGGATGTATTAAAGATCTTATTGCTAAGATTAAATAAGACCGGTTATGAGACGATCGGTGCCAGAGATGGCCGGGAGGCGCTGGAGATGGCACGCCAAATTATTCCGGATCTTATAATACTCGATTTCCATATGCCGGATATGAACGGTGATGAAGTTGCCAGAATCTTAAAAGAGGATAAAGACCTGAAGCATATCCCCATACTTTTGATTTCTGCTACTGTCACTTCTGTGGCACAAAGAGCTGAGGAATGCGGAGCTGACGGATACATTGCCAAGCCATTTCAGCCTAAAGAATTGATAAGCGCAGTAAAGAAGATGCTGGAACAATCGGAAAGCGTTAATTTGAAAAAGGAGATGGATCATGGGAGCAAAGATTCTAGTAGTAGATGATGAGTATGATGTGCAGAAAATGATCAGGATTCGATTAGAAAAAAATGGGTATACGGTTATCACCGCATCCAGCGGGAATGAGTGTATCGAAAAGGCGGCTGAAGAGAAGCCGAGCGTTATACTGTTAGACGTTTTACTATCGGGGCAAAACGGTTTTGAAGTATGTAAGCTACTTAAAGCAAACGTCAAAACGAAAGATATACCCGTTATTATGGTAACGGCACTCTTGGGAGAGTCTGTGCAACGGCGCGGAACAGAAAGCGGGGCAGAATACTTAATAAGCAAACCATTTGATCCTGAGGACCTTTTATGGGAAATCGAAGATGTCCTGAAAAAAGCGACAGCGGGTCTTAATGCTCCGGGGAGCTCTAAAATATACCATGCGGAAGTTGATAAAATAGGGCCGCTCCACGAAGAGAAGATATGAAGGTATTGATCATCGACGACAATCACGATCTTGTAAAACTGATGAAATGCAGATTTACGGGTTCGGGCCATGTGGTAGAGACAGCGTTTGCAGGCTACGAGGTATTGGGATTAGCTAAGTCAGGATATACTCCCGATGTTATTATTTTGGATTTATTTTTGCCCGAGATAAGCGGGCCAGAGTTAATAGCAACGCTCATAAACAGGTGGGAGTTTGCCAAGATTTATATTCACTCCGCGCACGCAAAGAATGCTAAGGCGTTTTCTCGTTCGGTATGTGGGTGCTTTCATAAGGGTACGCATTCGATTAAGGATATGATAAAGAAGATAGAGGTCGACAACCCAGCGAGCGCACAAAAGAAACATATCACCGTATAAGTGGTGAGATTATGCGATAGGGCGCAAAGCTGAATAGGAGGAGTTATGATAGGAATGGTGTCGCTTATAGTTTTGATTCTGGATATTATTGCCATTGTAGATATCCTGAAAAGCTCCGCGGAGGCAGGTAATAAGTTGTTGTGGATTATCCTGATACTAATTTTGCCTGTTATCGGAATGATTCTTTATTTTCTGCTTGGCAAGAAGAAATAGCTTAAAGGTGTTGAGCTAATGAAATTGAAAAAGATATTCTTAATAGCGATAGCACTTCTGATTTGCGTGTCAATCCTGCGCATTGCTAATTACAATACAAATTATGACTTACGTGGTCGCCTACTGGCGACTTAAAGAATAAATAGAGATGGGGTATATATGAAAAACGTAAGAACAGGATGGATGTCAGGCTTCCTTGCAGTTATTTTTTTAATGAGTGCGTTATTAATTCAGGGTTGCGCTACCATTAGGCCGCGAAATGCGGTGCCGATGGATTTTTCCGGAAAGGTTACTATCAGCGGCATGCCGGATATACGCACTGATATGGATAACCCCGATCCGATCGTTATGCAGAAGAGCCTGGTTGAGTCATTTAAAGAAGAAGGTCCGGTTAACTTCCTGGGCATAAAGGTCTATCCTGTGCTGGCTATCTCAGGCGGTGGGGCTAACGGTGCTTATGGCGCAGGGCTATTAAAAGGATGGTCTAAGGAGGGTTCACGCCCGACTTTTAAGATTATTACAGGTGTCAGTAGTGGGTCGCTAATCGCTCTTTATGCGTTTTTAGGAAAAGATTACGATGACCAGCTCGAGCATTTTTTTACCACAATATCAACCAAAGATATAATGAGAAAAAATAACGTATTCAAAATTATATTCGGAGACTCACTCATGAGCTCCGCTCCGATGGCTAAAAAGATCGCATCTATTGTGGATGGAAAATTAATGGCAAAGGTTGTCGAAGAACATAAACGCGGCCGCAGGCTATTCGTAGGTACCGTAAATCTTGACGCGCAGGAATTTGTCGTATGGGATATGGGCGCTATTGCGTGTAAAGGGGGCGGTGATTCGTTGATGATGTTCCGAAAGATACTCATGGCCTCAAGTTCTCTGCCAATGACGTTTCCTCCGGTAACTTTTAAAGTTTCTGCCGAGTCCGGAGAGCTTTATGATGAAATGCACGTAGATGGCGGTACTATGAGAGGCGTATTTTCTATTGACCGATTAACAAAGAACATGGAAGGAGCGGCTAAGCTTTTCGGTATCGATCCATCAAAATACAGGCCGCAGATCTATATATTAAGCAACGGTTATATGTCGCCTAATAGACAGCAGGTAAAAGACAGCCTGGTAGATATAAGCGTGCGCTCACTTGACACGGTGGTGGCAGCAGCAAATAACGGGGATATTTACAGGCTCTATTCCACTGCTAAAAGAAGGGGCCTGGATTTCAATTTAGCGTATATTCCGGCCGATTTTAAGCCTAATTCAAAAGAGCTGTTTGACACGAAAGAAATGCAGAGGCTCTTTAAACGCGGATATGATGATGCTGTCAGCGGATATAAATGGCATAAGACGCCTCCCGGATATGGGGCGGAGGATGAAGCAGCGGAAAAGACGGAATGAAAAATATCATCGAACTAACCAGGAGGATGAGATGAAAAGATATGTCGTAATATGTAGCTTGGCAATGCTGGCGATGTTTACTGTTGCTGCGATTGCTCCCGCGGACTGTTTTGCGTGGAGACCGCAATATAAACAAGAACTAACCGATAACCCAAAGCTTGGTGAGGCAAACGGGCTCTATAAAAAAGCAATACTATGGATAGAGAATGGAGACGGTGTGCATGAACCCCAAAGGGCAACGGAGTTTTATGCTAATGCAGAGTCATATCTAACTAAGACTATCTTAAAACTAAAAGAGCTTGGCCTAAAATATAACATCGACGTATCCAAGGATGTCGAGTTTTGTGAAAAGTTGGTGAGAGAGACACATGCGAAGCAAGGTATGGCGAAGAGAGAGAATAAGTAGGCGCTAAATGATAAAAATGCTATGGGGAATAGGATAATAAGGTATGGGGACGTGAGGGCCATAAGTAAAAAGTGGCTGGCGGGTATTCTAGTGATTGTTCTTCCGATCAGCTTAATATCGATACGGAGCTGTACTATTGTGCGGACACGGTGCGCAGCTCCGATAGACTTTGGTGAAAAAGTTTCTATAAGCGGCATGTCGGATATCCGCTCATATATTGATGACCCCGATCCGGTCGTTATGCAGAAGAGCCTGATAGATTCATTTAAAGAAGAGGGTAGCGGCGATTATCCTACTAACGAGTTCGGCATAAAGACTTATCCCGTGCTGGCCGTTTCAGGCGCCGGGGCTAACGGCGCTTATGGGGCAGGGTTCTTAAGAGGATGGTCTAAGGAGGGCTCGCGGCCGCTCTTTAAAATAATTACAGGCGTCAGCACCGGAGCGTTCATCGCCATATATGCGTTCTTAGGTAGAGATTACGATGACAGGCTCGAGAGTTTTTTTACGACTCTAGCGACTAAGGATATAATGAAGCGGAACAACGTCTTCAATATATTATCTGAAGGCTCTTTCATGAGTTCCGCGCCGCTGATCAAGAAGATCGCGTCATTTGTCGATGAGGATTTGATAGCCAGGGTGGCCAAAGAGCATAAACGCGGCCGCAGGCTATTCATAGGTACCGTAAATCTTGACGCGCAGGAATTTGTTGTTTGGGACATGGGGGCTGTTGCGTGTAAGGGCGGCCCTGATTCGGTGAAGATGTTCCGTAAAATAATTCTGGCTTCAAACTCGCTGCCAATGACGTTTCCTCCGGTATATTTTAAAGTCGTTTCCGCGTCCGGTGATATTTATGATGAGATGCATGTCGACGCCGGTACTATGAGAGGCGTCTTCTACATTGACCGTTTAACAAAAAATATGGAAGGTGCGGCTAAGATCTTAGGTATAGACCCCTCCAAATACAGGCCGCAAATATATATCTTAAGTAACTGTTCTATGTCACCTATTAGGCAACAGGTAAAAAAGAGTTTGGTAGCTATAAGCGTACGCGCTATTGACACGGTAGTGGCATCGGAGAATAGCGGGGATATCTACAGGCTCTATGCTAATGCGAAGAGGAGGGGTCTGGATTTTAATTTGGCTTATGTTCCAGCCGATTTTAAACCTCAGCTGAAAGAGCTGTTTGACAAAAAAGAGATGCGCAGACTATTTAATCGCGGATATGATGACGCGATCAGCGGATATAAGTGGCATAAGACACCACCTGGATATGAGGCAGAGGATGATGGCCCAAAAAATTGATGGGCTACCTTGTTCTGGCAAAGCCAGTATCGGTCCATACACGGTGGTAATATTCTCGCAGGATAAATAAGGTGAAAGCCATATAAGATTAAGTCCGGGTCAGGAAAGGCGGACATTCGTATCTATATATGAAGTAATAAGTTAAAGGATTTCCATTCAAAAATTACCGGACATTTTGTAAGCACAAGATAGGAGTTTATAAGATAGTGTTAAGCCCCTCACCACTTATTTTACCTGGAAACAAATAGGTAGATAGCATCGAAGCCCTCGTTAGAATGTACTGATGAGGGCTTTTTCTATGATTTCTGAAAAAATTTGCACAAAGAAGCAGTGCGAGGTATACTTAGCCCAAGATACATATGAGACCTTTTAATGGCGTAAGATATTCATCCTTCCGCATCCTATTCTTATCCCTTATTTTTCTTGCCGAATCTCCCGCTTTTGCCGCGACTGAGACCTATGAGAATTCAGTGGACAATGCCAAGGCGCATGCGGATAGTCCGGACGGTTGGGTTGTCACTGACGTCAACAAGGTCAGGGATATCATCAACGTATCCGAAGCCGGTTCCGTAGGAACGAACCCGTATGGCTTGAGATACTACGGCGCTGCATTAAATAATCAGTTGATCGTCAGAACGGCTGCCGAGAGCAAGTACTATGACGGTGAGTCAAGTACCGCAACCGCAGGCACTAACTATGTTATTTACAGGCCGGATCTGGCGACGATGAAGATGCAGTCATGGGTCACTACCGGAAATGATATGACATCGTTTATTGACGGTCAGGGTTTGATCCCGAGCACGGTAGCCAAGGGCATAGAGCGTGGCCTAGGTATGCCTGACAATGGCACTAGTGATACCATCTTTGAAATGGCGGTGACTGTCGGAAATTCCGGCGATAATATCCATCTTTTACGTCCAGTGCGTATGCCCGATCCCACCTCGTACAGCACTACTACCAGCGATTACGGAACAAGCGGCGCTATTCCTGCTGATGCACAAGCCGCGGGGCTTTGCACCAGTGAGCCTGATGCTGCGGCAGATAATGTATATGACAATTATAAAAAGGCTTACACGACCAAGGAAAATGAAACGTACAGTACCAAAAAGTTCCCCTGGTCGCAGCTGGGATATACCTACTATTGGGGCCAGGCTGAAGACCCACCCAAAAAGCTGAGCCAGGTGCAGGGCATGTCCGAGTTTATACTACTAAGCGGCACCGGCGATACCGCAGCCAAATCCCCGTCCGGCACCGATGAATCCGGAGTAGTGATAACAGTCGGTATTTATGCTATCCAATCCTATGTTTATACAAAGAATAATTCACAATATGGCAACGGTTACGCCAGCTTTAATGTTACCGGCCCATGCAACAGCCTTTGGGCTGGGGCGAGCTTTCAGGCGCTATCCAGCCTTGACGCAGCCACGCCCAACACTATTACGGTCGGCGCGAACGGAAGTATAAGCGGCGGCCAGGGTATTCTCGTCGGATCTCAAAATTATACGGTTACCAATTACGGGACCATTGAGACTGCTACAGGTATTAAAAAATTTAATGTTACTGGTAGCGAAAATATAGCCCTGCTCTTTAAAGGCGATACACATTCTTCGCCATATATCGGCAGCGTGAAGAATATCCTAAATAATTACGGCACAATAACTGGCCCGGGTGCAGGCGTGGATACCGCGGTGAAGGCCCTGGCCGGCAATACTGAGATCACCAATACGGGGGCCATTACCGGCACGACAGCTATCGATTGTTCTGCCAGCGCCGGGACAGTCTCCATAACCAACAGGGGAGTTATTACGGGTGGCATAAAATTGGCGGTTGCAACTCCTGCGACGCTCGATATAGGAAATACCGCATTGACAGTGACTAACGGTACCATCACCGCCTTGACGCTTCAGGCCAATTCCTCCAGCGATTTCGGCAGGCTTACGACCACAGGCACCCTGCTTAATGCGGCAACCACCATAAGTGTTGCGATAGAGGGATACGTCCCTAATAATACGACCTTCAAGGTGATGGATGCCTCGGGGGCAGGTATTGGGACCGTTCCCGGCACGATCACAACGACGAGCCCTGTATTCTCTATGTCCGGATCAGACTCGACCGGCGACCTCGTATTGACCGCGGCACGCGCGAACAGCTACAGTTCCTTTGCCCCGAACGCCAATGGTGCTGCCGCCGGCGCTGTTCTGAATTCCATCGCCGCGAGCGGCACAGCTACGGGCGACACACTCACAGTCCTCAGCTCTCTCGACTCTATGACCTCTGGCCAGGCGATCGGTGACGCGCTCGAATCGATGATACCGACTACCGATAACAGTATCCCGCAGACTACACAGGTGGGGATGAACCAGTTCGTCATGGCTTCGGTCTCACGGCTTGACAATTTTCAGGACCCTGCGCTCGCTGAGCCGTCGTCGCGGCCGGAGAGCCACCTCGATGACTATGTGCCGCAGACTCCTGAGGTCTGGACGCAAGGGTTCGGCACCTACATGCACCAGGATCCGCGCGCCAACTCGAATGGCTATGACGCTACTGTCTGGGGCACCGCCCTCGGATTTGACCTGCCGGTCCGAAAACCGCTTAAGGTAGGGGCGTCGGGAGGATTTGCCCAGGATTTTGTCAGGGCCAAAGACTCTTCTGCTCGCACCGACGTTGACAGCTACCAAGGTGCTCTCTACGGCACTTATGGTTGGGAACGCGCATATATCGACGTCCTTGCGGCATTCGCCTGCAATATCTATGATTCGTCGCGCCACGTCGCAGCCGGCATCATAGACCGGATCGCATCCGGCGCCTATAATGGCCAGCAGTATACCGGCTACATAGGGGGTGGATACCGTCTCGATATAAAAGAACTGGCAGTGACGCCGATCGTGTCATTTCAGTACATGCATCTGCGCGTTAACAGCTACGAGGAGACAGGGGCAGGTGCCCTCAGTCTCAATGTTAGTGCGCAGGATACCGATGTAGCCCAGACCGGCCTGGGAGTCAAGTTCGCGCGCCAGCTCGACTTTACGCAAGGCTCGCTCATCCCCGAACTGCGGGTAAAATGGCTCTATGACTGGATCGGTGACGATCAGCAGCTGACGTCGACATTCACCGGGGGCGGCGGCGCTTTCACGACGAATGGTTTCACACCGGCTCAGTCGAGCTACGACTTCGGGGCAAAGCTCACGTTCATCACCCATTGCAATATCACCATCTCCGCCAACTATGACTTCGAACTCAAAGAGGACTACTATGGCCATTACGGTTACGCCGAGCTAAGGTATAGATTTTAGATATATCAGTTTCGGATAGCTTGCCACCGCTTATCATATATGTTTTCTCCCGCGCAGGTTGAGTCGATACCACGGCGTTCGCCTGTAGCACAAGTTTTATTAAAGACAACCTGAGAACGTCCATAGGGATAGTCGTAACTAATTTACATAATCCTGAGAAGTACTTACTACATGATTGAAAGGGTACTTTAGGCGCTATCACGATCGTGCTATAATACATAAAAGAGGATAAGAAAGAAGTGGCATATTTAAAAGTATGTGTGCTTAGAAGCAGTTCTAGCGGTAATTGCACCGCTATCTGGACGGCTAAATCCGGTATTTTGATTGATTGCGCTGGTATTGACTTAGAGGAAATCGAAGAAGATCTAAGAGATATTGAACTATACCCATCCCAGATTAACGGCATTGTCATAACGCATGGTCATGAAGATCATATCTGTAAAAATACTTTCAAAATAGCGGGTCGTTACGATATACCGATCTATATACACCATGATACATACCAAATCGTTAAGAAACGATATCGTGTTAAAGATCATCAATTTGAAATAATACATCACACGGAGAGGCCATTTATAATAAATGAGTTGAAGATCATGCCCTTCAAAACGTTCCACGGCGGCGGCTATGTAGGTAAGCCGTTCGGCTTTTGCATAGAATATAAGCATGAGGACTCGTATCGCAAAGTGGGTTTTTTGACAGATACGAGCAAGGTAATTGATAGCATGATTAGGATGTTGCACGATTGCCAGTGTCTCATAATTGAATGTAACCATGATACAGAGTTAGCGCAGGAAAGATCGCCAAATCAATCAACCTGGAGAGAGCATCTTAACAATGAGGCTGTCGCTGAAGCGTTGATAAAAATTAAGAATGGTTCTACCGATAGTTTAGCTCTAAAACATGTCTTTCTGGCACATATTAGCGAAAGACATAATGAGTCAGGGACTCTCATTAATCGGATATCAGATGGGATTCGTAAAGAGAATATTACGGATTGTAATCTAATTCTCACCCATCGCGCAAAAAGGACCCAGATTAAAGAGATATTATGAGACTCCATTCCGATCAAACAATACTAACAGACCAGCTACCTATACATCTAAATATCAACGATGAATTTAAGACAGCCTTTGATCTTATGGAGAATACCAAGGAATGTCTTTATATCACAGGTAAGGCGGGTACCGGTAAATCAACTCTGCTAAAATATTTTAAGGCCCATACGGGTAAAAAGATAGTCGTGTTAGCCCCGACGGGTGTTGCGGCAATCAATATAGGCGGTCAGACCATCCACTCATTTTTTAGGCTACCTCCCAAGATTATTCAAAAGGACGCAATAAAACGCCTTAAGGATAAGGACTTGATCGGGAATCTTGACATGGTAATAATAGACGAAGTATCGATGGTTAGAGCGGACCTTATGGACGGCATCGATTATGCATTGCGTCTTAACCGCGGTAAGATGAAGACACCATTTGGCGGAGTTCAAATGGTATTTTTCGGAGATCTTTTCCAGCTATCTCCTGTGGTTGAAAATGAAGCAAGACAGCTTTTGAAAGAGCTATATGCAACTTCTTATTTTTTCAGCGCTAAAGTGTTTGACGGTTGCCATATCAGGTCCATAGAGTTGTCGAATATATATAGACAAAAAGATGACTCGTTCATGGAGCTATTAAATAGGGTCAGGAATAGGGAGCATACCGAAGAGGACCTGAATACATTAAATAATAGGGTTCAAGGAGATGCTATGGTTTCTAATAAAGATGCCGTGGTGATCCTGACAACTACAAACAGCTTGGCAAACACAATAAACAAGGATCGCTTATCAAAGCTTCCCGGGAAAGAGATGACATATGAGGCGATGGCAACCGGGAAATTTGAAGAGTCGGCATATCCGACGGAAATATCCTTAAGACTGAAAAAAGGCGCGCAGGTAATGCTGATAAGAAATGATCCTGCCAAACAATGGGTGAATGGCACGCTTGCGAAAGTCGTCGCCTTATCGGACGATTCGATAGTCGTAGATATTAACGGGCGAATATGCAATGTTCCCATCGTTAAGTGGCAGAAGATCGAGTATAGCTATAATGAGGATGAAGACAAAATAGAGGATGAGGTAGTGGGGGATTTTGCGCAATACCCTATAAAGCTGGCCTGGGCAATAACTATTCATAAGAGCCAGGGGCAGACTTTTGACAAGGTCATAATAGATCTGGGATATGGCGCATTTACTCACGGCCAGCTATATGTAGCATTAAGCAGATGCACTCGCCTGGACGGTATAAGACTTAAGCGGCCGGTGACCCACAACGACATAATATTTGATCGGCGTATTTATGAAATCAAGGATCGGTTCGCCAGTCTATTTTAACAGGTAAAAAATTAAAATTATTGCGCGCCAGCAGATTTGCTTTTGCGCATAAATCAAGTATACTTCATCTTTGGATAGTATTTTTGTGCTTGCGGGAGAACACTCTGTTTGTAGTGGCGTAAAATGGCGATAGATATAGTGAAATTGCAGAATAAATGGAGGTGAATATGGATAGTATGAAGATGCTGTGTTTGGTGATGGTTCTGGGGTTTTCGATGATCATCGGAGGCGTTTCGATGGCTCAGGATGATGACGGTGGTAGCGCAGGCTCGGATGCCGGAGGCAGTGTAAGTGCTGTCGCGGACGAGAGTGATTCGGGTGCGGGAACTGTCGAAGAGAGTGACTCGAGTGCAGTAACCACGGAAGAGAGCGACGCTAGCACAGGAACTGTCGAAGAGAGTGTTTCGGATGCCGGGGGGGTGGGCACTGAAAGCACGTCAGGCGTTGCGGAAGAGGAATCAGCGCAATATGAAGAAACTCCCACCGACAATACTGATCAGGGAAATGTAGAAGAAAGTGTCGTAGAAGAGAGTTATGAGGAGAAGACAGGGCCGGTGGTCAGCTCACAGCCGGTTACAACGACAACCGTTGCCACAGCTTATGAAAAAAGGGCCGTGGTATATGATAAAAATCCGAGAATTGTTACAAGGGTTTCAACCGGAGCGAACAAGGGGAAGACTGTCGTGAGAGATGTTCGCAATTCAGGCAGTATTAAGCCAAAGGAATCTGTACCCACGCAAAGCAAGGAAATCGTTAAGCCGAGCGTATCCGTCGCCGCTCAGGGCAAAGATAGTGTACAAGTCATCCCTCCTTCCGCAAATAGCACAGTGAAGAAGGCCGTAAATAAACAGGGTGTAATGCCGATTACCACACCAGCTGTCGTGCAGAATATCACAGAGGGTAAGACGGTTGTAGCAGGTACCGGGGAAGTAAAGCAGAAAACAGTTAAAAAGGTCAAGGGCAAAGACGATAAGAGCAAAGTAGTCAAGAGTAAAGATGTTGATAATAAGGATCAAAAAAATCAGGATAATGCACCGGATATAACTCAGGATATGAAGGCCAAATAAAGAGGGTTGCATGCGGCATCCTGTAGAATGGTCTACGCCACTAATTCTCGTGGTCTGTCTGTTAATTATTGCGGGCCATGTCATTGTTGCACATGCAGTCACTGACAATGCAGTGCGCCGGGGAGCTGTATCAGGTGGTGGTGCGAGCGCGCAGAATGAAGACAGCGATAATGCCGAGGAACGAAAACTCCCTGAGTTGAGCCTTGGAAGATGGGAACCTTTGTTTGAGATGGGCGAAAGTATCTATCCATCGGTCATTGTCAGCACTGCTACATTAAAGGCCGGACTATGGGATGATACGGATAAACAGCATATGGGAGATCCTTGGGGAGTAATCGGCATAACGGTTCGTGGTATAAAAGACGATTGCCTCATAAAAGTGGAGATATCCGGCAGCAGTTTTATCAAGCCAAGTGTATTTACCGGAATGTTGGCAAAAAAGGATATCGTATATTGTGTTTACCCTACACTGAAATATGATTATGAAAAATTACTCGGCGTTAAACAGACAGTGCCAGAAACTATCAGTTTTGAGGTCTCGATCGGCAATAAGCCCGTCGATGAAAAATCCGTTCGAGTACAGGTCCGGCCGATAAACGAGAGCGTATACACTTTTGTCGATTCTTCAGGTAACACAAACGACGTTTCATATTTCTTTGCCGCCTATGTAAACGAGAACCACCCGTTCATAAAAAAGATAATGAAAGAAGCTATCGATGCCGGAAGAGTGAGCGGGTTTTCCGGTTATCAGGGCGATAAAGATGACGTTAAGGCAGAGATTGAGGCGGTCTGGGATACCCTTAGGAAACAGGGCATGCATTACAGTTCCATGACTGCAAGCGCGGATGATGATAATCCATATATCAGCAGTCAGTATGTGAGGCTGTTAGGGGAGAGCATTAATTACGGACAAGCCAATTGTGTGGATGGCTCTGTACTGATGGCGTCTATATTTCGAAAGATAGGCCTGGACGTAAGTCTGGTCGAGGTGCCTGACCATATGTTCATCGCGGTTAGTCTCGATAGCGAAGGTAAGGAGATAATTTATATCGAGACGACAGCTCTGGGTGATTCAACACTCGACGAGGCGATCGAAACCGGGTATGAGCAGCATGGGGAAGCAAAGGACAAATTCGATTCTCAAAAAAAAGAGGATCAGGAATATAATATTATCAACATCCAGAACGCCCGCCTGATGGGTATAATGCCTATTAAGGATTCTTCAGCCATATAAATAAAGGGAACGGCTCTATTTAATTTGTCAAACATCACCCTGTTATACGCGCGGGCGATAAGCAGGGATTACACCCTTTATAGTTCTCATTTCCCGTATAGCACCTTCAGTTGTTCTACCGTAGGATTATCGGAATAGTACTCACCCTGTGGCCCGACATATCCACTACCGGATCTTTTCAGCGTTACTGCCGTATAGCCGTTTCTTGAATTTGGAATGTTTATTATTAAAGCTTCTTGAGATTGCGACGAAGTCTGCGTGACGGGGGCAGTGGTAATAGGAGCTGGTTCAGTTACTATCATCGCAGGTTGGACCAACATAGGCGGCGGAACGACAATGTAGCCACCGTATACATATGGCCTATAATAATAATTATCATAATAGTAGTAAGGAACGCCTCCAGCCATAATAGTAGCATGCCTTGGCGGCAGAGCATCGATGAGCGCTCCGACGACAAGTGCGGATACGGCGATATCAAACCCGAGCCACCCATGCCTATACCATCTACCATCACGGTAATAGTGCCTATCTCCTCCTCTTCCACGGTCTACATCCCTATGCTGATTACCGCCATGAGGCTGTGCGAACGCCTCCGAGCAAGGCAGTGCAAGCGCTAGGGCCGATATGATAACTACCACTGCTATGTGTTTAGAGTATTTTTTTAACATATTGATTCCCCTTTCTTTGTCTTCTACGACTTAGACACCGGGAATAGAAAAAAAGTTCCCGTAAAAAGCAAACCATTCGGCTAATTATATATTTTGGCTAAAAAAATTTAGGCCGAGGCCGCGGACGCAGGCTGTTTAGGTAAGGCGAGATGACGATGGGCATGGCAGTACGAAGAAAAATTATAGATACTTAAGAGACGCTTACAGCTGGAAAGCCTGCAGAATCTGCGTTTTCTATTGGACTTTATTATTATTGCCATTTAGTGGCTGCTCTTTAGGCGCATTGGCGGCGAGATCGCCGGTAACCTGCGAAGTGGTTTCCTCAGGCTGCGCGTTCTTTTTATCTATCTTGCGCTGCATCTTTTCTTCTTTTTTCTTTTTCTTCGACAGCTCTCTTTGATATTTCTTATATGAATAATTGTCTCTTGCCAATTCAGTCTCTCTTTCTGGAGTCCTTACTAAGTCGTGCTAAGATGGCCATTTGCCTTTTAGCCTGGGCAATGGGTCTGGCCGGAAAGCCCAGGACAGTCGCACCGCTCTTTAAATTACCGATAACGCCGGTTTTAGCCGCTATAATTACGTTGTCTCCGATCGTCAGATTGTCGGCGATTCCTGATTGTCCGCCCATGGTAACATTATCTCCCAGCGTGGCACTGCCGGAAATGCCGCACTGCGCCGCTATGAGACAATTTTTACCCATCTTTACGTTATGGGCGATTTGACACAGATTATCTATCTTTGTACCGGCGCCGATGACAGTGTCGCTTAATGATCCTCTGTCAATGGTAGTATTAGATCCAATCTCTACATTATTCTCGACGATCACCCTGCCCAGTTGCGGAAATTTATATATCTTATCCTTATCCTTCACATAGCCAAATCCATCGGAGCCGATTACTACGCCGCTATGCAAAGTTACGTTTTTCTGTAATTTTGTGTTTTCATATAGAGTGACGTTGGGATATATATGACAGAACGAATCTATCTCGCAATTCTTCTTTATAGAGGAGTTGGATTCTATTATGACACGATCTCCTATCTTCACGCCTTCCTCTATAGAGACGCTTGACCCTATCCAGACATTCTTCCCCATATTAACCGAATCCGATACGGTAGCCATTGGATGTATGAACGACTCTCTGTCTTTTGGCGTGTTAAATGTGTTGTAGATGATCAGGAACGAAAGTTTCGGATTTGTTACCCTGATAAGCGTTTTGGAGGATTTTCTTATAGTTTTATTCGTAAGCACGCATGAGGCATTGCTATGTTCGGCTTCGGCAAGCTTTGTCTCGTCTATGGCAAAGGTAAGGTCGCCCAGCTTTGCTTTCTCTATGCCGCTCAAGCCATTAATGTCGATGTCACCACTGCCTTCCACCAGGCCTTCTATAAGATGTGCCAATTCCTTGATCTTCATATTATCCGTAACCTCTTTTGATTATATCGTTGGGTTTCTATGCAGAATTTGCCCGATCCTTCATAGGACCATAGTATAGCAGAAATGCGCCGATTAAGATAGACATATTAAATTATCCCTTCGAGAACTGTTTGACTAAAAGCAATATATGGTATATAGTTACTTTAAGTTTGTTCTATAGAAAAACAAGAAGGGGGTGATTGGAATGGCAAAAATTAATATGAAATCTTCGACGTCATCTTGCTCGCAGACGCAGTTTTCGGATGCGGTAAAGAAGAAAGCTTATGAGCTTTACGAGAAGAGCGGCCGCAAAAGCGGACGTGATCTTGCAAACTGGCTTGAAGCGGAGAAGATCGTAAGATCGCAGAAATGCTCTTGCTAAATACTTAGAAGAGTGCAAGCGATTCGAGTATTTAAGGCCAGAGGGGGTGAATAACGATGGGTTGCGGATCATGTGGATCGAAGAAAACGAAAAAAGGCGGCAAGAAAAAGTAATAATTTATTAGATATCGTTACGTAGGCCATTTGCGAATAGGCCCACAAGAAGTACGTTGTAAAAGTAAGAGATAAGGGCAGTTTTATCGATAAGACCTTAGCTCTTACTTTTTTTACTATTTAATTTATGGGTTGACAGAGATGCTGCCGATGTGATATATAATACTATTGATTGTCAATGCCATTTACTATTAAGGGGGTTAGTTATGGGCAGTCTTACGCTTACCGATTTTGCCGACAAGATCGGGGACATAATGTCTGCCTTCTCGAGGGAGTTTCTTAGAAATCAGACGATCGAATATTATAAGGTTAAGCTGACCTTGCCTCAATGCGTGATACTCGATATGCTGGCTAAGAACGGTGAACTGAACATGTCCGATCTCTCTAAGAGTATGGGCGTTACCACCGCCGCGATGACAGGCATAGTAGAAAGACTGGTAAGGGATGGCCATGTGGTCAGGATCAGCGACCCGGCCGACAGGCGCGTCATAAAAATAAGGCTGACAGCGAAGGGTAATAAGTCTGTAAAGATGATCCATAGCCACAGGCGGCAGATGGTGATTAAACTATTCAGTGTTTTATCGCTAATCGAAAGAGATGAATATTTAAGGTTATTGTCGAAGATAAGAGATGGTATTAAAGGTTGAAATATAAGATGAAAAAGATACTCGCGGTTATAATGATTTGCGCTTTAACCCTAAGCTGTAATCCATCCTATGTTATGAGCGAAGGTGATTCTACGGCTAGTGCCGCGCATAAAGTACCCGCGGAAGTGAAACCTAAAAATAGTAAGTCGACCATAGAGCCCGGCGCTTCCGGTAATTTATCTATGCGGCATTCTCTGGTTAACCCTGCGCTTACGCTCTCCGATTGCTATCGAATGTCTCTGGTGCAGAGCGAGATAATCGCTATTGACGCAGATTTTATTAAATTGACTGAGGCGCATTTCCTGCAGGCCATTTCGATAATGATGCCGAACGCCTCATTTCAATCATACGATTTCCAGCAGGCGGATAATACTATCGAAGATGTAGGAGGGGGCGCTTCTTCGGCTTTCGCGAATCTTAAGAGTTCGACGCGTAATTTTAATTATACGCAGACCCTTTTTAATGGTTTTAAGGCGATAGCCGCCATAAGGGGCTCGAAGTATGAGCGTAATCAGAGAACGGAAGAGAAGATACGCGCCGAACAACTGCTATTGGTCGACGTGGCTAACGCATTTTATCTCTTGATCGAGAAGCGGCAGGATATTAAGGTGCTTTCTATGACCAAATCAGCCCTTTCCAGACGCGTTAAAGAACTGCGGGACAGGGCAGATATTGGTAAATCGAGGCCCAGTGAAATAGTTTATGCGAAGGCGCAACTCTATGGTGTCGATGCCTCCCTGGAGATTTCGAAGAGCCAGGAGATCATCGCGCGTCAATTATTGGAATTCCTGATAGGGCACTCGGTCGGGGAGGTCTCGGACACATACAAATTTCCCGCAATGTTATTTTCGGAAGGGTATTATCTCTCTTTGGCCGATAACCGCCCGGATGTTATAGCTGCGAAATACACCTGGCTATTGTCAAAGGAAAATATAGTGGTGGCGGACAGTGGTTTCTTCCCAGAAGTGAACATCGAGGCCAACTATTATACACAGCGCGCCGGGTTGGATAAAGGGACGGATTGGGATGTCGCGCTGGTAGTGAATGTACCCATATTTGACGGTGGATTGACGCTGGGTAATTCAAAGGCGGCGAATTTACAAGCGGATCAAGCAGGATTATTGTATCACAGAACAAGGCGCACGGCGCCATATGACATTAAGAACACGTACGTTACCCTGAAGACCGCAATGGCCGTATGTGAAGCACTTCGTAAAACATATACTACCGCTAAACTTAATTACCATCTGCAAAGAAAAGATTACTTACGAAGCCTTGTCAACAACCTGGACGTGCTCACTTCGATACAGACACTGCAGGACTCCGAGAGAAATTATATGCATGCGCTCTATGAGTCAAAGCGCCAGTATTGGCAGCTTAGAGTAGCTGTAGGACAGAGTGGAACGGAGAGTTTAAATGACGCTTTCTGATCTTTCTATTAAACGGCCGGTCTTTGGGTGGATGCTGATGATAGGTGTCATCGTCTTCGGCGTCATCGGTTTCTCCCGGTTAGGTGTAAGCCAGTTACCCGATATCGATTTTCCGGTAGTATCCGTAGCGATCACCTGGGAAGGTGCCGCGCCCGAGGTTATGGAGACGGACGTTACGGATATAGTCGAAGATGCCGTGATGAGCGTCGAAGGAGTTAAGGAAGTTACTTCGACATCCATGCAGGGACTGACGCAGATATCGATAGAGTTTAACCTTAATCGCAATATTGATGTGGCATTGCAGGAAGTCCAGACTAAGATTGCGCAGGCGCAGAGAAATCTGCCGAAGGATATAGACCCCCCCATAGTAACCAAGACCAATCCTGAAGATCAGCCGATAATGTTTGTAGCGCTTTCAGGAGAGCGGCCTCTCAAAGAGCTTATCCATTATGTGAATGAAACATTGAAAGACCAATTCACTACGGTTCCGGGCGTCGGCGAGATCAGGCTCGGAGGTTATGTCGAGCCGAACCTGAGAGTGTGGCTTAATGCAGGAAAGATGCAGGAGAAACAGCTTACTGTAGAAGACATTCTGGGAGCTATTGGTTTTCAGCATGCCGATCTTCCGGCCGGATATATTGATACCGGGCTTAAGGAGGTCAACGTCCGTGTTTATGGCGAGGCGACCACGCCGGAACAATTTGAAAATATAATAATACCGCAACGTATACGTGGAGGCCCGATCTGGAAGAATATGCGCATCGGCGATGTGGGCAAAGTCGAAGATGGTCTGGCGGATATCCGCAGAATGTCGCGCAGTTGGGGCAGGACTGCAATCGGCCTGGGGATAGTAAAACAGCGCGGGACTAACGCCATGGAAGTGGCTAAGGGCGTAAAAAAGAAAGTGGCGGAACTGCAGAAGATTTTACCTTCGGGCACACACCTGGCGGTAGTATTTGACGCAACTCAGTTTATTCAGGATTCCGTGGATGAGTTGGAGAGGAATCTGATCCTTTCGATCATCCTGACATCGGTTGTATGCCTCGTATTCCTCGGCTCCTGGAGCGCTAATATCAATGTCCTCTTATCTATACCATTCTCTCTGGCTGGCGCATTCCTGGTCCTGTATTTCATGGGCTTCACTATCAACGTCTTCACCATGCTCGGTCTTTCGCTGGTCATAGGTATAGTAGTAGACGATGCCATTATGGTCCTGGAGAATATCTCGCGTTATCAGGAGAAGGGAGAGTCGCGCCTGAACTCGGCTCTTATAGGAGCGCGGGAGATAACTTTTGCGGCTGTCGCCACATCGGTCGCTATATTGGCTATATTCATACCTGTCATATTTATGCAGGGCATCATAGGCAAATTCTTCTTCCAGTTCGGAGTCACTATTTCAGTAGCGGTAATGTTCTCTTTACTGGAAGCTATCACCATTACCCCGATGAGGTGTTCGCAATTTTTGAATGTAGGGCATACTACGAAGCTGGGTCATATCATCGATAAGATCATGAAATCTATATCCGGATGGTATCGTGCCAGCCTATCCCGTTTATTGGACATGCCTAAATTAGTGCTTATCATCACGACCATTGTATTTATCGCTTCCTTAACACTAACATCAGTTATAAAGAAAGAATTCGTTCCATCGCAGGACCAGGGGCGTTTTTTAGCCAGGATAACCCTGCCTCTGGGCTCATCAATAGAGAATACCAATGAAATATTTCTTAAGGCCGAAAAGTATCTCATGGGACGCAGTGATATAGAGACATATTTTAGTGCTGTCGGCAGTTTTACCGGAGGACAGGTTAATTCAGGGTTTCTCTTTATTACGATGAAGCCCCGGGACAAACGTCCTATGATAAACGGGCATCATGAGACCCAGGCCGAATTTATGCAGGAGTCCCGTAAGGCATTCGGTGCGATTCCCGGAGTCGATCGTGCGGTAATTCAGGATCTTTCTTTAAGTGGCTTTACCGCCCAGCGCGGGTTTCCTGTCGAATTTACGGTAAGGGGGTCTGATTGGGATAAGCTCGGAGAGTGCGGTCAGGAGATAATGAAGAAGATGAAGGCCTCGGGCTTCATGACCGATATCGATACCGACTATCAGCTTGGCATGCCGGAATTACAGATCCACCCTGACCGTGAAAAGGCTGCGGAACACGGTGTTAGCGTGCTCTCCATAGCCGACACTATCAACGCCATGGTCGGAGGAGTTCGTCAGGGTAAGTACACCAGCCGGGGAAAACGTTACGATGTCAGGGTGCGGCTACTCGAATCCGACAGGTCAAACCCGGCAGATATTAATAAGATGTGGGTCCGCAACCAATTCGGAGAGGTCGTGCCGCTATCGAGCGTGGTAACGGCAGAAGTTAAGCCGAGCCTTTTTTCGATCACCCGTAAAAACCGTGAGCGTGCCGTGAGCATCTTTGCGAACCCAGCCCCTAAACATTCGCAGCAGGAAGCGCTCAATGAAGTCATGAAAATAGGAAAACAGGTCCTGCCGGAAGGATATCGCATAGTATTCTCCGGGGGAGCCCAGGCCTTTAAAGAATCCTTTCAGGGATTGATATTTACCCTCATTTTGGGAATTTTTGTAGCATACATGGTGCTTGGCGTCCAGTTTGACAGTTTTATTCATCCCGTCACGGTACTTTTAGCCCTGCCATTCAGCATCACCGGAGCATTTTTATTGCTCTTCCTGACCGGCAACTCCCTTAACCTGTACAGCATGATAGGGCTCATTCTTCTCATGGGTATCGTTAAAAAGAATTCTATCCTCCTGGTCGACTTTACGAATGAACGGTGCAAACAAGGCATGGGGGTCAGAGAGGCGCTTCTGGATGCCTGCCCTATAAGATTACGCCCGATCTTAATGACATCCATAGCGATAATCGCCGCCGCCATACCGGAAGCGCTTTCAAAAGGTTCCGGATCGGAGACGATGGTGCCCATGGCTATTTCTGTTATTGGAGGAGTAACGCTTTCCACGATTTTAACGCTATTTGTAGTTCCGTGCGCTTACGAAATATTCTCTAAGTTTGAATCCAGCAGGAGACACCCTCCCGGAGATAATAAAGAAACTCCACAGTCGAAATAAGTAGAAATATATAATCTGGCTTAGAAGCTTTTCATTGTGTATAATATATTCGATGCTTACAGAGTATATACCGGATCATAGAAAAGAACGCGATAATCGATTACTGCGATTTGCCGCTCTTATTATTTCCTCTATCGTTGTTTTGGCGCTGGGATACAGTGACTACATCGCAGGGCCTTATATTTCCTTTCAGATATTTTATCTTATACCTATTGCCTTGGTCGCATGGTTTGCAGGGCTGTGGTTTAGTATTACGCCTCTGGCGTTGAGCGTTCTGATCTGGTTCTTTGACGAAACTCTCAGGTCCCCCGACTACGGTAATCCTGCCATTCCTTATTGGAATCTGGTTATTAAAATAATCTTCTTTGTGATATTTATTTATACCTTGCACGGTTTGAGGCGGGCGCTGGATCGCGAAAAGACCGTATCAAGGATAGACTACCTAACCGGAATAGCGAACAGCAGATATTTCCATGAAATGGCCTATAAAGAACTGAATAGAACGAATAGATATGATAGGCCACTGACGTTAGCTTATATAGACTTGGATAATTTTAAACGAATTAATGATACTTTTGGGCACGTTGCAGGGGACACCATGCTGCGTACCACAGCATATGTGCTGAAGAATAGTGTAAGGGCTTCAGATACGGTAGCTCGTATAGGCGGTGACGAATTTGCCATATTATTTCCGGAGACAGATTACGCATCCGGAGATGTCGTAGCCGGGAGAATACGCAGAGAGATATTAAGCATGATAGATAAGAACAGATGGTTCAGTACTATAAGCATGGGAGTTCTGACATGCATAAATCCGCCGTCTAATATAGATACGCTCATAACGAAAGCCGATAGATTGATGTACCTGGCGAAAGAAGAGGGCAAGAATATAATTAAGCACGAATCAATTTAATAGGATATTGATTTGATATAAACGATTATGTAATATGATAATGGCATGGTGACAATAAATATGAATTTCTACGGAGCTAAATGATAATATCCAGGCGACATAAGAGACTTTCGCTTAAGACCAGGGTTTTTAGAAAAATAGAAGATATTTCTCCGGAGGTATGGAATAAGGTATATCCGGATGTTCTGGAGGGGTATAATTTTTTCAGAACGCTCGATGAATCCGCACTGGATCAATTCTCCTTCTATTATATCATGGCTTATGAGGGCAAGAAGGCTATAGGCGCTGCCACATGCTTCCTGATGAAATACTCTCTCGATACTAGTGTAAACGGACCGCTACGCAGATTGTCAAACGCCATTAAAAAGCTTAGGCCGAATATATTTAGCTTAAAAGCCATAGCGTGCGGTATACCCATAGGCCCGGCCCACATAGGCATCGTGGGTGAACGGGAAAAGGTGATCCATGTTTTGACCAGGCGAATCGAGCAGATAGCGAGGAAAGAGAAGTGCGCGGTGATCGCATTTAAAGATTTCCATGGCGAGCACACCAGAGATCTCGACCCGCTTCAAAGGCAGGGATACGTTAAGCTCGATAGCCTGCCCACGACCGAAATGAACGTTTGGTTTAAAGATTTCGAGGAGTATCTTAATACTCTGAGCGCTGCGTCCAGATACGATCTAAGAAGAAAATTTAGGAAGGTTGACGGCCAATTTAAGCTGGACATGCAGATAGTCAGCATGCTCAGCGAGCATGATCTGAGAGATGTATATAAGCTCTATCTGGATATAGTTGATAAACATGACATGGGTTTTGAGCTTCTTCCGATGGCGTTCTTTAAAAATATTTCGAAGAATATGCCTGAAGAGACGAAGTATTTTCTGTGGCATATGGACGGAAAGCTCGTCGCATTTCTTTTATGTCTGGTTTCCAAGGATCGGCTGATAGACTATTACGTCGGGCTCGACTATTCAATCGCCCATAAGTACCATCTGTACTTCGTTAAGTTCAGAGACATCATGAACTGGTGTATAAAGAACAAAATAAAGACGTACGAGATGGGTATCACCGGTTATGAGCCCAAGAGAAGGTTGGGCTTCGAATTTGTGCCGCTATACATTTATGCGAAACTTCGCAACAGATGGATGAGGCCTGCATTTAAGATCGCGTGCCAGCTGTTGAAATTTGAGAACTTCGATCCTGCATTAAAGGCCGCTAAAGAGTCATCTAGAAAACAGGTGCCGCGCAAATGAAGAACAATGGGCTTACATTAAAAATATTCCTGCTCATAGTGCTGAATGATATAGGCGATACGATCGCACAGTTTTTTATGAAGAAGGGTTTGAATCAAGTAGGAATCAATGATATAGGTCTTGGCAATATAGCGGAATTTGCGGTCAAAGGCTCATCATCGCCGCTGGTCTGGCTCGGCATATTAGTATTAATACTAAACTTCTTTTTATGGATCGTAATACTTTCACGCGTTGACCTGAGCATCGCTATGCCGGTGGGAAGCACCTCCTATATATTTGTCGCAATAGTCGCTATGGTATTCCTCCATGAGCACGTCAGCTTACTTCGATGGGTGGGGATAGCACTTATAGTATTCGGCATACACTTTGTTTCGCAGAGTACGAAAGGCGGAAGAGAGGCGAAGACATGATAAAAGTTTTGTTCTTAATCATAGTAGCCGAAGCATGGACTGCCGTTGGGCAGGTCCTATTTAAAAAGAGCACTAATTCTATCGAGGTCCATAGCCTGCGCACCACCGGAAATATGGCGCGTTTTATAAAAAATATTACCTCCAAGCCTATGATATGGGTAGGGCTATTATCTATGTCGATCGGTATGGTTGTGTGGCTGATAGCTCTGGCGCAAGCGGACCTCAGCATTGTATTTTCCATAGGAAGCATTCAATATATTCTGATACTGTTTCTGGCGCATTATCTTCTGGGTGAAAAGATCGACAAAATGAAGTTAATAGGAACCCTCCTGGTTGCAGTAGGCATAATACTAATCGCTATAAGCTGAAATGACCAAAAGACTGATTCACGTCATCGTAATGTTCGCTGTGGTATTCGCGGTAGCCTTAGGCTACCTGACTGCCATTACACTACCTGTTAAAATCCACGATACAGTCATCGGAGAACTCGAGAGCTCTTCAGGCAAGAAAGTTTTTGTACAGTCGATCAATTTTAATCTCTTCAGGGGGCTGGTCTTAGAAAATGTGGTAATTTATGATCGCGCCTCAATATTTATATGGGCCAGGAGCGTATCGTGCGGCGTCCCGTTTTCTTATATATCAGGATCGTCTACCGCAATACCTTCGGTGACTATCGACTCCCCGGCCATATATCTCGACAGAAGACCTGACGGATCGTTTAATATCTCCGAGTTTATTCGGGCGGGCTATAAACCCAGTGCCGCCTCCATCCTGGTCAATAGAATCATAGTGCATAACGGCCGGGCCATATTCATTGATAGGACACTTAATCCAATATTTAAAGAACGGATTGACGATATAACCGCGGATGTAAAATTTTCTTTACCTGATAAGATAGCGCTGAATCTCTCCTGCAGTATTCCCGCAAATAACCCCATATATTTTAAATTCGCCGGCGTATATTTCATATCGAGCCAGGAATTAGCCGGGCACACAGCTATTAAGGGCCTGATTCTAAGCGAATTCAAAGATTATTATAAAGCCACCGGTGTTCTATTCCCTGATGGGGATATAGATGTGGAAGCTAATACTCATTTAAAGGATAACGCATTGGAGCTTGACATCACCGGCCGGGCAGATGGCTTATCGATAATTAAAAATAAGTTTAGTTTTAAGGCGGATTCGTTTATAAAGATGATGCTGCGATATGACCTGAAGGTGAAGACATTGGAATATGCGGGCAAGTTTGACGTTCAGCGGATGGATATAGAAGGCATCGATGTCATAGGCAAGTTAGAAAATATTAAGGCGTTGATAGAATTCGATGATTCCAGGCTTTGGTCGGAAAACGTAATGGCGGAAGCTTATGGCGTAAGATGGAATGCCCGGATAAATATATTTAATTTTGCCGCGCCGGTGATAGACATATACGCGGACTCCACGGCCAGGCTAAGCAATATTCAAAATATGCTGAAGAACAAGTTTAATATTAAGCTTCCGAACGATATCTCAGGCAAGGCCGACATTAATCTGGCTATACAATCCCAGTCTGGCGCTCCGGTCAACGTCAATGGTTACGCTATGCTTAGATCCGCGACAATATCGCTAGGCAGCGGTAATTTTCCGATCGAGGGTGTCACCGGTGAGGTCCAATTCAACCTTAACGGAGCGAAATGGTCTAAGGTCAAGCTGAAGTACCGCGACGCCTTATATCTGTCATCCGGTGAGCTTACTAATTTCGTCTCCCCGAAAATAAAGATGGATGTCTCTTCGAAAGACATATTGATAAAGTCAGTATTATCCGTAAATAAAAATGTAACCAAGATCCTACAGCTGGAAGGCAGATATCTGGGGACTGCGCTCTCTTGCGTAGGCGACATAGATTTTATCGGAGACAAAGCTATAGCTACAGTCAGCGGCGCTGTTAACATAGACCTGAAGGATCTTAAGAAGCTGTATAAGAGTTCCGCAGTCCTCCAAAAATTGAAACTTTCCGGTCAGGCAAAAGCAGAGTGCGGTATTAAGGGAGACGTAAAAAATATTAAGACATGCTCTATGCGCGTTAAGGTGAGAAGTCAATCAATATATGCTTACGGTTTAAAACTGTCCGACGTAATTATAGACTATGTGCAATCCGGAGGCATTGGCCAGGTCAAATCTTTGAGATCGGGATTATATGGCGGAAGCCTGTATGCCTCGGGTAAGATCGATTGGACCACGAAAGGGCTTCCATACTCTTTCAACGTCGATGCCAAAGATGTTAAACTCGAGAACCTTAAGATGGATATGGGGTTTAAGGATAAATATGTTTCCGGCGATATGAAGGCGTTAGCCACCTTATCCGGCACATTCAAGGATACTACGAAGTTTTCCGGAGCCGGCAGGGTTTCGATCACTAGCGGCAGATTATGGCAATTAAATCTGTTTAAAGGATTGGGGTCATTAATATTCTCAAGCGACTTCAACGATATAGTATTCACCGAAGGTTCTTCCGATGTGAAGATGTCGAACAAAGATTTCGTAATTAATAATTTTGTGTTGAAGAGCGATCTATTAAACCTATATGGCTCAGGGACCATAGGAATCGATAAATCTATCAATGCTATGCTTAGGCCGGAGATCAAGGAATCCGCGATGGGTTCCGGAACCCATGAGAAGATCATGATGGCCGTCAGCGGCAACACCGTTATTAAAATAACGGGAACTATCGGGAAGCCGGAGTATAAGACTCAGGCGAATTTCGGCGATGTTGTGGGCGGAATAGCGAACGCAATATTCCGGCAGTAAGCATAAGATTATGTTGCAAAAAATGATGGCACAGGTATAGACTTATGGGTATGGGTAAAATCGAAATCAAGTGCTCGCATATAGCCATCGTGCTACTGACAATCTTAGTGCTGGGTATCGAGTCATGGGCTGTCAGCGTGGGCTATGATGAATTCGACTACTGGGAGGGGACTAAGACCGTAAGAGCCTGCAGGCGCTATGATAGCGAGGCGCACCTTAGGCAAAAGCTCTATTATTGGAAGGACGGCGTAACTCTTCAGCAGGAAGAGAGGTATGATCTAGAGGGTAATACGGTCGTAAAGATTCATTATAATGCCGACGGAAAGATGCAGACAAACGTGGATGGCTGGGCAGCTATGAGAGCGCGTTATGAGGATAAGAGGCCGGTAGTGGAGAGTTTCTACGGTGAGGACGGAAAGCTGGTGGCCCGCAAGATATATAATTCGTCAGGGCGGCTTGTCGTCAGACAGATGGTTGGAGATCAGGACTTCGATCCTTACGAACAGTTCGAAGCTCAGCCGATGATGGGCGAGAGGGTGCTATATTACGACAGGAGCGGCCAGCTTAAAGGATCCGCCGGCGGATATAGGCAGGAATAAATATTATGGTTTTGCGAAAATATACTTCGGGGCCCCGCCTGACTCGATGTAAACTATGTCAGTCGGGCAGGCTGCCGCGAGGCGCCCTTTCGTCTTGGCGCTCGTATGGGGTTTACAATTTGAGTAAGATGAGACGGGTACCTGTACTGCCCCATCCCATACTTCGCGCCTACGGCCTCAAGGGCATCCATCGCGTCACCCATACGATATTTTCGCTATAATGATTGGATAAGGAATATATGGAAGCGAACAACATCTTCAGGACACTGCATTATCGCAACTTTCGACTATTCTTCATGGGGCAGAATATCTCGCTAATCGGCACCTGGATGCAACAGGTGGCGATGGGTTGGCTCGTATACAGGATGACGAGTTCACCGCTACTCCTGGGCGTCGTCGGGTTTTCCAGCCAGATACCTACGTTCATATTAAGTCCCATCGGTGGGGTCGTGGCCGATAGGTTCAATCGCCATAAGATGCTTGTAGTAACTCAAATATTATCGATGGTGCAGGCGCTTATACTGGCTCTTCTTGCGCTGACGGGCCATATACAGGTCTGGCATATCATAGTTTTAGGCTTTACTCTGGGCTGTATAAATTCATTCGATATCCCCATAAGGCAGTCGTTTCTGGTTGAGATGGTCGAGAAAAAAGAAAATCTGGGTAACGCCATCGCGTTAAATTCACTGATGTTCAATGCCGCCAGACTTATCGGGCCAAGTGTCGCGGGATTGATCATAGCTTTGTTTGGGGAAGGAATATGCTTCCTTGTCAACGGAGCCAGCTTTTTCGCCGTTATCTGGTCGCTTCTTGCCATGAATATTAAGAAGCAGAGGCCGAAGCCTGGGCGGCCCCGCGTCATGAAAGAGCTGAAGGAAGGGTTTAGGTATGCGTTTGGCTTCGAGCCCATAAGATTAATACTAATTATTTTAAGTATCACCAGCATCATGGGTATGGCATATGCGGTACTTATGCCGGTATTTGCCAGGGATATACTAAAAGGCGGCCCGGAGACGCTCGGTTTTCTTATGTCCTCCGGCGGTCTTGGCGCGTTAGCCGCGACGATATATCTTGCGTCCAGGAAATCAATAGTAGGCCTTGGCAGGCTGATCCCGATCTCGACCACGATATTCGCTGTGAGCGTTATGTTATTTGCCCTATCGAAGTCGCTCTGGGTATCGATGATATTGTTATCAATAGGCGGATTTGGTATGATGGTGAATATGGCCGCCTGCAATACGATTCTCCAGACGATATCCGATGATGATAAGCGCGGAAGAGTTATGAGTTTTTACACGATGTCATTTATGGGTATGGCTCCCATAGGTAGCTTGGCTTCCGGTGTGCTGGCAGGGCATATTGGCGTAGTTAACACTCTTATCATAGGAGGAGCGGCCTGTGTCGCAGTCTCGATTTTCTTTGCAAGGAAATTACCTTTAATTAAGAAGCTCATACATCCAATATACAGGAAGATAGGAATAATCTCCGAAATAGCTTCAGGCCTCAATGTTGCCTCAGGACTTATAGCAGGTGAGGAAGAATAGACATTGATAAAATAACAAAGGAAACGGAGCCACGTCTATGAATAGAATAAAGCATTCACATCTCTTTAAGTGTATATCTTTCTTTTTAATCATAACCTTCCTGACCCTCGACATTGCCTACGCTTATCCTCCTGAGCATAATGTCGGGGATTCAACGCTTGCCGTGCCGTCCCTGCTTCAACAACCTCCAATTAATGAACAGCAGGCAAGATTCCAACAGTCTTTTCTCTCACAAAGCGCAATTATTGCATTAGTTTACGCTGTAGGAGAATACTATTTTGGCAATGTTTCCGGAGGCTTAGGCCCGCTTCCGTCCGGCCATCTTTTCGAAGTCATAAGTTCTGATCTCGAAAAGCAGTTAACAGATACCGGAATCACCATCCTCAATATAGTCCCTGTCGAATATATTAAAAATAAGGAATCTCTCGAAAAGCTCAAATTGGCCCTTGACGAAATTGGCTTTGAAGGCAATCTGCCCGATAAAGGAGTAGTCTTTATATTATATGAGAAGGACAATGAGAGATTCCTGATGCAGATTGCAAAGAAACCCCGCGTCTCTGCCGATAACCTTCCCGGTTATGAGTGGTACGACATCTCGGATAAGTATCTGGTGAAGTATGTGCCGGAGGATTATACGGGTACCTCTTCGCAAACCGTTGAGACGCCATCCGCACCCGTTGCGCAAGAATTGACTACCGTTAAAATGAAAGAGTCTCCGAAGGTCACTATAAGCGAACCCATAGCTGAGGTAAGCGCTCAAGAGAAAAAACATACCCCCAACTCTTCAAGTAAATTGCTCTCTTTCAATCCATTTGCCATAACATTTGGCACCATTATGTTCACGGAGGTATTGTCTGCAATAAAAGACCTCATCTTTGCGTATCCGATAATTGTGGGTATTACTGGAGTGGTGGGTGCAGTTGCGCTATTTTTTGCAATCTGGAAGAAATTAGATTCGCTAAATTACAATCTATATAAATTGGGGGGCAATAATGTAGATGCTCGCACAGATGCGGTAAAAGCTTTAAGCAATCATCGTGATAAGACTGTAGTTAGAGCATTGATCAAAGCTTTGGGTGATAATACATGGCGTGTTCGCGCAAAAGCAGCTGCAGCCCTGGGTGGTATTGGCGACTCTGAGGCAGTCCCTGCGCTGATCAATGCGCTGACGGATACAGATTCTGATGTTCGATCATCCGCCGTAAACGCTTTAACTAAAATAGGCTCACCCGCAGTCCCCGCGTTGATTAACCTTTTAAAGGACACAAACTCTGAGTTACGTAAACGCGCTGAGATAATTCTCGGGAAGATGGGTCCCAGTGCCATCCCGGATTTCATAAAAGCACTAGATGATGAAGATTTGTATGTCTCTACGGTCATCATGAATGCTCTTAAAAATATAAGCTTTAGCAACCCATCCGAGGTTATCCGGCCATTAACGGACATATTAGTAAATAGTAAAAATGACTATGCCCGTATACATGCTGTACAAAATATAGGACATATGGATCATATTACACCGGAGGTAATTTTATCACTCACAATGGCATTAAAAGATAGGAATGCCAATGTTCGCAATTACGCTGCGCATATTCTCAAGGATATGCACACAGGGGCAGGGAGCGCCGTACCCGCCCTTATAGAATCAGTACTAACAGATGAAGACCCTGGTGTTCGTATGAGAGCCATAAGAGCCCTCGGGGCAATACAAATGTTCACGCCGGAGGTAGTAGCTGCCATAGTAAAAGCGGTAGAGGATAAGAATGACGATGTCCGTAGGGCCGCCATGGAAGTGTTCGGGAAAATGGGTTCGAAAGCCGTAGCAGCCATGCCTGCCCTAAATGAAGCATTAAAAGATAAAGTCTCAGCTGTTCGCCCACGCGCCAAAATCGCATTGAAAAAGATACAGAGCAATGGAAGCACAACAATGTATTTTTTGAATCCGTTTGCCATCGGATTCAGCGCGATCATACTCACCGATGTATTTTCCGCGTTAATGTATTTCGCTTCCACCCATCCGATAATTACGAGTGTTGTTGGAATATGGAGTGTAGCTGGGGTATTATTCACAATATGGAAGGAAACAGATCCGGTAAACTATAATTTATGGAAATTAAGTAGTAATAATGCAGATACGCGAGTCTCCGCGGCCATAGCTTTGGGCGATCCGAGAAACAGATCTGCTGTTCCGTATTTGACCGGTAGGTTTTATTTTGATGAAAATGACCGCGTCCGCACTGCCTCCGCAGAAGCTCTCAACAGGATTGGATATAACTCCGCTATTTCGGGAGCCGGTTACGCTCAAAAGAAAAAGCAAAAAGCAGAGACGCTCACACCTTCTACTTCTCCACGCCCCGCCGCTTCTAACACAACAAAGCTTTTCGAGATTGTGGCATCCTTACTAAATAGCAGAAGAACTATTTTCATCAATGCCGGGAACGAACTATCCAATTCTCTTATAGCAAAATCGGTTTTAGAAATCAACATTGATATAAGAGCCCTCAATAATGACATGACATCATACGAGATAACGCGGAGGGTGGCTCGAACACTTACTACCGTAAATAGCCTGGAGAAGTATGGTGTTTCGCGGAGTATCGGGGATAAGATAAATTATTTAAAGAGTAATATTGGCCAGATCGAGGCTGATGGTGCTATGGCGGCGTTGATCGTTATGGCCAGAAATGCAAAGAAAGAGAATCAGAAGATTATAATAGGTCTCGAAGCCGACTCTATACCGGGAGTGGATGTAAGGGGAAGCCTTCAGCATGACGCTATCAGCGCTTTGATGAAGGAGATCTGCTCGATAGGGGATGCGCTAAAATCTAAGGGGTTGGATAACGTAGAAATCGTTCGTGGAAGCGGCAGTGATCTGGCCGCTTCTATTATCGATAGAGCAAATATTACGCATACGAGCTTGCGCAACGTAGTGGTTATGGCCTCAATCCAGACGATAACATCCAATAGTTTTTCGGCGCTAAGGGATGCAAAAAGCGGTGAAAAGCCATTTCTGGCAGGCATAGACTGGTCGGAGCTAATAGAATTTTACTCAAGGCATAACGAGTCTATCGAGAAGCAGCTCCGCATAAGGTTTGCAGGGCTTCTATACATGACGTTAGAGCTCGCCGCAGGTAAAGAGCCTCCGCAGGCCTCGGTTATAACCAGTTACAAACGAAATGACAGACTTGTATTTTTTCTACCGAAGGCCGAGTCTGTCGAATATGGAGCATTAAGGAGAATTTACGAGGGCGATAGAAAAGCATTGGAAGCGGCGTAGGAGAGAAATTAAGGATAGTTCATTTTCCTGTTTTCAATTGAATTAACACTCCCGGTGTGATACCTTATACCTCGCCATGAGTTACATAGTATTCGCACGCAAGTACAGACCTAAGAGTTTCGATGAGATAACGGGCCAATCCCATATAACGACCACTCTGAAGAACGCTATCGAGCACTCTAGGGTCGCCCACGCCTATTTATTTGCGGGTCCCCGGGGCGTGGGTAAGACCACTACTGCTAGAATTTTGGCAAAGGCCCTGAATTGCGAAAAGGGCCCGACTCCTAAGCCATGTGGCAAGTGCATATCTTGTAATGAGATAGCCTCCGGGTCGAGCCTCGATATCCTCGAGATAGATGGTGCTTCAAATAGGGGCATCGATGAGATACGGAGCCTGAGGGAAAATTCGAAGTTCACCCCTGTGCGAGGCAAATTCAAAGTCTACATAATAGATGAAGTTCACATGCTATCGAACGAGGCTTTCAATGCGCTCTTAAAGACGCTCGAGGAGCCGCCGCCGCACGTTAAATTCATATTTGCTACGACACACGCGCATAAAGTTCCACCTACGATATTATCCAGATGTCAGAGGTTTGATTTCAGGCGTATCCCTTCATCGGAGATTCTGAAAAATCTTAAGCAGATCGCCAAGGAAGAGAATTTATCCGCCAGCGACGAGGCCTTAGGGCTGATCGTAAAATATAGCGACGGCAGTATGCGTGATGCTCAGGTCGTATTGGACCAGATATCCGCATTTACCAAAGGCGTCCTGGGCGTCGAAGATGTGGCTAAGGTGCTGGGCGTTGTGGATGATGAAATATTTTTCAAACTATCGGAGGCCATGCATAATAAAGATCCGAGATCTGCTCTGAAGATTATCGATTCTCTGGTTAACGATGGCAAAGATGTTATTCAGACGGTGCAGGGGCTTATAGGGCATTTCCGCAATATATCTGTCGCTAAGGTTCTCGCCCAGCCCGGGGCGCTCATCGATGCGGGCAAGGAGAAGATTGCGCGTTACGTGGAAGAGTCCGCAAAATTCTCTACCGAGGAGATGTTATACATAATATACACGCTGTCGAATACCATAGACTTTATGCGTAAGACCGATATGGCGAGGATACCTTTTGAAACAGCGCTCGTAAAGCTGACTTTGAATGCAGGGATAGTGCCTATGGCAGATTTAATTAAGAGGGTGGAGGCTCTGGAGAATGGAGGAGTGAGGGATTTGAAGAGTGTAGATTCTTCCTCCCGGGCCTACGATCCGTTAGTGTCGGAGACAGCCCCCGCCGCTATGCTCAGGGTCCTTCAGAATGACGATGAGAAAGTATTGCCCCAGAATGACGATGAGAAGGTGCAGCCTAAAAATAACACTAAGACGGGAAACTCGCTGGATGGTATTTCAGGCGCCTGGTCTAAAGTGATAAGCAGTATAAGGGCGAAGAAGATTTCCGTTGCTTCATACCTTCAAGAGGGAGAGCCTCTGAACCTGGAGGACAACGTGCTCACCATAGGCTTTGCGAAAGAGTATCAGTTTCATAAAGAAGTCCTGGAGTCGAATGAAAATAGAAAGATAATTGAGAAGGCTATAAGCGAGATGCTCGGACTGAACCTGAGAGTCAGCCTTACCGTCACTGCATCGGGTGACTCGAGCGCGCGTACGTCCAATCAGAAGTTGAAAAATCTAGTCGGTACAGACGTGGGCGATGAAGTCGCCGGCGAAATTGTGAGCGACGACTCAGATCCGATAGTTAAGAAGGCGCTCGAGATGTTCGGTGGTAAGCTGGCGGTTGGTGGAAGCGGCAAAGGGAAAGCGGCATGAACGGTTTTCCTGTATCGATGCGCTGTCTGATAGACGAATTAGCTAAGATGCCGGGAGTGGGGCCGAAAAGCGCGCAGAGACTGGCTTTCTATATACTAAGAGCGTCCAGAGAAGATGCCTCCGCGTTGTCCGGAGCTATATTAAAGGTAAAGGATTCGGTCAGGTTCTGTAAGGTGTGCAATAATTTAAGCGATGAAGAAGACTGCGAGATATGTAAGAGCTCTTTACGCGATAAAGAGACTCTATGTATAGTGGAAGAACCTAATGACATTATTACGATAGAACGTTCGGGTGATTTTAAGGGTATATACCATGTTCTTCTCGGATCGCTATCACCACTGGACGGCATAGGCCCATCCGATATTAAGATAAAAGAACTTCTCGACAGGGTGAAGAAAGAGAAATTTAAAGAGATAATAATAGCTACAGATTTTAACACGGAGGGCGAGGCCACTTCGCTTTATCTGCAAAAAGTGTTAAAGCTCTGCGGCGCTGTAATTACCAGAGTAGCTTACGGGATTCCGGTCGGGGGGGATCTTCAATACGCCGACCAGGCCACAATTTCTAAGGCATTTGAGGGCAGGCGCCAGGTCAATGCGCAAAAAAGCATTTGACCTTATCGGATGTTTCGGGTATAATGACAAAACTTATCCGATATGGAAGCTATATTTGACAGATTAATTTTTACTGTTAGTAATGTCGGAACATAAAAAGGAGGCTCGTTATGGGAGTTATCGAGGCTATTAAAAAAGGTTTTGGCGTTACCGCCAAAGGCATGAGTCTTGTGGCGGTCCTGTTCGTGTTTAACCTTTTAGGTAATCTGGCTACACTTCCGTTTGCCCCTACCCCGGGTTCGGCCGTAACAGCTCAGGCAACTCTGCCTTTATTGGCCATAAGCCTCGTATTCATTTTGATTAGTATTTTTATACAGGGCGGTTCACTCGGCCTTGTCAGAGACATAATAAAGGAAGGCAGTATGAAGCTTTCCGCTCTTATGCAATATGGAACGAAGTATTACGTCCGCCTATTCATTCTCGGATTGATTATATTGTTGTTCGTGGCGGTGGTTGCGCTTCTGGCGGCTCTTACCATAGGTCTCACAGCCCCACTAAACAGCGCCGTGGTATCGGGGACAGCGATCGTAGCGGTTTTGGCTATAACGATAGCGCTTGCGCTGTACTTCTTTATTCCTTTTATCCTGTCACCATATGCCATCGTATGCGATGAGTTAAGCCCCATAGAGGCGCTTAAGAAAGGTATCGCAGTAGGAAGAAACCCGTTCTCGAGGGTATTTACACTTCTTCTTCTTGTGGTTCTGCTAGTCCTGATCGCGCTTGGCGTGGGTTTCCTTATTGGTTTACTTGTGGGACTTGTGTCGGTAGTTATTCCGACAGGTGCCGCGAAGATGTTAATGCTGGTAGTCTCGAGTATTGTAAATAGCTACCTGGGCGTGGTCGCTACGGCTGCTTTCATGGCTTATTATCTGGCCAAAAAGGATAGCCCGGCAAAAGCGGCAAGCAGTATATAATTAATAGTAAGCGGTAGATTGAAGCATATATAAGAATTAGATTGGAAAGATGAAAGATTTTACAGAAATTCGTTGGCATGGCAGAGGCGGCCAAGGAGCAAAGACGGCCGCTCTCTTGCTTGCAGATGCTGCTTTGGCATCAGGTAAATACATACAGGCGTTCCCCGAGTATGGTCCCGAAAGGATGGGGGCCCCGGTAGCTTCATTTAATAGGATATCATCCTCCCAGATAAGCCTGCACTCCGGAGTTACAAGCCCTAACATAGTAATAGTCCTGGATCCCACTCTTATGGACAGCGTAGACGTTACCGAAGGCATGACCTCCGGCGGAACTCTCCTAGTTAACATAGAGAAGACGCCCGTTGAGGTCAGAGCTCAGTTTGGGATCGACGCAGGAATAAAGATCGCCACAGTCGATGCGTCTAAAATATCCACCGAGACGATAGGCAGGGATATCCCGAACACGCCGATGCTCGGAGCTCTTATTAAAGCCACAGGTATTCTGGATTTTAAAGAGATGATAGATGACACTAAGAAGAAGCTCGAGAAGAAATTTAGGACGAAGCCGGAAGTGATAGCGGGTAATTTAAAAGCTATCGAGCGTGCGTATAGCGAGGTAAAGATATAAATGGCCATTCAGAATAAAGCTAAGAAGCCGGGTTGGAAAGAACTGCCGGAAGGTGATCTCATAATAGGCGGCGGTACCGCGCTTGAGTTTAAGACAGGCGACTGGAGATCAAAGAGACCCATCTTCCTGAAAGATAAATGCATACATTGCCTTACATGCTGGGCGTATTGTCCCGATGCAGCCATAATAACTCAGGATGGTAAAGTAGTCGGATACGATTACGAACATTGTAAGGGTTGCGGCATCTGTTATCATGAATGTCCGGTGAAGGGCAAGGCGATAATGATGGTTTCCGAAAAAGAAGCTAAAGCTAACGAAAAGAAATAATTATGGCGAACGAGAAGATAGTAGCAAGAACCGGTAATGAGGCGATGGCAGAAGCCATGCGCCAGATCAATCCCGATGTCGTTGCGGCATATCCTATAACACCGGCTACTGAGGTTGTGCAGATATTCGCGGGCTACGTAGCGGATGGTATTGTAGATACGGAGTTTGTTCCGGTAGAGAGTGAGCATTCGGCCATGTCTGCGTGCATAGGGTCCTCAGCCGCCGGCGGCAGGACGATGACAGGCACTTCCAGCCAGGGTCTGGCGCTTATGGCAGAGATGCTATATATAGCCGCAGGCTTAAGGCTTCCGATAGTTATGGCCGATGTTAATAGAGCGCTTTCGAGTCCCATAAACATCCACTGCGATCATTCGGATACGATGATGGTCAGAGATGCGGGTTGGATACAGATATTTTCCGAAAATTGCCAGGAGGCGTATGACAATATGCTGCAGGCGGTCAGGATAGCCGAGACGGCAAAGCTTCCTGTAGTCGTCACGACCGATGGTTTTATTATAAGCCACGGCATGGAGAGACTGGAGATACTTTCGGACGAGGATGCCAAGAATTTTGTCGGGGAATATAAGCCGGAAAACTATCTTTTGAACTTTGACAAGCCTATAACTGTAGGAGCTCTGGATCTGACTGATTACTATTTTGAGCATAAGCGCCAGCAGGTCGAAGCTATTAAGGATTCTAAGAAGGTTATACTGGATGTGGCCAAGGAATTCGGCACAAAATACGGCCGCACATACGGATTATTTGAACAATATAAGATGGACGACGCTCAGATCGCCATAGTTGCTATGGGATCCACGGCCGGTACCACTAAGGTGGTGGTCGATGAGCTTAGGAAGAACGGTGTAAAGGCGGGGCTTATTAAACCCAGAGTATTCAGGCCATTTCCAAAGGAAGAGTTGGCTGAGGCGCTTAAGAATGTGAAAGCGATCGCCGTTATGGATAGGTCTGATTCGATGAACGCTCAGGAAGGTCCGCTGTGCGTCGAAGTTAAAGCCGCCTTATTTGATGCCGACATCAAAGTCCCGGTCCTAAATTACATTTATGGCCTCGGTGGACGTGAAATTAAATTAGAAGATATAAATTTTGTATACAACGAACTTACGGATGCAGTAAGCGGGAAGTCGAAGAACAGAATATCTTATTTAGGTGTAAGGGAATAAAATGGCAAATCTAAAAGATCTATCGAAGCAGAAGGCTCTATTTACGGGTGGACATCGCGCGTGCGCAGGGTGCGGCGCGGCTATAGTGGCGCGCCAAGTTTTAATGGCAGCAGGCCCGAACACCGTGGTGGCGAGCGCTACCGGTTGTCTGGAAGTAGTATCGACAATATTCCCATTTACCGCCTGGAATACGCCGTTTGTCCATAGCGCATTTGAGAATGCGGCCGCATCTATTAGCGGAGTGGAGTCGCTGTATAAATCTTGGGTGCGCCAGGGTAAATATAGTAAGAAGATTAATTTTATCGCATTCGGCGGGGATGGCGGCACATATGATATTGGATTGCAGTCGCTCTCGGGAGCGATGGAGAGAGGCCATAATATACTGTATGTATGTTACAACAATGAAGCATATATGAATACGGGTGTACAAAGGTCAGGAGCCACCCCTAAAGGCGCTGACACAACGACGGCTCCGGTGGGTAAAATCAAAAAGGGTAAAGAGCAATACAGGAAGGATCTCACCGAGATCATAGCCGCTCATAGAGTACCCTATGTGGCCCAATCTGTGGTCGGTAATTGGAGGGATCTTACCTCTAAAGTTGAGAAGGCGCTTTCTATAGATGGCCCTAAGTTTATTAATGTATTTCAGCCATGCAGACTGGGTTGGGGGTATGATCCGGAGATGACATGCGAGATGGGTAGGATATCTGTCGATACATGCGTATGGCCGCTATACGAAGTGGTGAACGGTCAATATAAAGTTTCGAAGCCGAAAGAGAAGAAGCCGGTCTACGAATGGCTGAAGCTCCAGAGTCGTTTCAGGCATATATTGAAGCCGGAAAATAAACCGTTACTGGATGATATACAGGCCGCTACTGATAAGAATTGGGAAATGCTTCTGAAGAAAGAGTCGTTCACAGCACCTGCAGTTGAAATAAAACAAGCCTAGGCCCTGCGATAAGCGCAACTCTTCATACTACATATAACACACTGAGATTTCTTTTTGAAAAACAGGTCTCTGGGCCCTATGCCTATTACCCCTGAGATGGACTTCGTGGGCTTCATCATACAACTCTTATTTAGCCGTACGCCTGCTTTTGAGAAATCCAACAGTGCATTTAATTTTACCTGCTCCTCAATGGGCCAATCACAGTAACCGGGGCTGAAACGCATCGATACGCTCTGGCCTTTCGATTCATATTCTGCGCGTAGCGCGCGCTCCAGGTTTTCCGCAAGCGATTCTACGGCAAACGAGCCTATCCTGTCGAGAAGGTATCCGGACAGGCTATCGGCTTTTTTCATGAGCGCCGACGCTTTATTCTCGATAGCGGGTCCTAAAGTCACGATGAAGAGATGCACATGCGTTGAGCCTCTTAAATGTGATGCGAGGGTGGAACCGGTAAGTCTTTCACCTTCTACAATATTTATAGCGCTTTCTCCAAAGGACATAATCATCTTCTTCATGGCGGCTATTTCCGGTGAAGCCAATTTCTTAGCGGCTTCAATCGAATTGCAAAGAGATTTTGCTATCGCGTTTTGACTGCCTGCAGGTATCCTTTCTTTTTTCTCAAGGATATCTTTCACCCAGTCCCAATCTATACCGATATTTGCGTTGTTCATATGTGGTTTTATTATACCAAATCTTGACAAACATTGCCATATTAGGTATTCTGACTGGATAGCCTATGCCGACAGACGTATTGAAAAATATTTACAATGTTGTATATCAGGCCACCGTTAAGCATAAAAATAAGGTGGCGGTGATACTGGCTGTTATCGTGACGGCATTCATACTTATCTCCTACCATACCAGTTTTCTCGAAAGACTGGAATTGCTCACATTGGATTACCGCTTTCATGTAAGACCCGGTCAGGTTAGATCTTCCGACGTAGTCTTCATAGATATGGCCGAGGATAGTATAAATGTTATCGGCCGTTGGCCATGGCCGAGAAAATGGCACGCAGCACTTATAAAGATACTCTCATCGTATAAACCTAAGGCTATAGCATTCGATGTCGTCTTCTCTGAGACACAGGATCAGATGGATGATACTGCGCTCGACGAGGCTATTAGGCAGTCCGGCGTTGTCTATATGCCGTCCGTGTATGATATAGATATAGAGCATAGTCCCACGTTCTACAGAGGAGAGGGCGTCGAGGCCATTCATGAACCGTTGGCTATTTTTAAGAATGTTATAAAAGGTACGGGCCACATAAATGCTGTACCTGACTCGGACGGTATATTACGAAGGGCGCCGCCTGTAATCGCATTGAACGGACATATTACCTATCAGTTGGGAATAAGGGTAGGTGCCGATCTTCTGGGTGTCAGTCCGGATGGCATATCGTTTGACCCGGGAAGACACAACCTATCGTTAAGGCTTGTTAATGGCAAGATTGAGAACGTGCCTCTGGATAGGAATAATCAGCTAATCATTAACTGGGTTGGGAAATGGGGTAAAGATTTTAAACACTACTCCTACATTGATGTCATAAAAAGCTACGCTGCTATTCAGGAGGGTGACAAGCCGATCATAGACCTGAATGAGTTCAGGGATAAGATATGCATAATAGGGCTCACCGCCATAGGATTGATAGATATCAAGCCGATCCCGATAGACAGCACCTATCCTGCAGTCGGTACAAATGCGATGGTGATATCGAGTATATTAACAGGAAACTTTGTGCGGGAAGCGCCCGAATGGGTCAACATTCTTATTTTGATAATCATATCTATGGTAGCTACTACTGCATTATGCAATTTAAGATTATTAAGCGGAGTAATTATAGCGGTAGCGGCCATAATATTGTACATGCTGTTTTCTATAATACTCTTTATAGTATTCAATATTTCGGTAATTACGTTCTACCCAATGCTGGCCGTTGCTTTCGCTTATGTGCTGACCGCATCTTATACGCAACTACTGCAATCGATAGAGAGGGCCAATCTATTTAAGCAGGCAACTAGAGACGGATTAACGCAATTATACAACGTAAGGCATTTCAACCTATTGTTTGAGGCGGAATTCAGAAACGTATCTACGCTTAAATTCCGTACGCTTTCTATAATAATGTGTGATATTGATAATTTTAAACGTGTAAACGATACATATGGCCATCAAGCCGGTGATACAATTCTGCGTGAGATCGCCGCTGTTATCCAGTCTAAATGCAGGCATATGGACGTTGCTGGCAGATATGGCGGAGAAGAGTTCATCATAATGCTGAGTGGCGCCAATGCCGTGGATGCCGCGGCCCTGGCGGATAAAATCAGGATAGCTGTGTCGGAGAAGAAATTTAAGTTCGGCGACGCTGTCTATTCGACCACGATAAGTTTAGGAGTCGCAGAGTATTATAAGGAGAAGGTTAAGAATGAGCTCATCGAGAGAGCTGATAAGGCATTATATGAATCTAAGCATACAGGCAAAAATAAAGTAAGCGTTAGTCCGATCGAAATAAACTAAATAAGCCATTTACGTTATTATTTGTTCCCACCCTGAAGGACCCAATAATCGGTATTTCCCTTATACTTCATCAGATATAGCCGGCGGTTTACATTCGGAGCCCCGTCAAGCATGCGCGCATAGAAGTCGTCGTAAAACTCGGGCGATTCCAGATAATAACCGTGGCCGTAAGAGGCTTGATTGATAGGGGTGACGTCGATCAATGTTATTCTGTCGGGTGCCAGAGACTTTAAATATAGCATATCCTTAGCTCCATCCATCTGGTCTTGTTTTTTTGACGACTGGCGTCCGAGTTTGTGTTCACCTGTTATGAAAGCGCTCATTAGAAGGGCATCGTCATTTGATGACACATAAGTAGTGAGTTTCTTTGAAAGAGCTGAGATCTCATCTTTAAACTTCTCATCAAACTCCTTTTGTCCCACATCCGGCGCTGCAAAGACGACATGATCTATCTCGGTCTCAGGATCCGCCAGGCTCGGGATATCATACATATAATCGAAGGCATCGCAGACCACCTGGCAACCGAGACTCGACGCATTTATCCATAATTTTTCATATTTGACTTTATCAATGATATCGGCAAGCAGCTTTCCCAGATGTGGTCCCGATTCCTTGGCGTAGTCGCGGGCTTTTAAGTAACCTTCGATATCGACGTTTTGATCGCCGGGCCAGTCGAATAACAGCACCGGTGTATTGATGTCCAGTATATATGTGAAATACGACGCCTTTATTGCTGTGGCCTCGAAATTATCTTTATACCCGAATACGAGGATCATTAGAGACTTATGAGGCGAGGCCTGAACTGCCTCCGATAATTTTTTTATGAATGTGTCATTATCCAGCGTGCCGACGTCCTGCACGCCTATTATGCCATGCCGCTTTAGTTTGTTAGGAAGCATCGTCCCTATCCTTATGCCCGGATCGATCTTCACATCCAGCTGTCCATAAGTCATTTCTTTGGCAATTTTTTTTCCAAATTCGGGCGATGATGAGGCTTGGCCCAAAATTTCCCTGTCTGTGGCATAAAAGATATCGATCACCCTGTAACTGCCATCGGTCTTATATGGAATGCGCTTATAGAGGTTGTCAAAATAATTTCTCGCGCCCCGAACGGGCAGGGATGAACATCCGGATGATAGTAGAATAATTCCTACTGCGATGGTGACGAACTTAATTTTGAAATTTAGAGTTTTCATAATCTTTATATTATATAATAGAATACTACGCCAGTGTTTTAAAAAACCAATCAATGATAAGTTTTTTCATCTCTTCCGGATGATATTGAATAAGCCTTTCAGCGTGAAGCCCGCCTTTTATTACCGTGAGATCTTTTTTACCGTGGGCGGCTTTATATAACACCTTAGAGTGACAATCCTTTACCACCCAATCGTTATCACCATGTATGAAGAGCGTCGATGTATTCTTTATGCGGCCGATCGCTTCTACGGGATCTACCTTCGGAAGAAATATGTTTCCGATTCTCGCGCCTTTTCCTTCCCAGCCGCATTCAATATTTTCCCTAAGATCAGATAGCATTCCAGGCTCCCAGAAGTGGAAATTAATCATGCTTACCTTCGATGGACAGCTTATCAGAACCATGCTTTCGATATCGTCTCGCGATGAAGCCGTTATTATCGCTGTGGCTGCGCCAAGGGAGAAGGCAACTATGCCTATATGTTTATAACCCCTGTACTTCGCATAATTTAAGACTGCTTCCAGATCGAGGTGTTCTTTGGCCGTCCACGTGAAGCTTCCGCTGCTATTTCCATGCCCCCTAAAGTCAAAAATAATGACATCATAAGTTGTGGATAGAATATCCACGGTCTTACGCAGCCAGCGATTATTTTTGCTATTGTAAAAACCGGGGCAGATTATAATGGCAGAGTCAGATTCTTTAGCGAAATGAGTATAGGAGATATTGATATTATCTGATGTGCGCAGAGTGCCCGATTCGATGCCGGCATTGGCCGCGGTTGCAGGATCACCGGTCAGGGTCATCCATAATAATAATGCGGGAAATATTTTGAAGAGATGTCTATTCATTCGGCTATTTCGGATTTTACCTTAAATGATGTGTCAGAGCAACAGGTTTCGATGGGGTGGGGTGGGAGGGAAGATGGGCGAGTTAGTGTAAGATTTAGTGGGGTGCTTAGAAGAGAGAAATAATAGTAGCGGTCGTTTCTTTCTTTTTGGTTCTTTTTCTTTCTTTGTGAATAGTGTGAATATGTGGATAAAAGGCTTGTTTA
>Ga0114951_10000408_pt1 | contig 61068 bp, 77 predicted proteins | sample AM7aDNAmetaG_FD_88677 | JGI IMG/M metagenome (GOLD analysis project Ga0114951, IMG submission 88677) | Freshwater microbial communities from Finland to study Microbial Dark Matter (Phase II) - AM7a DNA metaG | ecosystem: Environmental > Aquatic > Freshwater > Lake | place: Finland: Lake Alinen...
TAATCATAACCAAAATCCAAAAGTGTTCATTTGGAGTGCCCCGGTTGAGCGTATATTAGAAAAAATATCAAAAGTAAAGAAGTGTTAGGGACACTACACTAGTGAGGTTGTGCATGTTTATGATATATATTTACGTCAGAAGAAAGAAAAAGGATTGGTGTTCTTTGATGGGCTGGTTGATGGTGGGGTGAGGTTTCTTGCTAGAAAATATCAGGAAGGTATTTCTACAGCTCATAATCAACAAAAGGTTCAGCCAGTAGCAATTAATGGGTATTTCTCGTCAACGATAGGCTCTTCCAGTTATAGTTCTGTTGTTGATATTGTTTTGGGGTCTTTTCGTTATTGTGTTAATTCTAATTTAGATACAGAAGTTATTAATACAATGAAGGGCTATCTAAAGAAGATGTTATATGGTCAAACATATCAAGGTAAGAAGTTTTATCGAGATATGGGATTAATAGTTAGACCACATCAGAAGCTTTGTTTTGGTAAAAATGATATAGAGTTATTGAAGAAGCTTGGATTGTAAGTTTTAATATAAGATATTATTTTTTATGGTATATTTACATAACTTTTCTTGCTCTTTCTATGACCCTGTAGCTCAGTTGGATAGAGCAACAGCCTTCTAAGCTGTAGGTCGCCCGTTCGATTCGGGCCAGGGTCGTTTTCTTTCTTTTTAAGGTCCATTTGGACAGTATATGGGCACTAGGCATAAGTAGGCTCAAGGGCATGAAGATGGCTGTTCTTGTAAGTCCTTGAGAAAGATTGATTTACTACAATTTAATCCCTGGCAGTTTTGAATAGAGCATCAGTCTTCTAAGCTGAGGGTCGCCCGTTCGATTCGGGCCAGGGACGCCATTTTATAAGGGAGCAGGGATGCGTGTTGGATCAAGGCCTGTGAGGATCATCGGCGTCGTCATAGGATGTTTCATATTTGTTGTCGTTTTGCTTTACGGATACCTTTCTTTGAATGCCCGCCGTATTTTTGATACCCAGGCCAGTGCGCTGACCAAGCGCCGTGTCGAAGCCCGTTCTGTCAGTGCTGCATTTCCAGCCGGGCTAGTGGTAGAAGGGTTATCGGTGGAGGGGGTCCTGGAGTGCCCGCGTGTCCGCGTGGCGATAGATATTTTTTCTTTGCTGGGGCAGGTAACACGCATCCGCATGATCGAGCTCGATAGCCCTGTTGTTGTGTGGGATCCTGCGGCAGCAGTACCCGGAGCATCCCAAGACAAGGGGGCCTTATCCGGGGATGTGGTTACGGCGCCCGTGCCGAGCGGGAGTTCTTCCAGGCCCATCATCCTTACAGAGCTTGTGATCGATGACGGGACGCTCAAGATCGTGGCGCGCAATGCTGCCGGAGAACGGCGTGAGTATGGGGTGGGGCAGATCCACCTGCATGCGCAGGATGTTCCTCTGACCGCGGTTTCTGTGCGCACAGATTTTTCTTTGACAGCGTCGCTGGCTAAAATGAAGGTGCCTTTTTCAGGGCATCTTTTAAAAGCTCAGGGCTGGCTGAACTGGGCGGCGCGCGATATGGATGCTGTCGCGCAGGTCATGGATGACGTGGGGCATGCTGGGCTTGAGGTGAAGCTTGTGTCGCAGCGTAATGACATGAAGGTTTCCGGGACATTTAATATTTCTGGCATGAAAAGTTCTTCTTCGGCTAATAAGAAGAAGAAACGGGTAGAGGACATCGTCCTTGGCCTGTTGGCTTCGACGGGAAAAGATATTCGTGCGGGTTTTTCGTTCGGGACCAAGATGGATGATATTAATCTTGAGGCGGCCGGATTATCAGGGGATATCACAACAGGCTTGAATTCTTCGCCCACATCGGGTAATATTGTGGCCGGTTTGGATCCGGCTAGTGCCGGGTCTTCCCAGGGGCCGGAAAGCCCAGACGCACACAAGTAGGATGTAGCAGGCCGGAACAATGGCTTGATCAAATAAGTTTCATGGTGGCTGTAGATCAGTGGTAGATCCCTTGATTGTGGTTCAAGTTGTCGCGGGTTCGAATCCCGTCAGCCACCCCATATGTAACCCCCAGACGAACCGGCGACAAGCCGAACCACAAGCGTCTGGGGGTTTTTCTTTGCCTGCAAGCCCGGCGCCCCGCATTCCGGCCGCGGAAATGCGCCGGTACATCCGGCGCGCCCGCAAGCTTTCCCGCGTCAGACCCCGCACTTTCTGGTTCGAGTACTCCTACTACACCGTGACCATTGGCGATGAGCAGAGGTTCCATTTCGGCATCCGTCCCCAGGACCTGGCGGAGCAGGAATCGATCAAGAAAAGGGATTGGGACCGGCATGTGGCGTACCTGGAGCGCCTGGAGCAGTTCCCTCTGGATAAGGCCGACTACTATGTCCGGATGCGGGAGAACTACGCCATCAATACCGTCAGGGGATTGGGTCAGCTCACGGGAGAGGACTGGTCCAAGATCGCCAAGCTGCTGCGGATACTGGACCTGCCGGACGCCATCAAGGACTACCTGCGCAACCACAAGGATGAACCGGAGATCGTGGAGTTCTTCACTCTCAATCGGTTGTTGGATATCGTGCGTTCCGGCAATGAGCGCGAACAGCTGTATCAGTTCAGGAAGATGATGTACGACGCGGACCTGGAAGTTGGTCTTGTTCCCGAGCGGGAAAGATAGGACTGGGGGTGTAATACAATAATTTTTCCAGAATCCATATCGAGTCATTTGATTTACGGATTATAATAAACAAAATTCGTTAACTTGTTTAAGGTATGGTGGATGGATCAGCTGGATCAAGATATTAGTCTTATGTTGCGCGCCCGCGACGGCGATGAAAAGGCGTTTGAGGCTCTTGTCGAACGGCATAAGACCCGTGTTTTTCATTTGGCCTATCGTTTTCTTGGTAATGCCACCGAGGCCCAGGATGCGGCCCAGGAAATCTTTGTTAAGATTTATCAAGCCCGTCAAACTTACGAACCCACCGCAAAATTTACCACCTGGCTGTATACCATCGCGAAGAATACCTGTTTGAAATCGTTAACCCGTGCTCATCCGACAGTATCGCTGGATGAGGAAATTGGGGTTGGCGATGACAAGGTTCAGCGTCAGGTCGCAGATCCGAATATGCAGACGCCTTCTGAACAGATGCTTCAGAGTGAAGAGGTTGCCGTGGTTCAATCAGCGATCGATGAACTTCCCGAACAACAGCGCACGGCGGTGATCCTTTCCCGTTCTGATGAATTGTCTTATGATGAGATCGCTACTGTTATGGGCTGTTCTGCAAAAGCTGTGAAATCGCTCTTGCACCGTGCCCGTGTTGAATTAAAAGAACGGCTTAAAAAGTATTTTATAAAATAATGAAGATTTCTCGGAACTTTTGGGGCTTTTGCGGGTTGAAGTAGGTAAGGAGAAGTGTTATGGATTGCCAGACTGTTAAACAAGAGCTGGTTGCTTTCCTCGACAACGAGGTGCCGGCAACATTGAAGGCGCAGATCGAGGCGCATCTGAAGGGGTGTCCGGATTGTGCCCAAGAGATGCGTGCGCTTCAGGCGTCTTGGCAAATGCTCGACCGAAACCTTCCTCCGGCTCCAGGACCAGACTTTACGGCATCGGTGATGAACCGTATTCGGCAGACGCCGCAGTCAAGTGTTGAACTCAAGCCAAATTGGGTAGAGAAATTCCTGCCGTCTTTGATAGCTATTGCTGTTATTCTGGTCGTTTTTCTGATGGGTTTATTTGTTTGGGATCATTTACGGCCAACAATGAAGGTTCCGGTAGTGCAGTCGCCAGCACCTTCGGTTGAGCCGGAAGTGCAGGTGACGAGTAAAGAGTCGCAACCGATCGTTCCGGTGGCCAGTGAGGCCGTTGTTGAGCCAAAAGCAGTGATTCCGGTCACGGTACCAGTCCCGGAGGCTGTTCAACCGTTGCCGGAGATCAAGCCTGTGATTGTTCCTCAGGTGGTGCCAATGGCGCCAGTCGTCGCAGTGCCAATGATCGCCAAGGTGGACAAGGATCGGGACATCATTGCGAATTTGGATATGTATGAGAACGCCGAAATGTTAAAGAAGATGGATGTGGTTGCCGATATGGATGTGGTGTCGTCGATGAAGGAGAAGTCATCATGAGCTCACGCTTGATTGGGTACAGATTGAAGACCTTGCTCCTGCTTTTGATCGTAGGGGGAGTGTTTTCTTCTTTTGCTTTATCCTTCGTGGCCTGGGCACAGGACGCTTCTACGGTGACAACTTCGGATGAAGAGAGATACCAGGCCAATCTTCGCCGTTGGCAAAGTATGACAGAGGAGCAGCGTCAGGCGATCCGGGATCAGGCGGCAGCGATGCCAGAAGCTGATCGCGCGGCGTTGCAGGAGAAGGCCAAAGAGTACCGCGCTATGCCTGAACAGAATAGGGAAACTTTGCGTGAGAATTTTCAAAAGTTCCGCGCATTGCCTCCCGAGCGTCGTGAGGCACTTGAGGAGGGATCTCGCGGCTTCCGACAACTTCCTCTGGCAAAGCGTGATGAGATGCGTCGTCGTGTTCAGGAACAGCGCCGTGTACAAGATGGTCAGGGCCAGGTAAATCGTCCAGGGATGGATGCTATAGGTGTTCGTCCCCAAGGTGCCCCCCGCCAAGAGAAGGTTGGACAAAACTTGGAAAATCAGTCCGGACCCCAGAATGGTCCTGGTGAAAGACCCGACCGTGGAATGCGGCCTGGTCCGCAGGGGCAGGGAAGACCCGGTCCAGGTCCTGATGACGGTATGCGCGGAGGAAATGGGAATAATCCTCCGGGGCAGCGTCCAGGCCCGTCAGGCAAAGGGCAGCGCTGCGGCGATCAATCACATCCTTGCTTGAATAATGGATCACAAGATGGATCTGCTTCAGGTACTGATAATAGTAATAACATCGGAAATGATAATAATGCACCCGGACCACGGAATGGACCTGGCCCCCGTAAAGATAATCCTCCTCAAGGACCGCGCAACGGCGGTCAGCCACCCAACGGTCAACGCCCGCCAAGGCCGTAAACTTGTACTGTATGTCATATAAAGACCGTCTGTGAAAGCGTTTTCACGGCGTGATATTTATGCGTAAAAACCCGCCTTTCGTAGTATTTCCCTTTGAAAAAGACCGAAACTTTCTTTTGGTTCTTGGATTTAACATTTCAGAGCGGCGAAGAAATGCCGCGAGAACCAGGAGGATGTTATGAGGACATCAGCTGTCACGGGAGAAAGGAGGACCTCGCAAAAAGAAGTGCTGGTGTTCATGTGTTACCGCTTCCTGGAGTGGATCGATGGAGAAAAGGGCTTCTTGTTGATCCCGTATAAAATTGCGCAACTTTGGAAGATGGCAGTCTTGGACATTTTATAAAAGGAAGGGGACACTATGAAAAGGCTATTAACATATTTCGGAGTTTTTCTGGCGCTTTTTATGCTGACAATCGCCAGCGCGAAAGCGGATGATACGACTACAACGACTTCAACAGATGATCAGTCGCAAAGCATATCAGGGACCAGTTCTTCAAGTGTCGACTATAAGCAGGAGATAACAACTGATAAAGCAGCTCTTAAAGCTGCGCGGGATGCGATCAATACGGCTGATGCTGCAGCCAGGACAGAAGAGAAAGCACTGCGCGAACAGATCAGGACCGCGGAACAGGCTGGTGATACGGCAACGGCCCAGACATTAAAAGAGCAGCTGAAGACGACGCATGAGACGAATATGCAGGAGATGAAGACTTATAATGAAACTTTAAGTTCTGCGAGGAAGGAATTGCGGTCTGATAAAACAACCGCTCGGACAGACACAAACAAGGATGGCGTTATATCGGATGAAGAAAAGCAGGCTTATGAAAGCAAGAAGGCTGACAGGAATAAAAGCCGGAATAACGATAATTCTTCTTCGGCTCAGAACAATCAGGGATCAAATCAGGATCAGGGAAATAACAATCCTCCACCGCCTCCGCGTCGTCATGATCGCGGATCGAATCAGGATCAAGGAAGTGGCAATGATTCACAGGGGCAGGGGAATGATCAATCTCAAGGTGGCCAGGGAATAGGGCAGAATCAGGGAGATAACAGTAATCCGCCGCGTCGTCATGGTCGGGGCTCAAATCAGGATCAAGGCAACGGCAATGATTCTCAAGGGCAGAGCAATGATCAGTCTCAAGGTGGTCAAGGTATAGGGCAGAATCAGGGTGATAGCAATAATCCTCCGCCACCGCCTCGTCGCGGGGGTCGTGGTAAAAATTGGGATAATCAACAGGGTGCTCAAGGTGATCAGGGATCAGATCAGAATCAGGGGAATGGTAATAATCCGCCGCCTCGTCGTGGTGGTCCTGGAATGAATGGTGATAATCCTCCAAGACAACAGGGTGGGTTTGGTCCTGGTCAGGATAATGGCGGGCCGCAGGGCGGGCCTGGCATGGGACAGGATAGAGGTAATAATGGCGTAAGGGATCATGGTCAAGGTCAGGGGCGCAATGGACGTGGCCAGGGGGGCGGTAATAGAGGTGGACAGCGGTGATAGAATACAGAACCGGGACACAACGAATCCAGGGTGTCCCGGTTCTTCTTAAAGTAATGAGAGATACAGGAGGCGTCAAATGGTAAAGACAGGTTCGACGATATGGTTAGTAACGATTTTGCTAGCGGTCGCAAGTTATCCTTCAAGCTCTATGGCACAGGAATCACGTATGCCGCCGCAGTCTGCCATTGATGCCTGCGCAGGACAATCAGAGGGCACGGCTTGTGAGGTGTCGACTCCTGATGGAACAAAGTCCGGAGATTGCGCTTACACGCCGGATAATAAGTACTTTGCTTGTAGACCAGAGAGGGGCGATTCAAATCGCAGTGCTTCTTCTGAAGGTGATCAAAGAGATGAAGGGCAGCAGCAGAAGAAACAAGGCCAGGGTAGTCAATACACTCTTGAGCAGGCCATGAGCGACAATGCCCAGTTGACGACAATTTCTTTCAGCGGGCTGGCATTCATTACCGGTAATGCTGGTGGGGACACCTTCTTTCCGCCTGGCAAGGTGGCAGATTTCTTTGGGTTTCAGTATATGCGCGATGTGGATACGGCTGGGTATGGGCATAACACCACATTCCTGACCAAGGTGGCTAGCAATATTCTTTATATTCTGAATGATGCGCAGAAGGCCAAGCTGGTGGCGCTGGCAAAAGAGCAGGCGCCGATCTATATCAAGTTTGCGTATAATCGTTTCCTTCTTACTAATGCCTTTCGTCGCAGTTTGGAGGGGGACATCCCGTCAGGGTCGTCGGGCCTTAATATCCCGGCTGTTTCTAAATATACAGCTGGGCTCTATAAGAATGATGCGGACTTGAGTTATAACCGTGCTGTTGTTGTGGGTGAGATCATCAATTCTTTGACGGACGAGCAGAAGGCGTACCTATCCAAGATGCAGTTTAATAACTACGCATCGTGGCCAGATGTGAACGAGGATGAAAACCTTAAAAGAGGCATGACCAATAATCAATTTGTGGCAGTAATGACCTACGCCAGTGAGTTGTTCTCCTGGTACAAGGGGAGTTTGACGGCGGATGTCTATTTTTGTCCCGAGCGCCATGGTACGTACTTCGGCGGGTTCTTCATGAAAGACTACCCGGCGATGCACAATCCGAATTATTTCATTAGTACGGCTATTACCGGAGACAGCGGTAAAGAGTTCCTTAACATACTGAATCTTCAGCAGAGGGCTTTGATCACCGGAATCATTGATGAACAGCGGTCCGCTCTTGAGGAAATCAAGCAGATAAGGACGGATGTGTCTGTTGAATTGCGTAAGGGAATCAATGGCGGGGCTATCGACAAGGCCAAGGTCTATTCTCTGATTGAACGCTATGGCGAGCTGGACGGTCAGATGTCCGGGCTTTATGCGGCTCGTTTCTCTGCGGTCAATAAAACATTAACGGCAGAACAGCGAGCAGCATTGGTCAAGTTGCGCAATCTGGATGTTGTGCCAGAAGGCGCGTATCGGTTCTCGACGCCGGTGGCGATGCCGAAACTTCCCAATACTGATTTTATGTTCGGTGTTGGGGCTGTTCCTTCAGATGCAGGGCAAACAACGCCTCCTGAAAGTTTTGGTAATTCCAATGATCGTAACAGACAGAGCGGCGGGAATAGGCCACCAAGACGGGATAGCAATTAAGGTGGACTGTGATGTACGACGCGGACCTGGAGGTTGATCTCGCTGCAGCCAGGAAAGTTAGGGCGGATGCCAAACGTGTTGGCATCCGTCAATGATAGGAAAGGTGTTAAACGCGTTAACACCTTTCGGCAGTTCCTCGAAGTTCCTCCGCATTTCCCCACAACACACCCAACTCAAGTTCGACGCTGACAACAGGGCTGAGTGCGCGTTATCCTTAATTCTAGTTACCCATTGATCAAAATCAAGGAGGGGGATATGGATAAGGTACTAACGCCGGTGGCGGCGATCCGCGCAAGGTGTCTGGCGTGTGCCGAGGGGAAATCGTCCGTAGTCCGGAAGTGTGTTCAGCAGGATTGCTCGCTGTTTCAGTACAGGTTCGGCCGGAACCCGGCACGAAAGGGCATCGGCGGACCAAGACGCGCCGCGGTGCTGTCAGCCGAGCAGAAGCCTGCCTTGCGTGCAGAAACCATCAACTCAAGTTCGGCTGTTACACCTGATGTGACGCCGACAGTGGACGGATCTGTTTCGGCAGTGCCGCAGTCTTCTGGGCCCGTCGGGGGCACATTTCACGACCAGTTGATGAGGTTCAAGCGGATTGCGGGGTAGAAGCAATCACTTACGCCACCTTATGCGTCCCACAGCATCCAGCGCATCCAATGCGTCCCACATCCTGTTTACCCGCGCCCGGATTCGCCGTCTCTTATCGGCCAGTTCTTTATCAGCTTGCGCGAGTTCCCAGAGCCGGTTCTTTCGTTCCACCTCTTTGCAGTCGTCGCACTTGATTATCCTCGCGCCCCCTTTGATCGGAACCGCAAATGGCAGCGTGCATCTTTCACAGATCTTGGCCTCGAGGTACATACCGTTACCTATGGCGATCCGTACTTCCAGTTGTTTCTTGGCTCGTAATTCGTTACTAATGTACATAAAATTTTCCTATACGTTGGTTTTGACAGGGCCCACATATAAATATAACTTGACCCTCCTCATTTGACCCCACCCCCTGGAGAAGAAAGTTGTAAGTGGTTGTCAGATAAGCACGAAATTTGAAAATAGTTTCGGGAGTAACAAAAGACCAGAAATTAAGGCAAAGTTATGACCCAGCAATCCAATGACTCCTCATATAGACACGACCTGATTCTGTCGAAAACTATCCATGTTCTTGCAAGGAAGTGCTGTGTAGGAGGCCAACTAGAGTTCCCCCGTCGCTGGCAAGTTCGGCGTGTGCGCGTTAAACTTGCCATAGTGGTCTGCAAACCGTCTTGTTCCGTCGCTGAATCCGGCAGGTCGGCCACAAGAGCAGGCATAGACGCCCTTCTTTTTGACAGAAAGCCGGCTCCAGCGAGACCAGAGGAGCAGGGGCAGGCGTTGGGGTGGCCCGTCGGGGGAAACGAGACCTGGGGCCGCTGGAGAGCGAAAGAGGACGATGATATGAACTATAAGCCGGAACATATGGGTTTCATACCGCACCGGATCAGTCGTCCGGTCGATATTCAGGACCGGGGTCACGAAATCCGGAAGGTTTACGAATGTTCTTGTGGCGGGCGGTTGATCGAGATCTATACCCGGGTCCGGGATGAATATGAAGGCATTGAACAATGAGCCAGGGGGTGAGTTGTGCCAAAGACCGCGTTTAAGCCAGCATCAGCGGCGAGTCTCAAGCTCAGGGATGAAGATATCCTCAAGCAGTGGGTCCTCGCCTTTGAGTCCCGGCCGGATGTTACTCGGAACCGCGATGGCAGCTTTGATGTTGGCGGTGACCTGGAATTGTCCCAGGACGAATTGTTCAGGGCCGGCGATCTGGATCTTGCCCTGCTTCGCAAGTATGTGCGGTTCAGGAAGGTTGGCGGGAACTACTCCGCGCGGCCCACGGAGTTCTTTGCCTTGCTCCCCAAGAAGGTCCGGGGCGATGTGATTATGATCGGCAATATGGGGCGGTGCGTTATAACGGCGGGCTGCGACTATGCCGGGCGAATTATGGTTACTTTAATCGACTGGTGAAAAGGAAAGCGGGGAAGAATGGAATCAAGGCAGATCACAGAAACGGATTTGGCGCAGTTCACCGGGACCACGCAGTACTTCCGGCACTGGAGCAGAAAGATCGTGTACACGGACGGCGTCCAGTTTTTGGCGGAGCAGGTCTGTGCGTATTGGTTGGTTGATTTAATTGCTTCCTATCAGCCCTTGTGCGACTCGCGGCAGTACTGGACCCTGAAGATTGAGGGCGGGTTGTATTCTGCGGTCTGCAAGGACAGGGACGACGGCGTCCTTGTTAGCCAGGAGATCATGTATTCGGATTTCCCGGTACACCTCCTGCCGTTCACCCTTTACCTGCAGGACGGCGTGCTGTTCCTGCCAAGCGAGGATTGATGATGAAGAAGATTGCGATATATTGCCGGGTATCGACCAGGGATCAGCATCCGGAGAATCAGCGACTAGAGTTGGTGGCGTATGCCCAACGGATGGGGCTTGATTATGAAGTGTTCGAAGAAACAGAATCAACCCGGAACACAAGACCGATCAAGGCGGGGCTGTTGAATCGGCTGCGGAAGAAGGAATATGATGGCGTCTTGGTCTGGCGGCTTGATCGTTGGGCCAGAAGCTTGAGCGAGATGATCCTCGAGGTCCAGGAACTGGTCGATAAGGAGATCCCATTCATATCCCTGAAAGACAATATCGACCTGTCAACATCGTCGGGGCGGTTGATGTTCCACCTGTTATCTGCACTGGCCGAGTTCGAGCGCGCGGTTATCCGGGAACGCACGATGCTCGGGCTGGAAAGGGCCAGGGCACAAGGGAAGGTGTTTGGTCGTCCGAAGGGTCGTAAGGACAGCAAGGTACGATCAAAGTCAGGGTATTATCTGCGGTACGCCAACCGCAAATAGCCGGTCGTTTAGTCCAAATAAATCTTGATTTGCCGCAATGCGAAGAGTATAAAATAATCAGATATTGGATTTAGTCCCGCGTTGAAGGGGGAACCCGGACTCTAAAAAAGGAAAACCTTCGTTGGGAAAACTGTGTTTCCCGGCGAAGGTTATTTTATTTATAGCTGTAATAAAACTAATGGAAGAAAACAGCGGCCAATAAGTTTATTTCTGTCTATAATATCATCAAAAGACGGAGGGATATTCATGGGAAGAAATAAGATCGCGGGTTCAGTTACCGCGCCAAAAGTGATTTCATTATTTGCAGGGTGTGGCGGCCTGGACCTGGGCTTTCATCAGCAGGGGTATGATGTTGTTTGGGCCAATGATTTCAACGAATGGGCAGCGAAGACCTACACGCACAATCTTGGCGAGGCGATGGTCTGTAAGGACATTGAGAAAGTAGATCCATTTAAGGACAAGTCAATTCCTGCCTGTGACTTGATTTTGGGGGGATTCCCTTGCCAGGATTTTTCCATGATATGGAAAAGACCTGGGCTTAACGGTGACCGAGGGAACCTCTATAAAAGTTTCTTGAGGTTCGTGGCTGCCAAGAAGCCGAAGGCATTTGTTGCTGAAAATGTGAAAGGTCTTTTGACTGCGAATAACGGCAGGGCGATCGAGCAGATTGTTACTGATTTTGAAAGCATCTTGCCGGGGTATGTTGTAAAACCCAAGTTGTACAATTTTGCTGATTACGGGGCCCCGCAGTTTAGGGAGAGGGTCTTGATTGTCGGTATTCGTATTGATACGGGATTTGATTTCTATCATCCCAAGCCTACACACGGCGCAAAGGGGACGCATCCTTATGTAACGGCAGGTATGGCTATAAAAGGTGCGGAAAAGATTAAATTCAATAATGAAAAGATGAAGATTTCGCCCAAGACGGTTAACATGCTCAAGCTGATCCCCGAGGGCGGTAACTTTACTAATGTTCCCGTGGATAGCCCGTATTATGTTAAGGGCATGATTAGTCATGTTTATCGTAGAATTCACAGAGGAGAACCGGCAAAGACGATTATCGCGGCGGGTGGGGGCGGAACATGGGGTTATCATTATCCTGAACTCCGGCCGTTGACGAACCGTGAGCGCGCACGGCTGCAGTCTTTCCCGGATGATTTCGAATTTCTGGGGTCTGTTGCCGAAGTCAGAAGGCAGATTGGCAACGCCGTTCCTCCGCAGGGGGTTGCTGAGCTGGCCAAGGCATTGAAGCCTCTTTTTCACGGGAAGTATGATCCGGTCGACCTGAATATCACTTATCAAAAGTTTAAGAATATCCCGGTCAAGAAGCGCATGGAGTATATCGTCGATGAACAGGCACTGGTGGCGGAGGCTGTCTAATGGAACTTCTTTTGTCAAACATGCCGCCGGTCCGCTTTTCCAAGAGAAGCACAGTTTCCTGTTTTGAAGACCTGCTTCAGGATGCCGATGGGATCAAGATAGCCTCCGGATATGTATCCACAGATGCGCTCGCTGAGCTCAAAAAGATCGTTGAAGTTAATAAGAAGTCGTATGTAGAGTTAGTGATAGGCATGCACGGTTTTGAAGGGTTCACCCAGTCGCAGTTTGATGCGGCGAGATATCTTAATGATTATCTGCGCGGCAATAAGATCGGCGGGGTTAAAGTTGTAAATGCCTTTAAGTTCCATGGCAAGATGTACAGCTTCTTAAAGCAGCAGGCCGCATTTGCGGGTTTGCTGGGTTCTTCGAATATGAGTAGTGTTCTGGATAACCAGAATAACTATGAGGCTGATTTCTTTGTTAATGAGGCCGGAATAGTTAATGAAATTGACAGTTTTATAACGAGGCTTTCATCGGATGCCAGCGTTCCGCTGGAGACCTTTAATCCGAAGATTATTGAGGGGGCAAATACTCTTTTAGAGGATCACGAAGGCGTCGAGAGACCATCGCGCGAGGACCATGAGATTGTTTTTGCTGATCGAAGACCGCTGTCTTTTAAGATTCCGATAAAAGGTGCTGAAGAGGCTCCGCAGAGCAATCTGAATGCTTTCTTTGGGAAAGGCCGGGAGAACCAAAAAGGGTTTGTTAAACCAAGGCATTGGTACGAGGTTGAGCTTATTGTTCCAAAAGAGATCACGGACCAGCCTGAATATCCCAAGGCAGGTTATCCTGAAAAGGAGAGCATCATAACCGTTTATACTGATGATGGATGGAAGTTCAACTGTAAGATTAGCGGGGACTACAGTAAGAATTTTCGTTCTGTCGGCGACCTCAAGATACTTGGCCGCTGGATTAAAGGCCGTCTCGAAAACAACGGTGCTTTGAAGATAGGCGAGCCGGTAACGGCAGATACTTTGAAGCGTTACGGCAGAGACAATTTTGAACTCATTGCCACTTCTGACCCCGCAGTGTGGATATTAGACTTCGGGGTGTAAATGGGCTCTCATTTAGAAAGTTACTTAAAGAATGTCGAAGCACTCTCTCCCGGCATAACGCCTGCCATAAAGACCACGATCGATTCGTTAATTCCCAAGCATATCAAGAATTTCTCTTTCCGGGACCATTTCACCGGCCTTCTGTTAGGCAATGTGCAGAGCGGTAAAACGAGCCATGTCTTCGGCATTGTTTCAGCAGCAGCCGATGAAGGTTTTTCGATCTTTGTCTTCCTGACGACGGACAATGTCTTTCTTCACGAGCAGACTCTAAAGCGGGCTTTACAGGCATTAGACACTTTTGTGGTCTGCGGGGAGGACGAAGAGCTGAAGTTCTCCGAGGCGAAGAAGGCGCGTAAGCCGATTATGATCGTTATTAAGAAGAACAACCGGGTTTTGAAGCGCTGGAAAGACAACTTGTCTGCTTCAAAGTGCCTAGAGGGCCGTCCTTTGTTTATCGTCGATGACGAGGGTGATGCGGCGAGTCTTAATACCAAGGTCAACCAGAAACAGCAAAGTACGATAAACCGGCATCTTGATGGGATGAAGATGCTTGCTAATAGCAGCATGTATCTTCAGGTAACGGCTACTCCGCAGGCCTTGTTTCTGCAGACACTGGCCTCTGGCTGGAAGCCGGAGTTTGTTTACTATTTCCCGCCGGGTGCTGGTTACCTTGGGGGTGATTACTTCTATTCTGATCCGCCTTCGCCGTGCATTCGTTTAACACCGGAAAATGAGCTGGATGAGTTGAAGAAAGAAGATGGGCGCATATCTGAAGGCTTCCGGTTATCGCTTTCGGCGTTTTTGGTGACAGGAGCGCATATGCTGTTATCAAAGAGCAAGGCGGTCTGTAACTTTCTTGTTCATCCGAGTGTGAGGATCGCGGACCATAATCGCGTGGCCCGGAGGCTGGGCGAATACCTTAATGAAATGCTTGAGGCTATTGCCGAAGATAAGATGGGGGATTACCTCAAGGAGTCTTGGGATGATCTGAAGAAATCGAAGTCTGATCTTATTGACTTCGACCGGATTCATTCTTTCTTGAAGAAGGTTCTCCAGGAAGAACAGGTCCGGATATTTGTAATGAACTCCCGGGGGAGCAATGTGATTGATTGTTCCAAGGGAATGAACATTATTGTCGGCGGCAATAGCCTGGGGCGCGGGGTAACTTTTCCTGTTCTTCAAACGGTGTATTACTGCCGGACCGCAAAATTGCCTCAAGCGGACACTTTCTGGCAGCATTGTCGTATGTTCGGTTATGACAGAGATCGTGATTTGATGCGCCTTTATCTTCCGCCGTCGTTACTGAAGCTTTTCGTGGAATTGAATAGCGGGAACCGCGCGCTTTTGGGTCAAATAACCGGAACGAGCACGGACGGAATTAGTCTTCTTTATCCGCCCGGGATTAAGCCGACAAGAGCGAATGTCGTTAATAGTGAGACTTTGGATGTTGTTGTAGGCGGAGTTAATTATTTCCCAAATTCTCCGAAAAGAAAGCATGTCAAAGAGGTCGATGGAATGCTGGTCCAGTACAGCGGGGAAGGGGTACACGAGATCACATTAAACGGTGTTATGTCCCTTTTAGAAAATTTCGAGAGCGAGTCAAAGACGGATTGGTCGAACACGGGATTTATTAACTGCATCAAGGCTTTGAAAGCTAGTCCCGTTGAGAATAAGGCAGTGCTGATCGTTAGAAGAGACCGCAGCATATCTAAAGGGACGGGGACATTGTTGTCGCCGGTTGATCGGTCGCTGGGAGATGCAATTCCGAATTATCCGGTGCTTACCCTTTATAGGGTGAACGGCGAGCAGGAAAAAGGATGGGATGGATTGCCGTTGTGGATACCGAACATCAAGCTGCCGGAAGGGAAGAATTTCTATAAAGCGGATTGAGGCCGGCTATGGATAATCTGACTCGTGCGCAGCGGCGCAAGAATATGCAGAATATCCGCTCTGCCAAGACAGCCCCGGAAGAGGCGGTTGCGAAGGAGCTGCGGAAGCGAAAGATATACTTTGCGAGGAATGTTAAGTCGATAACCGGAAAGCCGGATTTTGTTTTCAGAAGAAAAAGGGTCGCGGTCTTTGTTGATTCAGATTTTTGGCACGGGCATCCAATGCGGTGCATTATGCCAAAGTCAAATTGCAGTTATTGGGATCAGAAGATTGCGCGGAATAAAGATCGGGACCGGCAAGTTAATCGAGAATTGAAAAAGATCGGCTGGAAGGTAATACGGATTTGGGAGTACAGCATAAAACATTCCTTGGATAGAAGCATGAATCGAATCGTTCGCTGTTTGTGCGCAGGTACGGTTGGTCATTGAAGATGGACGAATCAACGGCCGAGCAGTATGTTTCTGGTGGAAGATCTCGGAGCAAGTATGAGTTTGAATGATTTCTATCCAGCTGTTGAAGTACTTTTGAATCTTGAGCCGGAGATTGCGGCCCAGTTTCTGTTGAAGCATTTGTGTGCTTTGAGCTCGCACCCGTCAGGCCGTAATGGTTTGAATTGGTACAACTATACATTGAATGGAAATTTTGAGAGCTATACAAGGGATTCTGTTCAACAGGAGGCCGTCGGGAAGTTGTTGGTTGAGGCTTGGGTATGGTTAGAGCGTGAGGGGATGTTAGCACCCCAGCCCAATAGCAATTCTGCGCGGTCTTGGTCGTATGTTACCAAAAAGGGTCTTGCTCTGTGCAAGGATGGAGACTTCGAGAAGTATAGAAGAAGTTTGTTCTTGCCGAGTGAAGGGCTTGAGCCTGTCTTGGCTGAAAAGGTTTTGCCTCTCTACCGCCGTGGGGACTATGACACTGCGATCTTCCAGGCCGTCAAAGAACTTGAAGTTCGGGTCCGGGATCAATCCAAGTTGTCGAATGATAAGGTCGGTGTTGATTTGATGAGGTTGGCGTTCAATCATGATTCCGGTCGATTGAAGGTGAGTGATAAGGCTTCCGAGCAGCAGGGGGTGGCGGATTTGTTCGCTGGCGTCGTTGGATGGGTTAAGAATCCGTTGAGTCATCGGGATGTGAATTATGGCGATCCGCTGGAGGCAGCAGAGATCATTATGTTCGTGAATTACCTGTTAAGGCTTTTGAACAGGGCGACTTCAAGGGGATGACCTGGTCGGAACCAAGAATGATTTGGCATATCTATGAAGATTAAAAAGCGGTATACAGCTGAACAAGTCAGGTATGCTCTCGCTGGTTTGAATGAAATCAGCGATGAGGAAGAGGAAATTCTTTCAGATGCCCTGGCTGTTCTTGATAAGGAATTGGTCGACAAGATTGCGAGTGAAGTGTATTTCATATCGGCATCTTTGATAAAGGCCGTATGTCTTCCGCTTGACACTGTTCAGTTGAAAGGCAAGAAGGCGATAATTTTTATTTCTAATGAGTTATTGAAGCAGGGCGAAGCAGGGATTAAGCAAGATCTATTGCATGAAGTGGCGCACCACATCTTAAAACATAAATGTTTGTTTGATTTCGATGAAGCCAAGATGCGCCAGGAAGTGTTAAGACAGGAGAAAGAAGCAGACAACTTGGTTAAGAAGTGGATTGCAAAATAGAAATCAAATATGTGTTCGTATTTCTGGATCGGGAATACATAGGGTGAAATGGGGTGGTTTTACAGGGTAGGGTTATTTGGGGCGGTCAATCTGTCGGCCGGGAAAGGCGGGCATGGTTCCCGTTCCTTTTTTCTTGACAATCAACTTACTTCAGGTTAAACTTCACATCAGACATTAGATGAGGATGGATGTGACCATATGAATAAACGAAAAATTCTACAAAAGAACTTAACTTATTTCTCCGACGATGACATTGTTAAGCCGTGGGGGCAGGATGGCCCGAACATTTCGGAGACTATAGAATACTTTAATAAATTGGGATTCAAAGACCTGACCCAGAAGATGTTAAGAGATATGGATCCAATAATAGATCCAACTAAACGCAAGTCTGGATTTCGTTATTTTGACCATGAAGCATTGAGTAGGACCAAAGTTGTCATGGCTTTGAAGGCCGTGGGGTTCACTAATAAAAGAGTTGTACATATGTTTCAGCTTAGGAGTGAGATTATTAGTCTGATAGAGCAGTTGTCACCGGGTCTTGATAAAGTGACCTTACAAGGAATGAGTGATAATGATACTGCTAATGTGCTCTGGAGAAAGACTCAAGAATATCTTTCAATTTTATACGAAGTGGCTTCACGAGTTTACAGTATGAGGAAAATTATTCGAATAGCTGACGACTTCTATAGAGATGAAGATCAAAGAGCGCGGAGTCTTGCAGGAACACCGCTGCTGCCAATTCCAAGCGGCGCGATTTTATAAAATTATCTAGTTCCACGATTGTTAGGTTTGTCCGTGGATTTAGGTAGTCTTTTTTTGCAAACAAGTCTCACCTCTGGTGAGACTTTAGGAAAGACTTTTTAACAGGGATCTGTCTTTGATTACAAATAACAGCAAAACAATGGAGGGGGTGATTCCAAATGAACCAATCAGTCAAGGTTAAGTGTATGGAATGCGATCGGACATCGTACATTCCCGGCGATCATGCCAACCATGTTGTTCCGGATGGTGCCGCCAAGGACGAGGCGTTCACGGCGTTTTGTCCATTTTGCGACCAGAACAAATTTGTTGTCCTGGCCGGATGAACGAAACAGCGGGGGCGGGTTTGTGTACGAGCATCAGCCCGCCCTCGTTTTTCGAGTTGATGCTGGTGGTTGCTCCCATAACGGGTCTAAAAGGAAAACTAAAACGAGGAGAAGTTCATGGCAAAGGGACGGATGTTATCCAAGAAGATTAGTAGTGACGAGGAAGTGGCAGGGATGTCTGTACAGGCGCAGCTCTTGTTTACCTGGACCATACCGCATCTTGATTGCGAGGGCAGGATGCGATCAAACCCTGTGATAATTAAAGGCACGGTTGTTCCGTTTGTAAAAGAGTTCACCGTTGAGATCATTGCTGATTGTCTCCGGCAGATGGCGGCTTGTGGCCTCATCAAGATATTCGGTGATAAACAGCAATATATGTGGTTTCCCGGCTTCCCCAAACACCAAAAGATCCGAAAAGACTTCGAAGCTCCATCGGATATTCCGGACCCGGAGTCATTCAATGTAGCCGCTGGTACGCAGGAGCAGGCCAGTTACGCCACTCGAGAACACACCACTCATACCACTGCGGAGACGACTCAACACGCCGCTCGAGAGCAGATAGATAACGCAGATACTACCGCACAAAATCAAAGTCATAGTCAAAGTCAAGGTCAGGTGCAAACTCAAAGTCAGGCTCATATATATAGCGAAGCGGCGCCTGGCGGCGCCATATATAGGGTAGCGGGGGAATCTGCTGTTTCACCGGGAATAGGGGTATCAATCCCGGCAAAATCTGCGAAGCAGCCGTTGCCGGTAATAACGGACTTGATTGCGTATTTTCAAGCAGGATACCGGAATCTCAAGGGCGAGCCGTATGTTCCCAAGAAGCCCAAAGATGATTGCCGTAGGCTTGAGGAATTGATTGCGGTGGGATTCACACCGGAAGATATAAAGGAGAGGATTGATCGGTTTTTTGCGGCCGATGCAGAGCACATCAAAACTTCTGACCATTCGATGCGGTACTTTGCGGCTGTTTTCAATAGGTTAAGCAAGAGGCAGAAAAGTAACGAAAGCCCCTTGGTGGAATCAACCAGGATCAGGGCGGAACGGAAGCGTGCGCGGGAAGCAGCCAAGCTGGAAGGGGGCAAGCCATGAGCAAGGAAGCAGAGAAGACGCTGGAGTATTTCAGGGCGATCCCGAGCAACGACTGGGATATGGACATCCCACCAGCGCACTATGGTTCGCACCTGTACAATTTCGGGAATCCGTACACAGAGGACAACGACGAGTTCTGGATCAAGGTCCGAGAGCTGACTGAGATCATGTTGCTCTTGGACATATCCAAGTGCCCACGGTTAGTTGCTTTGTGCGGTCAGCCCGGCAGCGGTAAGAGCCATCTCGAGGTTGGCGTGTACCGGGCGATGCTGCACAAGACCGTCTTTGCAGGCGGTGGCGGGGTATTTTTCAGCCCATTCATGACGATGGTCACAGACATCATTTCGGGGTTTGGCGATAAGGTTTACATTAGGGAGGCTTTGTCGGAGTACACGAAGAATAAGTGGCTCTTCCTGGATGATTTCAGTGCGACAGAGAAGGTCTTCAAGAAGGACTCTATGGAAAACCAGATAATCCGGGATCTGCTCATCGAACGCTGGGACACAGGCCAGACTCTTGTGACCTCAACGAACCTCGACGCAGAAACCCTGCTGAAGGATATTGAAGAGATGTTTGGAGAACACATCGGTTCTCGTGTGTCGGATAGCATCATCATTCAATTTCCCGATGATGATCTGCGAAAACAGGGTTATGGCGGTTACAGGAGGGCTGACAAATGATGGATTGGATCAAGTTCTATAATGTTTTTCTATCTAATAAGGAAATCTTCTTTAGGTTTAAGGACATCATTCCGAAGGAGATTTTTGTTGCCGGGGTCCTGACGAACATATTCATCTTGGTTACGCAGTTCGCGGAGAAGTACAAGCGGATGCCGGATTTTGACACGCTTGAGTTGATTCTGGATAACCTTCCGGACTCCGAAAGGGAAAACAAGAAGGAATATCTGCAGACTGTTAACAAGATCCGCAACGCCGTCTCAACGGTTGAACCAGATGTATTTGCCGTCCAACTTACGAAGGCCATTGAGACCTTCATGCTCGAGAAGTTCATTCTCAAGGCCGCGAACCAGATCAGCACGATCACTTGGGAAGAGATGCTGAACGAGCTTAAAGACATACAGAGAATGTTAGCGCCGAAAAGCAACGGAATGGACGCGACGGATGTTGATCGTGCGGTCAAGTTTATGCATACCATCCCAACGGAGCGTATACGGACCGGCATCAAAGAGCTGGATGCAGTGCTGCAGGGCGGTTATGGAGCGGATGAGCTGATCCTGGCGATGGCCCCACCCGGCAGGGGAAAGAGCTTCTTTCTGCTGAACGCGATGTACTACGCGATGCTCAGTGGCAAGAACGCCCTTTATGTGACGCTTGAGCTGTCGGAGCGTGCGGTACTCCGCAGGTTTTATAGCAGGGTCACATGTTCCAATCGAAACGAGATGATGGATGAGGTGGCCGTTGCACGGCGTGCTCAGACATTCTTTAATTTGACCGGGGCGAAAGGAAGGGTGATCAATTTCCCCGGGGGTACGCTAACGGTTTCCGGTCTGGAGGCCGTTCTGGAACAGCAACAGTTTTACTTCGGGCACAGGACTGACATTCTAATCGTGGATTATCTCGACAGGCTTGCGCCACGCAAGACGGATTTACGGGGAGAAGTTCGCCACCAGCTACGGAACATCGCGGACGACCTGCGCAGTATAGCCCTCAAGTACGGCATCCCGGTCATTAGCGCCACGCAGGCTAACAGGGCGTCATTGAACAAGAAAGCCATCATTAGTGAGGCCAATGTTTCTGAATCTTTCGGCAAGGTCGAGGTCGCAGATGTGATCCTGGCTATCGCGCAGAAGGACGACGAGAAAGCGCGTAAGCGGGCGAACCTCCTGGTTGTCAAGAATAGGGACGCTGTGTCTGGCGGGAAGATTCGGTTCTACGCAGACTACGAGCGGATGTTTATGTCTGATGTGGATAGCGCCAGCAAACTCGGACTGATAGAGAGTGAAGCCACTGAAACGGCTGCTACTGCAGCGTGAAATGGAAAGGAAATACACAGATGATAGGAACAAGAACAGTAAACGCGAGTATATCTGAAGGCCATGCTCGGCGATTAGCATTGGCGCTAAAAGACACGGATTTTAATGCGCCAGAGGCAGAGCATTTCTTGAAGTCGCACGGATTCGCCAAGAAGAAGACCGCAGAAGGTTCCTATTGGAAGATGAAGTCCAGGGACTGCTTTCTCATTCCGAGGGACTTGTTCTGTACGCCGTCGTGCCCCAAGGTGCAGCGCTGGGGTACTACACTGAACGGGATGTTCTTGACGGCAAGGGTTATGGAGTCTTGCGCTGTCGGGAAAGAGTGTTCCTTGGCAGATATCTTGGAAAAGAATGTACCCCAAAAGTATTTTCTAACGAAAAAAGAAGCGGCGGCGATAATTGCGAAGACGCTGCTTTTGAAGGGGATTGAGTATCTCAAGTCAAGACTAAAGCCGGGATGGAATATCGCCGATTTCCGGAACGATGAAGGTCTGCGAGTCAGGAAGGAATTGATAAGCCCTTCGTTGAGGGCTGCCACGGAGATGTGTCCTATATATCTCGTGTATGTGCCGGTAGGTGAAGAGGCTCCATTGGAAGGTTCTTATGTCTAATACAAAGCAGAAGAAAGGCCCGGCAAAGGTCGTGCAGCATTTCATCGTTGAGGTCGCCGATGTTGGGTCTGCTCCGGAGTTGTACGCGAATCCCGGTAATCCGTACGCTGGTGCCTCCGATGATGATCGGGCCAGAGGTTTTGATTCGATCTTCGGTCTACTATTGGCCGAGTCGTTCCGGGAGAGTGGTCGCGAGAGAAAAGGTTGATTGGCACGGCAGGATTAACAACAAAATAGGAGGTAGCAAGATGGGTAAGAAGACTACATTTCTGAAAAGAGTTCGCGCTGTTCTTGGTTTTAAGGGCCCCAAAAGCGTCGGTGTCGGCATTTACGCTCGCGTGTCGACAGATGAGCAGGCACTCAACTTGGATGAGCAGCGGGATCATTTGGCTAGGTACATATCGAGAACTTGATTGTATCGAAAAGCGGCGAGTGCGCGGTATGATGTGCGCCGATGAACCGCCCATGCAACAAATTGGGGTAACGAAATGGCAAAGAAGAAAGCAGCCTGGAAGAAGGTAACAACAGTACATAGTTTCATGGACTCCAAGCTTGTGCGTGTTTTTGGCATCAAACGCGTTTCTGGAGACGATCAAGCGCAAAACGGGGAATCGTTAGGGCAACAGGAAGAGGTGATTACGAATTGGGTGAGATCCAAATCAAGTTTGCACGCCCCGCAGAAGTGGAAACTTATTGAGATATTCACAGAGAATGAAAATCCCGACGGTCAGAAAAGGGGGCGAACCGCAACTAAACGAGAAGGACGGGCAGGGTTGGCAAAAGCGCTTGGGCTTGCCAAGTTAGGAATGATTGATGTCGTAATCGTGACGAAGTTGGACCGGTTGGCAAGAAACTTGAAGGATTATATTGATGTCTCGGCAGAGTTCAATGAGAATGGCGTTGCCCTTGTATGCCTGGATTTAGATGTCGATGGCTCAACGCCCGACGGGCAAATGATCCTGCGCAATCACGCCAACCTTGCCCAATGGCAGGCTGAGCGCATTGCACAGTACAGCATCGAGACCGTGCAACGGCATCTTAATCAGGGGCGGCCCATCGGCCCCCCATCCATCGGTTATCGAATTTGCAAAGGAGCGAATGATAAGTCGACCTTTGAGCCAGATCCTGCCTTTCAGGAGCACATTGAGTTTATCGATCAGTCGTACTTGAGGCTGAAGAGCGTTGGGAAGGTTGTCGATCTATTGCACCAGAAAGGATATAAGACGCCCGACGGAAAAACATATTCCAAACCCCAGGTATCGAGAATTCTCCAGAACATTCGCTATACGGCACGGCAGGATCACGGGGGCAAGATCTACGACGGGAAGTGGCCGCCGTTAAGGACCAGGGAAACACACGACGCCATACAGGCCATCTTTGCACAGAACAGAGTGACGCATCATAGCCCAAATTCTTCCAATAGGAATTATATCTACCTTGCCAAGGGTCTTTTGAGGTGTGGCCATTGCGGATCGGCTATGGTCGCGCGACCGGGAACCGGGCGGGGTGGTCGGTATTACGGATATTATGCGTGCCAGCGCTCCGCTAAGACTCGAGGAATCGACTGCCAGGCAACAAGTAACTTGGCCGCCGGCGCCGTCGATAACGCCATCATTGCGGTCCTTCAGAACCTTCGGCTTAATCCGGATAATGTTGCCAACATCATTAAGGAAGCCAACAGGGCGACCGAATCCACGCTTGGTGTTATGGAGGCTGACTTGGAACGGGTGCAGTCAAGGCTGAAAGAGGCCAGAACCAGGATCGCCAATTTGGTTGAGGTATTAACAGACAAGGGAATGGCAGAGCTTGTTCAGATCAAACAGAAGCTTGAGGCATTGAATCACGATGAGGCCGTGCTGGTCGCGGAAGAGTGCCGGTTGAAGAATGAAATCCTTGCGGAACAGGCACAGGCTACGACAGCCCAGGACTCTATTCAGGCACTGCAGTTGTTTGAGGATTTCTTCGCTAGGAATCAAGCCAACAGGGAGCGCATCCAGGCTGTCCTGCCGAGATTAGTGAACTCGGTTGTCTGCACCGTCACTGACAAGAAGAAGGGCATCGGGAAGCTCAAGATTGGCCTGTTTGGGCGGCCTTTCGACAAAGGCGAGAACGCAGAACTTTGGAACCAGACTCTGCAAAAAGTGGCGAACGAATTCTACAACGACAAGATCGGGGAGGTGCTGGACGGCAAGTTTGAGAAGAAGCCCGAGCCATCTGGACCCGTCGGAAACGCCACTCCGGTGTTGACTAATTCAGGTAAACTGCCTTATAATGCGATTCGGCTCGCAGGAGATAAGCACTGCGACCCTTTAATGGACGCCAATACGAACTTGAGGCCTTTGGGGCCACAGACGGTTCGTTTTGGCGAGATAAACCCTCATCCTGACCTTTATTGGTTGGGGTGGGGGTTTCTTCTTTGTTGGGGAGGAGGAACGCTTCCGGCAGGGTTTCCGGCTGGATGATCAGGTTCATTTCGATCTTGTCTTCATAGACGACGATGTTTTCTATAAGGGCCCGGAGCAGGTTCTTTTGGACTTCAGGCGGGGCTTGGTCGAGGTGTTGCATGGCGACCTTTACATTGGCGTAGACGTATTCACCTGATTGGGCGCTCAGCTGGGCCAGTTTGCGTTCGTCCTCGAGTTTGATGATCTCCACTTCCAGCCGCTCGATTTCGGTTTCCATTTCGGCCATTTTGTTTTTAAAAGCGGATCCTTGCGTGATCGTATTCTTCATCGCCAGATTGAGGAGACTTTCTACTTCATGGCGCAGGGTGTTGAGCCGGATCCGTCTTTCATTCAGGATTTCATCAAGCTTGTCGACTTTAGTTTGTGATTCCCGGATCGCGGTGCCGATCGCCTGGACTATGATCTCTTGGTCTTGGGAAGCGCGCCGAAAATAATCCAGCATCGCTTTGTCGAAGGCTGGTGCGGATATTCGTTTGTAAGAACATCCCAAGGACTGCCGTGACCGGCCGCATTCGTAATAATAGAATTTATTCTTTTCTCGTCCTGCAGAATGGATGCCCACCAGATTGCTCCCGCAATCACCGCATTTGAGAAGTCCGGCCAGTAAGTGTTCGTACCCGCCCTTGTCCTTCCAGTAACGTCTTCCCGGAGCTTTCGCTTTCATTATTTTGTTGGCTTTATCCCACATCTTTTCCTCCACGAGTGGTGCATGTTTGGCGCGGTGCATCTCGCCGTTGTAGTCAATGTATCCCTTATAGAACGGGTTTTTGATGATCATGGAGATTGACTGTCTTCTCCAGATGTTTTTATTGACGGTGTTTACTTTTCGTTTCATCAGCTCTTGGCCGATTTCAGTCAGCGACCGGTTTTGCGCGGCCATCTCCCAGACAACCTTGATATGCGGAGCCATGCTTTCATCAATGACGCATCGTGTTGGTTGTTTGCCGTTGGGCAGTTGCGGGCCGTCTTTGATCAGTTTGTAACCGATCGGTGTTTTGCCGCCGGTTCGCCTGCCGTCTCTGGCGCGGGCGAGGACAGAGGCCTTCACGCGTTCGCCGGTTAGTTCGCGTTCAAAGGCAGAGAGGAGACCGAGGATCCCAATGACCACCCGGCCGATCGCGGTCGCGCTATCAAGGTTTTCGCGAACAGAGGCGAAGTCGACATTGTGTTCTTTGAAGAGGTCGATCATTGCGTAGAGGTCGCGCGGGTTGCGGGTCAGTCGATCCAGTCTGAAGAAGACGATGCCGTCAAAGGTGTTTTTCTTTTGCTGGATGCTTTCAAGGATTGATTTGATGCCGGGCCGGTTTAAGTCTTTAGCGGAATAGCCGTCATCGCGGATCACGCCGTCTTTTCCGAACTCGGCCAGTTGATAGCCGAACGCGTCCATCATGTTTTTGCAGTGATGGGTTTGCGCGTCAAGCGTGGTGAACTCACCCATGGCCTGTTCATCAGTAGAACAGCGGGTGTAGATCACGTAGCGTTTTATTTTTTCTTGTTTCTTTTCCAGTTGTGCCATTTCCGTTCCTTTGGTCAGTCTTAGGCGACCCCAACCTATCGCCAAAACGTCGCAAGTCAAGTATTATCAATGCTTTTGACTTCTTTTGAAACCCCGCCAACCGCTAGGGTTTCCCCTTAGGCTCTATACGGAACTTTCATGCGAAGTGCCGGATTTATTTATCTTTTTCAAACTATTTTCCGGCACTTTGGCCAAAACCTCCGTATAGAGCTTAAGGAGGGTCAAATTCTATGGGCCATAGTGCTGACAAGCGGTTTGAATTCCGGTTTAAGAAAGGGATCGAGGTTGTTTATCGCACCCGGCCGGTTGATGGGGAAGAGAGGCAGTTAAACCAACAAAAACTCAGTGATGCAGTTAAGGCTGTGATGGCCGCCGTTCTTAAGCGCGAGCCGACACCGGAAGAGCTCTTGGGGCTTGTTCCGATTGTTGTAAGCGGAAAGAAGGGTGAGGCATGATCTGTCCTTTCATTGAGCGGCACTTCGCATAGGGGGGTGCCGTTATTAACTGCAAATATCAAAACATATTTGATGATTGGGAAATTACCTACGCCCGGACATTGGTTAAGTATTTTCAGAAAAGGATCCACACGCTTCAGCGTGAAGGATTTGATGACCTTTTACAGGAATGTTTGATTCATTGGTATTACAGGAGAGATCAGCACGATGCAACAAAACCGGCGGCCAAGAAAACATTCATGCGGCATGTTTTTAAAAACAAGATTTCCGATCTTCTCGAGGAGCGCGTGAGCGTGAAACGCAAGGCCATGTACCAGAGCATTTCTTTGGATGAATTGATGAGCGGGATGGATGAGGACATGTATCCCGACGCGTTGGTTGTTGAGGACGAGAATTTTGATGAGGCACTGAGATCGGACATGAGCGTTGTTCTCAGACGTGCCACAACAAAATTGTCTCGCCGTCAACGTGAAATGTGCCGGTTGATCAAGGTGGAAGGCTTGAACATGATGCAGGTGAGCCAAAAGCTGAACATCCCGCGAGGGACATTGTTCGACGAGGTTGTTCGGATCAGGGAAGTCTTTCGTGATGAGGGATTAACGGATTATTTGCAATAGGAGAGGCGGGATGAGGTTGGTATTCAAATTCCATTTTGATAAGGGCGTTGATATGGCGCTGGTTGAGACGCAGTTGATCGAGTCGATTATTACGTCGGTGGATGTTTTTGGGCAACTCAGGGTGCAATCAAGCGCGACGTACGTTGTTAAAGGACAGGAGGCGGTGCTTGAGACGCGGGGCATCGTTGGATTGCACACGCTATTGGTTTTTGCGGGACGGCTCAGTCGATCAATTGGTGTTAATCGGTATTTGATGGATTTTGTTTTTAACTGGAAAGGAGTGGCATGAAGAAGTCAAAGAAACCTCAGCAGAAAGATCCCGGTTATTTGGTGCATTGTTTGCGATGTAACCGAACATCGCGCGTTCAGCTCATTGCCAAGTGCGGCCATTGCGGGTCGTATGCGGTGAGGCTGGTTATGAAAGGATCGCAGACATGACATCGTATACCGAGGAGGCGATGAATCTTGCCGAATTGCTTGTTAAGAAGCAAGTCGCCTATGGCGATGCGTTCGGTCAGTCGCAAAAGATCATTCGGGTGCTTTATCCCAAGGGTATTCAGCCGGACCAGTATCAGGACGCGCTCGCGGTCATACGGGTGATCGACAAGTTGTTTCGGATTGCCAATCAAAAGAATGCTTTCGGTGAGGATCCGTGGAGGGATATCGCCGGTTATGGGCTCTTGAGTGTTGTTCACCACAAGAGACAGCGGGAGGATCATGTCTGCCGGTGAATTTGTTGTCAGAGATTCCCGAGAGGGGTCGTTTTTGTGGGTGGATAAGAAACTCATGGCGTATATCAGCCGCGTGATGGGCAATTCGCCGGTCGTTGTCTATTCATGGCTGTGTTATTACTCCAGCGCCAAACATCAGAACTGTTATCCATCGGTTACAACGCTGGCGGGTCATGCCAATTTAAGCCGCCGGAGCATTATCCGCATTTTGAAAAATTTGGAAAAGATCAAGGTTATTACGATCGCTCGTGAAAAGGGCAAGCCCAATATTTACAGATTGCTCCACGTAGATGTGGACTGCTTGCCGCAATCAACTGGTGACATGGGTGTCACCAGTTGCGACCCCAAAGTAGTGCCGTCCATGTCACCACCACTAGTGACACCGGGGACACTCGAACAAGATATACGTGAACAAGATTTAAATAAAAAACAGAGTGTTTCTTTTTCAAGCCTGTGGATAAGTCTTGTCTTACCTTATCCAAAACCTTCGGACGACCAGATCAAGGAACTGGAATTGTTAGCGTTCTCAATGAAGGATGAGATCAATCTTTACTGGTTGATGCGTGATTACGCGCGTGATCGCGGCTATCCACCGCATGCGGATGTTGTTCTTAAACTGGCGCATCAATTCAGGAAGAGCAAGGCGAAGATCAAGAATGTTTACGGTTGGTTTAAGAAGACCGTCGATCTGCAGATGAGGTTGTTGGTATCAGACATTCACATTAAAGAGCATGAGAAGTTGAAGCGTGAGCCGTCAATGTTGGGGGACATCTTGGCAGGCATTGCGAGGCATGGCACATAGGGTTTTCGGGTCCTTGGAAGGGGGTGTCGGGTGCGGGTCGGGCGAGGCGACCGCCTTCAGTGATTTCAGGTTTTAAAATCGATGTCCATGTCCGCCAAATTGGGCATTTGGGGCAAAACCAGCTTGAAAGGCTTTGAAACCTTGTTACCGACGGTAGAAAGGCTTATTTCTTGTCATGATTCGGGTTTCGGGGAGGCTTTTAAAAGGCCGTTTTGGTGGACATCGATGGACATGGGTTGACAAGGGGTTCTTAAGGGCAACAGGAGCAGAAAAAGGGGGTTTTAAGTGGGAAAAATTAACGTTCAGCCGGTGGTTGAGGAGATTCTTTTATCTGATTATCGGCCCGCGCCGTATAACCCGCGTGAGATCAAAGAAGGGGCTATGAGCGGGCTGAGGCATAGCCTTGAAAAGTTCGGGTATGTGGATTTGATTATTGTCAATAAGCGCACCGGGCATATCGTTGGCGGGCATCAGCGGTGGAAGGTCATTCAGGAAGAGGGGGTGGAGAAGATCACCGCGATCGTGGTTGATGTGGATGAGGCGACCGAGCGGCAGATGAACCTTGAACTAAACAACCCGGAGATCACCGGCAATTGGACAGCGGCCTTGATTCCGCTTTTGGAGCAGATTCGTAAGGAGAACCCGCAGGAATATCTTGAACTTCGCCTCAAAGAGTTGAGGGACAGCGTTGGGGACATGGGGGTCGAGAACATGGGGGACGGCAGAACCCTTCCCGATGATATCCCGGCACCGCCAGAGACAGCGATTACCAAGAAGGGCGATCTTTGGATTCTGGGGGATCACCGGCTTCTCTGCGGGGACAGCACGCTTGATGAGGATGTGGCCAGGCTGATGGACGGCCAGAAAGCGACCTTGTGGGCCACGGACCCGCCGTATTGCGTGGACTATACCGGAGCGGATCGCCCGGGCGGTGGCCGGGATTGGTCGAATGTTTATCACGAGATTGATATCCCGGATGCGGTGGACTTCATGCGCAAGTTTCTCCGTGTTGGGTTAAAGCATATTCACGAAAAAACGGCTTTGTATTTGTGGCACGCATCGAAGAGGCGGGTGGATATTGAGGGTGTTTGTAAGGAGCTGGGGATTCTGATTCATCAGGAGATCGTTTGGATCAAGCCGTGCGTTATTTTGACGTATTCATTCTATTCGTGGAGGCATGAGCCGTGTTTGCTTATGTGGGTTAAGGGTCAGCGGCCAGACTACAAGCCGAAGAACAAGTCGATTGGAAGCGTCTGGACTGTTGATTTCTTGCGGTCAGGGGATCCGGCGACTCCCGAATATCACACCGATGTCTGGGAGCTGGACTGGGAGGGCAAGAAACGCAATCCCGGGATCGATCATCCGACCGTTAAGCCGACCGAGGTTTTCGCGATTCCCATGCGGGTGCATACGGGGCCGGGTGATATTTGTTACGAGCCGTTTAGCGGATCAGGATCGCAGATCATCGCGGGAGAGCGTCTCAATCGTAGAGTTTTTGCCATGGAGCTGGAGCCGGTGTTTTGCGATGTGGCCGTTCGCCGCTGGGAAGAGTTTTCCGGCAAGAAGGCAGTCAGAGCGTAGGCAATGGATGACAAGAAGAATGATCTCATTGAAATCGCGAAGAAGAAACGGTACATCTCGCTTGTCGAAAATCTTAATCGAAGATCGCTCAGTGCCAAGGAAGTCCGGGAACTGGAAGAGCTTCAGAAGCATTTCGATAAGAAGCCGGTGGACGCCGTTATTGACGGCACGGTCGATCTCCCGACCCTGTGCGTTTATCTGGAAAAGTCGCCGCGCATGATCAGGCGGTATGTTCGGCAGGGTATGCCGGTTATTCGCGATTCCAGCGGCGAGATATTTCGGTTCAAGGTTGGAGAGGTTTTCAAATGGCATTACGGATCAAGGGGCGCGGATGAGGAAGGCGGGCGGGATTACTGGGACAACGAATATAAAAAGAACCGTGCGAAGTTAACCCAACTTGAACTTAAGCAGAAAGAAAGTGAGCTTATTCCCTTTGAAGATCACGCCGAAATCATCAAAAATCAGATCAGGGGTATCAAGTCAGGTTTTTTACGTCTTCCGAAATATATTGCTCCAAAACTTTATCAACAGGATCCGAAGGTCATTTGCGCGATTCTGGACGACGAGATCAGGTTCATCATTAATCAGTTTGCGGGAACGCATCATGCCAATAAAGCTGGAAAAGGAAATCCTTAAGACTGTTGTGCCGTTTGCGGCCGCCGAGTGGGTGTTGCCGGACAAGATGACGGTGAGCGAATGGGCAGACCGGTTTCGGCGGCTTGATGTGAAAACATCCGCTGAACCCGGGCAGTGGTCAACGGCGCGGACGCCGTATCTTAAAGGCATTATGGACGCTTTCACGGATCCGCATGTTGATGAGATCACGGTCATGGCGGCGTCTCAGGTCGGTAAAACCGAGGGCATGTACAACATGCTCGGGTATATCATCGATCAGGATCCGGGCCCGACTTTGATGGTCATGCCGCGCGCGGATGACGCACGGAGTGTTTCGTATAACCGCATTAAGCCCATGATCGATGCCTCACCGATCTTAAGCCGGTATCTACCGATCAATTCAGACGACATCACAAAACTTGAATATCACTTTGACCGGATGATTCTTTATTTTGCAGGATCGAATAGCCCGGCTGATCTTGCCTCGCGCCCTATCCGTTATCTGTTCTTGGATGAGGTGGATAAGTACCCGAGATTTTCTGGACGTGAGGCGGATCCGATCAAGCTGGCGTCAGAGCGTCAAAAGACATTCTGGAATAGGAAGATGGTCAAGGTTTCAACGCCGACAACGCGCGAGGGTTATATTTTTCGCGAGTACGATAAGTCTGACCAGCGTCGGTTCTATGTGCCGTGTCCTCATTGCGGAAAGATGCAGGTTTTGGTGTTCGGCCAGATCAAGTGGCCGAAAGAGGAGTCATCAGCAGAGAGGATCAAGAATGAGCGGCTCGCGTGGTATGAGTGCATCCAATGCGGTGAGCATATCAGTGATGTTCACAAGCAAAAGATGATGTTAAGCGGGGAGTGGATTCCTGAAAAGAAAGAACAGAATCGCAATCGCGGTTTCTGGATCAGTTCGCTGTATTCGCCGTGGCTTACATGGAGCGATATCGCTTCCGAGTTTCTCAAATCCAAGGACTACGTCGAGTTGTTGATGAACTTCGTTAATTCATGGCTGGCGGAGGTTTGGGAGGAAAAGATCGAGGAGACAACAGTTGATAAAGTGCGGAATCTCGCGCGGGATTATGAAAAAGGCTCAGTACCCGATGATGTTCTGGTTTTAACGGCGGGCGTTGACGTTCAGAAAGATCATTTTTATTTCGTTATTCGCGGCTGGGGATATTACGAGGAGTCATGGCTTATTCGCGCCGAGCGGGTCGAGTATTGGGAAGATGTTGTTGAGGCGTTGTTCAAAACTGAATACCGGCGGGCGCAGTCAGAGGAAAGACTGAGTGTTTACATGACCTGCGTTGACTCCGGGTTCAGGACGGATGAGGTTTATCGATTTTGCCGTCATTGGGCGGATAAGACTAAGGCAATTAAAGGGCTTGAGGAGATAACCGGCGGCCGGTTTTATCGCGCGAACAAGATTGATATCAATTCGCGGACCGGCGCGGTGATTCCGGGTGGGCTTGTGCTGTGGAATCTTAACGTCAATCAGTACAAGGATAAATTGAACCGGTTGGTTACGTCCAAGGATCCGGGCAAGTGGCATTTGCACAGAGAACCGTCGGATCAATATCTCTTGCAGTTCACATCCGAGCATAAAATCTTAATTCGCAATCGTACAACAGGTAAAGCAAAAGAGATTTGGCAGAAAAAGAAAGAGGCTTCGGCGAACCACTATCTTGACGCGGAAGTTTACGCGCTTGCGGCCGCTGATATCATCCGGGCATTAAACATGCGCAAGGAGGACGCGGTGCGGACGCATCATCCAGCTGTTTCAGATGAGCATAGTCGTCGCGGCTGGGTCAGGAAATCAGAAGGGTCTTGGATCTAATGGGACAATGGCTTGAGCAAAAACCGAATTGGTTGCCGCATCATCCGCAGGTGAATGATAGCGGAAAGCCAAAGGGCAGGCCGAAAGACGAAAGTTTGGAATACGGCGTTAGGTATGTGCCGGTCAAGTGTCCGAAATGTAAAAGTAAAGATGTGACCTGTTATGCCAGTCGGTTGCCGGTGAGGTATCACCGCTGTCAGAAATGCGGCATTAACTTCAAAAGTGTTGAGGCGAATGAGAAATGATTTATTCCATATTCTGGTAACGACCCCATTGCAAAAGAGCGCGGGGCTTTTATGATGAGATAAAAGTTAACGCGGGACAGCTGATCACTGTTGCCGCGCCCAATAGCAGTAAAAAGCCATCTCCAGTCGACTGGCGGGAGGTGGCTTTTTTTATTGGGTTTAAAAGGATCGGTCCATGGCAACTAAACAAGAAATGCTTGATAACGTCGAGAATGCGATCAACGCCCGCTTAAATGGTGGGGCTGTTCAAGCGTACTCAATTGGCGGTCGCAATATTCAGTACATTCCCCTTTCAGAGCTTATGAAGTTGCGCGATCAGTTGCGTCGTGAGGTAGCAACGTCCGGCGGAAACACAACCTATGCCGGGTTCGGGAGTCCGTCATGAAAAAGAACTTCTCAGATCAAGTGTCGGATGGATTGGATGGGGTGATTTCGTTCTTTTCACCGCGCGCTGGGTTTAAACGCCGGATGTTCCGGCAGGCGATCAAGTTATCCGATACTTTTGGTTCATATAAAGGGGCTTCACGCGACCGGCTTCGGTCGTCGTGGATTCCTGGCGGCGGATCTGCGGATGAGGACTTATTGCCTGAACTCAAAGATATCAGGGAGCGGAGCCGGGATTTAAATCGCAATGACGCGCACGCGACCGGCATCACCTCCACGATGACCACCAATGTGGTCGGGTCAGGCATTCGTCCTCAATCCCGCATTGACAAGGAGTATCTCGGTCTTGGCGATGAACAAGCCGGACAGTTTCAGAAAGACGCCGAGCGGGTCTGGCGCAAGTGGTCGCCTTATGCGGATGCAGGCAACCGCATGGACTTCTACGAGATTCAACAGCTCATTGACCGGCAGATTCTTGAAAACGGTGAGGCCGTCATTATGCCGCTCATGCTGGATGACCCAGAGAGGCCGTATTCGCTGGCCTTGCAGGTGATCGAGTCGGATCGGCTGGACACGCCGTCTGGAATGGCTGGTGACCGTTCGATTCGGTCAGGAGTGAGGATCGGCGATAAAGGCGAGCCGGTTTCATATTTTATTCAAAAGACGCACCCCGGTGACTTGCGGTACTCAAAACAGATCGAACGCGTCTTTACGGAGATCTCGGCCAAGAACGAATACGGGCGCAAGAATATTTTTCATCTCTACTACGTCCAGCGCTCAGGTCAGACCAGAGGCGTGCCGTTCTTCGCACCGGTTCTGAATTATTTCAAAGACCTTGGGGAATACGCGGAGGCTGAACTTGTGGCCGCGCGGATCGCGGCGTGTTTCTCTCTTTTCATCACATCGGAATCATCCATGGATGTGACAGCGGGCGGCGGGTATGACCGCAATCCCGCAGGGCAGATCATTGAGTCGCTTGAGCCGGGCATGATCAAACACCTTATGCCAGGCGAAAGTATCACATCATTTAATCCTCAGCGTCCCGGTGCATCGTTCGAGCCGTTTGTCGATCGTATCCTTAAGGCGATTTCAGCGGCATTGGGTTTGCCATATGAACTGGTGGCCAAGGATTTCAGCAAAACAAATTATTCCAGTGCCCGAGCGGCACTTCTTGAAGCCCGGCGTTATTTCAAGATGCGTCAGGAATGGCTGTCGCGAAAACTCTGTCAGCCTGTTTGGGAAATGGTTCTTGAAGAGGCATATCTTCGCCGTGAGATCAGCGCGGCCACATTTTACGAGAATAAGCGGTATTGGACCAGTGCGTCATGGATTGCCCCGGGTTGGGAATGGGTAGATCCGCTTAAAGAGGCGCAGGCCGCCGAGGTGGGCTTAAAGAACGGGATTGTTACGTATTCAGATATCTACGCGCAAGAGGGCAAGGATTGGGAAGAGGGTTTTGAACAGCTCAAACGCGAACACGAAAAGATCAAGGAATTGGGATTGGAGCTGAGCAATGGAAACAATCCAGCAGGACAAAAAATCCCAGTCGGCGGGAGTGATCCGGCGGCTGGTGATGGGCAACAGAACTGAAATGTCCATGCCAAGCGATGTGACGGTTGTGGTTAAGTCTGTGGGAGGACAAAAAGATGGCGAATAAAGATATCTACTTTCGCGCGGATGTCGTCAGAAGCGGCGAGATTCGCGTTAATCGTGAAAAAGAAGTGATCACAGGATTCGCTGTGGTGACCAAGGGCGTCACCCATGACGAAAGGGGGGAGTTCGATGAGTTAGCGTTGGATACCGTGGTTGAGCTGGGCAATAAATCGAAGATGGGGGTCAAATCGCGTTTTGGGCATCCCAACATGTCGAGTACCGCGTTGGGGACGTTCTTGGGAAGGGCAACAAACTTTCGGCGTGATGGTGAGATCGTTCGCGCGGATCTTCATATCGATTCGACCGCGCATGAAACGCCGGATGGTGATTTGGCTGGGTATGTGATGAGTCTTGCGGAGAGTGACCCGGAAGCGTTCGGGTCTTCGATGGTCATTCATTGGGATGGGGAGAATCGAAAAGAGCTTGGGGCAGATGGCAAGGCATTACCGCCGTTTATTCGCGTAAAGAAGTTGATGTCAGTGGATGTCGTAGATGATCCGGCGGCGAATAACGGTCTTTTTGGCACGCAGTTTTTCTCGGAGAGTGTCAAACCCTCTGCCGAGGTGACAGCGTTTTTAGATAGATTCCTAAGTCAACCGGAAGCGGTCGAGTCAGTGATCGCGTTTCTGGATAAATATGGGTTCAATAAACAAAACGAGAAAGGAAACACAAATATGAATGAATTAACGGCAGAAAAATTAAAGGCCGAACGCGCGGACCTTTACAACTCGATTTTCGGCGCGGGTGAAGCGGAAGGCAAGAAGTCTGGCGAGAAGTTTGAGCGCGAACGTGTTGTCGCCGTCCTTAAGAAGGCGAAGACTTTCAAGGACATGGATGTTCTCGCGCTTGAGGCTGTTGAGAACGGCGCATCGCTGGAGACGGCCACGATCAAGTTTCAGGACAAGCAGTTGGCCGGTCTGCAGAGCGCAAGCCCCAAGGGTGTGGGGCCGGATCTGGAGCCGGAAGCGGCCAAGAAGGCCGGGACGCATCTGGAGCGCGCCAAGGCATTCCGGGAAGAGCATAAATGCAGTATGACCGATGCCTTGAGAGCAACGGCGGATAAACGTTAACACGAAGAAATCACAAGGAGGCGTGAGATGTCACAGTTCAATTTAGGTTCAAAGGCGTTTGTCGTCAACGAGGCGGTTATTGAACCGTATCGCAGGGTCAAGCTGACCACTGGAAGCGGCACGCTGGTGGAATATGCGGACGCGGGTGATGCCTTTATCGGAGTGAGTGAGGCCAGAGGTCTTTTGGGAGAGATGGTTTCGATCGATCTTAAGAACACAGGCAGGACGTTCAAGATGGAAGCCAACGGGGCGATTCCCGTGGGGAGCAGTTTTTACGGCGCGCTGGACGGCAAGATCAGTGCGACGGTGAGCGGTACCGCGCAGGGGCGCAATCTGGAAGCGACCGCCGCTGATGGCGAAATCGTTGAGTGCATTCTTTTGTAATAAACGTTTAATTAAACGAGGAGGTTTCACATGGGAGTTGATTATTCAGGTTCAAGGGCGGTGCCGAGGCTGGAGCTGGGAGAGGCGGCCTTGGAGTTTGCGCAACAGCAGGCAGATTTTATCGGCACGCAGGTATTGCCGATATTTCCCACCAAAAAGAAATCGAGCATCTTTCCCGCGATCACTCGCGAAAGCATCACTCGCGAGGCAGACACCAAGCGGGCCCCGCGCGGCAATTACAACCGCGACGGCTTCTCGGCCAAGGACAAGCAGTATAACTGCGAGGAGTTCGGCCTTGAAGGTGTTTTGGACGACGGCGAGCGTTCGCTTTATGCATCGGATTTTGATGCAGAGCTGACGACCGTTCAGATCATCACCCGCCGTGTTCTTCAGGCGCAGGAACGCCGTGCGGCGGCTCTTGTGTTCAACGCGACGACCTTCACAGGCGCGCCGCTTTACACGGACAACTCGGCAACGCCTTGGACCAGCGCGTCAACTGACGTTGTGGCGCAGGTGCGTGCCGCGCGTGAGAAAGTCCGGGGCAATAGCGGCATGGATCCCAACGCGGTTATTTTCAGCAAGGCGAATCTGGATCGATTGCTTAATAACAACGTGATCAAGGGCGCGATTCAGTATGTGGCGCGTTTGACGGAGGCGGAAATCCTGAATGCTCTGGCCGATATCTTGGGCGTAAAGAAGATCCTTGTTGGCCGCGGGATTTACAACACCGCCAAGGAAGGCAAGACGTTCATCAGCGGAGACATTTGGAATCCCGCGTACGCGATGGTCGCGGTTATCGGGGATCCCAATCGTCTTTCTGATCCGAGCGTGGGCAGGACGTTCCTGTGGACTTCTGACAGCCCGGAGAATGCGACGGTAGAGCAGTACCGCGATGATTCGTCTCGTAGCGATATCTTCCGCGTGCGTCAGCATGTGGATGAGATCGTCATCGATCCGTATTTCGCGCATCTGATGAAGATCGCCTAAGCATTAAACGATGGGGGGGATCCTTCTTTTGGAGAGGGATCCCCCTTTTCGACTTGGAGGCACGATGAGTTTCAAAGATCAAATGACACAGGATTCGGTGAAGGCATTTCTCAACACATATGAGTTTGCAGAAACAATCACCTATACACCCAAGAACGGAACGGCCAAAGCTATCAAGGCCGTCATCAATCGCAAGAGAATTAATCCGGCTGGCGAGGATGTCGGGCGTGTTCTTGTTAATCAGAGCGAGGTATTTATCGCCAACGATGACGTCAACGGTGTTTCGTCGATCAATAAAGGTGGGGATATCGTGTCGTTTGTAGAGAGTGCAGGCGGTGCGGTAATCGATCGGGCCGTCATCGATGTCTTGGGGCAGGACGAAGGAATGTGGCATTTACTGGTGCAGAAATGAGCGATTTAACCGTTGAAATTAACACAGCGAATCTTGATCGGGCCATGCGGTTAATTCCGAAGGAACTCAAATACGAGTTGGCCGATGGCATGGATCATGCGAGCCGCAAGTTCTTAAAGACTTTTCGTGAACAGAGACTTCAGGGGCCTCCCGGGGTTCGCGGGCGTCCGCGCGGGATATTCACGCATTTCTTCCGGGCCAGCCTTGTGTCAAAAGACCTTGAAGGCATGGGCATGATGATCTATTCGGATTCAAAGATCGCCAAGATGCACGAGGAGGGTGCGAAGGTCACCAATCCCGGCGGTGGGAAGCTGGCGGTGCCGTTATCGGCGCGTCAGGAGATGTTCACGAGCGACGGCAGGCTCAAGAAACAATACCGCCAGCCTCGGCTTTTGAAGAACGTGGTGCCGGTTCAGTTACGCGGCAAAACCTTCTTGGCGCAGATAAAGAAACGGTTACGGGGCATATTACCGTTATTTGTTTTGAAAAACAGTATCCGGATTAAGCCTCGGCTGATGTTTTACAAGACGTGGGATGAGATGCAAAACGAACGGATCAAGATTCTTAACAAATCCGTCGAGAAAGCATTGAGCAAGATATGACGGTTAGGGAAAACATTTTAGAAAACTTGCGGACGTCGCTTTCGGTAATCACAACCGCGAATGGATATCACAACGATATTCAGAACGTTCAGCGTTGGCGTCAGCAGGGCAATTCGTTGGTCGCGGTACCGTGCATTGTTATTAACGCAGGACCGGAGGATAAGGATCCGGTTCCTAATCCGCTGATGACGTGCAAGTTGACGGTTTATCTGGACGTATGGGCTCGGCAGGATGAAACAGACCCGCAGTCAACGGATACGATCTTGAATAGTCTTTTGGGTGACGTCGAGAAAGCGGTTATGCAGGACATCACCCGCGGCGGTTACGCCAAGGACACAAATATCAAATCAAACACGCTTTTTGAAACGCTTGAAGGTCAGCCGTACTCTGGCGTTGTCTTGGAGCTTGAGATCATTTATCAGCACAAACAGGGTGACCCGGAAGTCGCCGGGTAAAGGGAGGAAGTGACATGTTAACGCGAAAAAGACAACTGGCCGCGAAGATCGAAGCGGCAGAGGGAACGGCAGAGGTTCTTGCGGCCGCAGATGCCAGGCTGTTGGTCTATGAACCAAAGGTCAGTTTTGATGTGGCGATGTTTGATCGCAATCCCTCGCGCCCATCGTTTTCCAATATCGGTAAGGCTCCCGGCAAACGTACTGCCGCGATCGGGTACAAGCTGGAGCTGAAAGGATCGGGAGTGGTCGCAACTGTGCCGGAATGGGGCAAATTGCTTCAGGCATGCGGGTTCGGGGTCAACGCGCTTAAGTCCATGAATATCGGGGCGATTACGAACGGACCCTTTCAGCATGGGGAAACGATCACCGGCACCACGTCAGCGGCCAAGGGCCGGGTGGTTATTAACACGGCTAACGGCGCAACGGCGGTCTTGTTTGTGATCGTATCCGGCACCTTTGTTAGCGGTGAGATCATCACTGGCGGTACATCGACCGCAACCGCAACGACTTCATCTGTTCCGGCAACGATTGGCAATGAGTTTAAGTTGATCTCGGACAATATTCCTTCGTTGACGCAGGGCAGTTATGAGGACGGGATCCGCAAGCTCATTGAAGGTTCGCGAGGGAATATGAAGTTGAGTTTCAAGACGGGCGAGCCGGTGATGATGGAGTTTGATTTTCAGGGCGTGGAGGCCGGAGTGACCGATACGGCTTTCATAGCGAATGTCACCTATGAGACCACCAAGCCGCCGGTTTTCTTGAGCGCGCTTTTCTCGGTGGATGCCTATTCAGCAAAGATCGGAGAGATGAGCGTTGATCTCGGGAACAATCTGGCGGAGAGAGATGATGTCAATGACACGCGCGGGGTTCTTTCTTACGCGCTTACCGGGCGCAATGTCACCGGATCGTTTAACCCAGAAATGGTGGCGGTTGCGACCCATGACTTTCACACCAAATGGTTCGCAGGCACCGAAATGATAGTTGATTGCACCATCGGGTCAGTTGCGGGAAACAAGTTCAGAATTTATATCCCCAAGGCGCAGTACACCAAGATCGACGACGAAGACCGCGATGGTCTGCAGGTTGCCAAGGCGTCGTTCTGCCTTAACGGCAGTGTTACACCCGGGGATGACGAGATCACAATTTTGGCACTTTAACCACAGGAGAAAGACATGCTTACAGGGATCAATATTTTTGAGAGCAAGCCGTACACGTCAAAGCTGGATACCGATGCAGGAAATCCGACGGTATTTCAGATCGGTCTTCTGGATTCAAACCTTCGGGCGTTCATTGAGGATCAGACGACCTCATTTGAGTTCAGTTCCAAGAATCCCAAGGAACCGGCCAAAGCGAATATCAACGCTTCCAAACGCAATCTGATGGTTGTTCGGTTCGGCGTCAGGGGGCTGGAGAACTTCATTGATCCCAGAGATAGCAAGCCGGTTAAGTTTGACGTGGTTTCGATGCCGGTTAATGGCAAGAATTATAAGGCCGTGACGGATGAGATCGTGTCGATGTTTCCCAAGGTTCTTATCGATGAGCTGGCCGAGGTCATCCTTGCTGAAAATGTCTTGAGTGAGGACGAAACAAAAAACTGACACTGGCGGTCTGGTTACATAAGTTTCAGCTGGATTGCCGCACATGTTCAGAGGGTCAAAGGATCGAGCGCGGGTGCGAGGAAGATTCGCCCATCCCGGGCGTTTGGAAGCTCGACAATTGGGAGTTTAGACGATGTCCAAGAAGTCTTGTCGAAAAAAGAAGCGTTGAGTATCTAAACGCCTATTTCTTTTTCGGTAAGGGGTATCTTCCTAACGATGGCGGGTGGATGGATCAGCCCGCAAAGTTTGTGCAGGCCATGGTTGTGATTGAACGCGAGATCGCCCGCGTGAGAGAGGAAAAGGAAAATGCCCACTAACCGCGAACTTGAAATCATCATGAAACTCAAAGACGAGGTCACCAAGCGTCTTGTGGGTATTCAGGGCAACTTCTATAAGTTCGCCAATTCCTGCCATCAGCTGGGCCAAACCATGCGGCAGGTCGGTCATGAGATCTCGCAGGTTGGCACTAATTTCATGATCATGGGCGCGGCCATCACGGGCCCGCTGGCTCTTGCCTTTAAATCCGCAGAGAAGTATTCGCTGTCCGTTCATAACGAACTCAAACGCCTCGACAATGCATTTATCGGTTTGCAGGTCAGTATCGCTCAGGCCTTGGTGCCGGTCGCGCATCAGCTGGGGAATGTTCTCGGAAATTTGCTTAATCTTTGGAACAGCCTGTCACCGGCCACGCAGAACATGATTATTCAGGGTGCGGTCATGGCAGGCATATTTATGACCCTTGGCGGGGCTGTACTGGCTCTGGTGGGGCGGATCACGCGGCTGGCAGGGACGATCATTGATCTGGTTGGGAAATTCGCTCTGTTTGCTTTGGCCAATCCGTGGCTGGTGGGGATCACCGTTGTTGTGGCGGGATTGATTGTGGTCTTTCTTAAGTTCCGAGATGTGGCAGTGCCGGTTTTAAATGCGGTCGAAATCGGCGCACAGATGGTTTATATCGGATTTGTGAAGCTGATTAAGTACCTTTTGATCGGATTCGATCAGGTGACGCTGGGTCTTCAGAAGTTTTACGAGCTTCTGGGCAAACTTCCCGGGCAGTGGGGTGAACCTTACCGGCAGGCGGCCGCCGGTTTGACGAAGTTTCGCGGGGAACTGCAACAGCTTATTAAGGCTTCGGATGTTGAGATGTCTCGGATGGGCGACAAGATTTCAACGACTCTTTCAACCGGTGAAGGCAGTCTCGCGCAGGGGTATGACAAGGCGCGGGAGTCGATCAAGAATTTCATCGGGTCGCTTAAAGGTCTTGGCAATGAGGTGAACATTCAGGAAGTGGCCCAGCAGTTTGACGCGCTTCAATCAGTGGCGCAGGGAGCGGCGCAGGCCATGGGGCAGTCGTTTAAGCATTTTTTCAGCGATGTCTTTCATGGAGAGATCAGCAGTGCCAAGGATTATTTCGCGGAGTTTGGCGAAATGATGCTTCAAACGCTGGCTGAGGTTTTCGCCAAGATGCTTCTTATCAAGACCGTCGGCGCGATGTTCCCGGGAATGATCCCGTTTTTTCATCAGGGTGGAATGGTTTATCACTCAGGGGGCGTTGTTCAGCCGGTTTACGCTCATAGCGGACTGGCGCCGGATGAAATTCCCATTGTCGCGCAGTCAGGCGAAGGCGTCGTGTCGCGTCGCGGCATGTCTACGCTGGGATCAACCAATCTCAAGAAACTCAATCGCGGGGAGGGCATCGGGGATTCAAGCCAGATGTTCAATGTCTATATCAATGCCAATGACGCGAAATCTTTCCGCGACATGCTGGTTCAACACCCGGATGTTTTTGAAAACGCGATCATTGATGCAATGAATAAAAACAAGCCTATCCGTAACGCGATCAGGAGTCGGTTATGAGTACGGCTGTTTTGACATTCTCACCGGAATTTGGTTTGCAGGAGGACGTGGAGTTCTCGACGCTGGTATTTCAGGCAGACAGTGGCAAGGAGAAACGCAGGGCCAAGTGGTCGCGGCCAGTGCGGACCATCAGTTGCTCACTTAACAACCAGAGTGAGGCTGGGATCGGTTTGATGTGGGATTTTTTTAAGGCCAGACAGGGTAAATATGATTCGTTCTGGGTGAAGTTTCCGACCAGTTACAAGGTCACGGGTGAGGTAGCTGGGGTCGGCAATGGTGTTCAGACAGTTTTCTCGCTTGATTACTTTCCGGTCGATATTGCCTCAGTCAAAGTTTATGTGAATGGAGTCTTGCGGACAACGGGTGTCACTATTGCCAATGATTTGACGAATGAGGTGGCGAAGGCAACGATCACGCCAGCCCCGGCCAATGGCGCGACTGTTACGGCGGATTATGAATATTACATTCAGGTCAGGTTTGACGACGACAAGTTATCGAAAGAGTTGGTGCAGTTCAAACTTTACAACACGGGCCTCAAGCTCAAGGAGGTCTTGTGGAATATCTTCACGGCGCCATAAGGGAGCGGCATGCAGGATTTAACGGTTCAGTACAAAGATGAAGCGGTAAAGGACGCGAACAGGCCGATCGAGCTGTACGACCTTTATCTGGGGTCGCAGAATTCGTGCGATTCCCAGACGTTTTATTTCTGCACGGACAACAAGCGTGTTTACTTTTGGAATCTGGATAGTGTCTTGCAGTATTACCAGCCGATCAAGGTTAATCGATCGTCCATCCCGGCCAGCAATCAACTTGAGATCGAAGCGGTGTCGGGTGAGTTTGACAATGTAGATCGGCTCTGGAGTAACTGGCTTAATACGATTGATCTTCGCGGGAAGCGGGTTGTGGTCAGGAAGGTCTTTCTTGATCTCTTAAGCGACCAGACGCACGCGAAGGTGATGTTTGATGGGATCATCAATGCAGTTTCAGAGTTGACGGAATTGAGCGCCAAGATCGAATGTAAATCGAAACTCAAATCTCTTTCCCTTGAGACCGGGCGGCTTCAACAACTTTACTGCAATTACATTTTTGGCGATGAGTTTTGTCAGCTGGATGTGTCAACGACCCGGTTGAATGGTCAGATGGTGGATGCAGGATCCACTACTGGGGCGGTCATCGATGCGGCAAGGGTGGAAGTGGACGATTGGTGGAACGACGGGATTATTCAGTTCATGTCCGGTGTCAATCAGGGGTTGAAGCGCAAGGTGGTTGATTTTATAAGCGTACAGCACAAGTTGGTTCTGGATTACGCGTTACCGCAAGTACCGGCGACTGGGGATCTTTACACGATCGAGCGCGGGTGCGATAAGTCATTCGATGTCTGCCGGAACCGGTTTAACAATCAGGCAAACTTTGGCGGGTTCAAGAACATCCCGCAGTTGATCAATCCGATGGTGGTTGAAGCATGAAGAAGCTCGATACAGAAATCCTCAATAAATTGGTCGGGATCAAGTGGACCCAAGATGGCCGGGATCATGATGGGACGGACTGTGTTGGGCTTATGGAGCTGTATTTCAGGGCCAAGGGTGTGGAAATATCTGCGCCTAAGATTAGTGATTTTACAACGGAGAAACAGGACGAGATTATTAAAAGCATCACCGAAAGCAACATGATTATCGGTTTGGCTGATCTTCAGGCTGAGGATGTTTTGGTTTTTAAGATCGATGAGGAATTGCACGTCGGCCTTTATTTGGGCTATGGCCGGATGCTTCATGCCAAGAAGGATGGGAAATCCCGCATTTCACGGCTTACGACTTCGTGGGATAAATACTTCCTTTTTGGGATCCGGGAGAGGGACGGAAAGATTTACATCCCGCCAGCCGGGCCCCCGGCGATTGTTGCTGTGGCTTTGGTGATCGCAGATTATGCGGCCGCGTCATTCATCGCCGGTGGCCTCATCGCGTTATCCCTGACCACGATTGGTTGCTTGATCGGCACGGCCATGATCGGGTATTCGATCGGGCTGGCCATTCAGGCGCGTCAGACATCAAAGAGCGGAGGATCTTCTTCATCGCCACGGTATCAGTTCGGGGAATTGCAGACGACCTCAAGCAATCAGTATCCAGTGCCGGTCTTATACGGTCAGGCTCGGTTGGCCGGGAACATTGTTTTTCAGAACCCAGTCGGGGGCGGGGAGCAGATCGATATGCTCATTGTCCTTTGCGAGGGTGAGATCGACAGCATTACGGATGTGCGCCTTAATGGAGAGGTTATTGGAAACTTCCCGGGATGTTCGTATCACGCTTTTACGGGCACATCAACGCAGAACGTGGAGACCATTACCGGCCTTGATCTGGATGGCGTGCAGTACCGGAATGTGGCCATGCTTCATGTGCATTTGGAAACGTCCGATAAGTTAAAAGGCGGGCGGCCCAATATTTCATGTGTTTGTCGGGGTCGGAAGGTACAGACATGGAACGGGACGGTTTGGTCAGCGGGAAGAGCGTATTCCGATAACCCGGCCGCATGTATTCGTGATTATTTGCTTCTTAAGCCTCAGGTGGGCGGGTGCGGTTATTTGCTCGGTGACATTGATGATATGTCCTTTGGCGAGGTTTACGACTATTGCGGAGAGTTTATTTCGGACGGTCAGGGTGGACAGGAAGAGCGGTATGCGGTTTCTTATGTGATTGATCAAAAACGCGCGGCGTCGGATAACCTCACTGAGATTTTGGTTGGTTTTGCGGGCGCGCTTATCAGAAGCGGCTCGAAACTCAAGTTACTGGTGGCCAAGACGCAGGGCGTGGTTGCCTCGTTTGACGAGGACGACATCATGGATTTGAGGGTTATTCAAAAGGGGCTGGATCAGAAAATCAACCGGTTCGGCATTGAATATTTTGACCCGACGCAGGATGACGCTCGGATTCTGGCGTGGGGGTCGGAGGATAAGGTTGATCAGGACGAACGCGGGCTGGTCGAACAGACTTTGACGATTCCATCGGTTAATCGTAAGACGCAGGCATCGCGATTAAGTAATCAATATTTCTATGAGCTGAAACTTTGTCCGTTGTCAGTTGAATTCACCACTTCATTGAATGCGATTGGTCAGGAGATCGGCGACGTTATCGAGGTCACTCATTCCTTGATGGGCTGGACAAATAAGCAGTTTGTCATCCAGCGCATTGAGGAGGATGAGCGCGATGTTTACAAGATGACGGCGCAGGAATATAACCCGACGATTTACAACGACCGTTACGGAGCCACGATTCAGAGTTTTGATTATGGTACGCCTCCCAATCCTTACGCGCCGGTGGGTGACGCTTCAAATATTGAAGTGTCGGAAAGCCTTTATTATCTGCACCGCGACGGTACAGTCGGTTCGGATATTCTTGTGTCCTTTGACGCGCCCATGGATGATTCCAAGATTTTCTTGAGCCATTATCAGATCGAACTCAAGAAAGGCGCGGAGGATTATAAGGTCATCGGAACAACCACAGACACGTTCTTTACGGTCTTTGGTGTTGAGGATGAGCAAACCTATAAGGTCAAGGTGCGGACGGTTTCGATCAACGGAATTGTTTCTGATGGCATTGAATCGTCTGACCTGACGGTTTTGGGGAAACTCATGCCGCCATCCAATGTTACCGGCTTCGATGTTATTCAAGAGGGTAATTTCTTAAGGTTCAGCTGGGACGCGGTCACGGATGCGGATCTTGCCCGCTATGTCATTCGGAAGGGTTCTGATTGGAATTCCGGTCAGGTGATCGCGGAGAGGACGGACACAACCGAGTTCATGTATCCGGTAGGAGAGGTGGGCAATGTCACCTACATGATTAAGGCCGTAGATACCTCCGGCAATGAAAGCCCCTCGCCCGCGTTAGACCAGATCGTTATTACACCGCCGCCAGAGATGAATTTCATTAATGATTTTGATCTTTGGAGCCAAGACCTCAAGTATCGTTTGAGCAATCTGGAATTGGTTTACACAAATGACTATGCGCAGGGGTATGTGCGTCCGGCCTTGTGTCTTAAAACGGATTTATCATGGGAGGACAGGGAGGCGCAGGGGCTTACGTGGGAGGCGCAGGAGGCCGGTGGAGGGCTTGCATTGAATGGCTTGACCAAGACATCAGGCTCATTCGAGATGATCGATGTGATCGATCTTCTCACGATCTTTGAGTTCAAGGTGATCATTGACGCGGATTTCAGGAATGTGGCGGGCGGGTCGCTTGAGGTGCAGGTTAGTTTTTCATCGGATGGTGTCTCGTATTCGCCCTTCACGGCTATTGACGCTTTTACGACTTACACTGGCCGGTATATCAAGTTCAAGTTTGTCTTATCGACGGTCAACGCCAATCATCATGTTTATTTCTTCGGGTGCCGTCTTTATATCAATGCGCCGGTGACCCGGCAGGCGTGGTTTCGGGATATTACGATCCCGGTGCAGGGCAAGACTATTCTTTTTGGCACGGGTTTTAATTACCCGCCCCGGGTGACCGTGACCATCGTTAACGGCATTATCGGCATGCCGATCGTTTCCAATAAAACAACAATGCAGTGCGATATCAAGGTTTATGACCGTAACGGCGCGGCCATTGGCACAGCCGAGGTTGATATCGACGTGAAAGGGTATTGATATGAAGGGATATTGCGTGACATGCAAGGTGCTTGTTGAAATTGAGGATTTGAAAGAAACAACGCTTAAGAACGGCACCAAGGCTTATACAGGCAAGTGCCCGGATTGCGGTTCTGAAATCATAAAAAAGAGGACTTGATCATGGAGAGGCATATTTTTGACCCGAATCAGCCGGGAGGATCGATGTCGCTGGAAAACATGAGAAACGTTTTGCGGGCGTTATTCCAGGGCGATCTGTTCGCACTTCGCCCGCGCGCGGCCATGGCGCTGGATGACTTTGAGTATTCGACGGACGCACTGGCGCAGGCGGTCTGGAGCGGAACGGGTGTGACGATTACGCATTCGACGGTTAAGCAGGAAGGTAACTATGCGCTTCAGGCAGTGATCGATGCGGCCGGTAACCGGCAGGTTTCAAAGTCGCAGGTTTTGAACCTCTCAGGATTTAAGCAGGCAAGAATCTGGGAGAGGTGTTCAGCCGTGTCCTCGGCATTCAAGTTCTTTGTTCGGGATGGATCCGGCAATGAGAGTTATTGGAATCTGACCTCACATGCCACGGCTAATACATGGAAGCAGGATACGATCGCGCTGGCAACGCCGGATAGTAATAGCGGCACAGCGGCCAATCTGGCCAGCGTTGTGTCATGGGGGTTCAAGGCGCTGGGGGCGTCGGCAACGTATGTTTTTGATACGGTTTCAGCGATTTGCGGGATGAATGTGGCGGTGGCTTCCGCGTTGGTCGCAGGATATTACCAAAATATTTATATCGGTTCCGCGCGGTTAACGTTTGCGGGAGGATCTTCGCCTTTGATTACGGCACCGGCCGCAAATCCAAGGATTGATCTCTTAACGGTCAATTCATCCGGTGCTTTGGAATGGACGGTTGGTGTGGAGGCTTCAAGCCCTGCAGAGCCAGTGTTTCCATCAGGTAAGTTCCCGATTTGTCTTGTTTACTGCAGGCCCACGATGACGAAGGTTGTGGATTACGAAATCAAAGACGCCAATCCAAACGACGCCTACGTTTATAAAGACGTGAGGCCGTTATTTTTGTTAGGGATGTCTTCGTTCGTGGCTTTGACGGATTGTCCGTCGAATTATACCGGGCAGGCCGGGAAGTCGGTTCGGGTCAAGTCTGATGAAACGGGTCTTGAGTTTGCGTTCCCGAACGCGACGTACGCGGAGTAATAAATGCCTCATCTTTTACCGCCAAAACAGTGCTCAACAAATACGCCGACATGGACGGATTCGGCTTTGACCGCCAACACGATCAAGGCGCGGAATGACCATATCGAGGAATTGCGGGTCAAGGTCAACCTTGAGTTTACAAGGCGGGGGCTGGCCACGACGTCGTTTACCGATGTGACGTTGACGGCGGATGTTATCAAGATTCGTAATGATCATGTCGCTGAGTTGCGGACGGCCTTGCAGAACATCAAATCCGGGCGCGGCGAGGCCGGTTATTGCGCTCAGGATGTATCAGGGTGCATGGATTTCACGGACGCGACGCTTACGGCCAACACTATCAAGGCACGGAATGATCATATTTCGGAATTGAGATCAAAACTTCAGTCTTTGATGACGGGGTGTATTTGCGAGGCCGAGCAGTGTCAGTATTGCGCTGATTGCGGGTATTACTACCAGACCTGTTCGCACGCAGGAGTTGCCTGTGATGACCATAAATATAGCGAGTGTCAGTACAGCCTGATCGATCATCGGATTTGTGCCAGTTACAACTTGCCGGGCGGCACAACGCATCCTTATAAAACTGCTTCCGGTGAGCCGTTAACGACAACGCCGTGGGATGGGTATTTGCCTTGGGCCCCGCAATGTAATTACACACCGCCGGGGAGTAACTGGCAATCAGGTCATTCGGACTGGAATTGTAAATGCAATCCGTTTACTTGGTGAGGATCTATGTTTGAGGATCAGAGTTTATCAGGTCAAAAGACGAGGATGATTGCCAAGCGCACCACGGACAATCCGGTGACTGAGTTGATCTATTGGGTGCGGATGAATTTGGACAACACCACAATCAGTGCATTTTCAAAAGGTCATTTTCAGAATGCTGATGACTTTAGTAATGCTCTCAAGCGAACGCTTCAGGATCTTGGTCTTTTGGATGGAAAGGGGTTGGTGTCGAATTTTAGTTTCTTTATATCCGGCGAGAAAAAGCGTGAGATTTATCTGACTGGTGTTGCGGCATTGACCGAAGATCAGAAATTCATGATTGAGTATCGTTTTGGAATGAATTTGGTTGAGGTTGAAGAAGGGCTTTATCGATTGGATTGGCAATGAGCGTTTTTACCTTGGAAGACAGCAAGGCGGTCGGCGACCTGCCGTCATTATGCCGGAAGATTATCAAGGGGCATAAAGATGGCGGGAAGTTTAATGTCAGCGCGATTACGTCGGATAAGGCGGATTACACGACGATTTATTTTCTGATGACGCAGGACTGCAATTTGAAGTGTCCATATTGTTATCAGCCTCGGGAGTTTCGGCAAAAGGACAGCGGGATCACCCGGGAGATCATTGATTGCGCCATGGGGTTTGTGGTGAAGACGTTTGATGAGTCGAAGGTCAAGTTCAGTATCTTTGGCGGTGAGCCGTTTGTTAATTTTGAGATGGTGAGGTATTTGGTCGATACCTACCGGATGTTTCCGTATGTGGTGACCACGAACGGGGTGGTCTTGGCGGAAAGTTCCGAGGCGCGGGAATGGGTGATGTCACGCAAGGGAACGCTTCGGTTGAGTGTCAGCATCACCGCTCTCAAACAGAAGTTCGGCAAAGGATATTTGGAAGCGGCCAAGCCGGTCTTGGATGTGGTGAGGCATAACGGCGGGGATGTTCACTTTGTTATCGATGACCCAGATGAACCGGGCATCTTTGAGGATATCAAATACCTTTTCGAGTATCCAGTGCCGGTGGTGCGGATTTCGACCGCGCGGCATTGGGATCGGATCCGGGATAAGAACGAGGCGTACAAGGCATTATTGAAGCGCGTGGCGGATTACGTTTATTTCACTGGTCAGCCCAAGTTTGGCCGGTGTCAGTGGGATTCAGTTTTCAAGCACAACATCTATCGACGGTTGAAGGGAATGACGCTCAGGCAGGTGCCGCCAACCTTTTGCGGGTGCGGGTATCTGTATTTGGCGATTAATAACCGGGGTGAGATTTATCCGTGTGACTTCTTTGCCAATTTCCCGGAGTTTAAGATCGGCGACATCTTTAACGGCTTTAACGAGACGGCGTTGTTCTTTCAGAAGATGGGCGAATGGCTGGACGGTCTTTACGAGGATTGTCGGGGTTGTGAGGTTTGCGCGGGAGGGGATATTCGGCTTTGCCCGCGGGCCATGTGTTTAGCGGAGAACTATATCAAGACAGGCAATCCTTTAAAACCGGCCGTCAATCACTGCTGGGCGAACCGGGTTGAGTATTTCGTGTTTGATTACATTGCGCGCCGCGCGATTGAGCTGGGGATTGATAAATGAAAACGCCGGTCTACAAATCGATTTACCTTTACTTGACGCACGCATGCAACGCGGGGTGCAGTTTTTGTTATAGGCGCGGGTTGTTTGAGCGCAATAAGCGCGAGACACTGGGCCCGGCGTTCATGAGCGAGGAGATGGCGTTTCGGATCTTTGATTTCGCATTCTCCAAGCTGGAGCTGGACGATAAGTTTTCGATTTTCTTTTGGGGTGGTGAACCGCTTTTGAATATAAAAGTGATTCGTGCGGTCGTGGAGAAGTATCCGCAGTTTCTGTTTCATACGAACACCAGCGGCAAGCCGGTGACGCAGGAGATGTACGAATGGTTCATGGCACATCGGAATATGGGGATTACATGGTCGCTGGGCAATGCTTACGAGAAATACGGTGGGCTGGCTCAAAAGGTCGCGGCAGAGCCATGGGCCTTCCGGCTGGTTAAGGATAACCCGGCCAATACCGTGAATTTCATGGTTACATGGTATGACCGGTTCATTGAGGACTTTGATTATCTGGTTGAGAACGTGACACGCAATATCACGATCGATCTGGCCACCCGGGTTGAGCATAAGGAAGAGGATCTGGAGAGGTTTGCTGATGAGTATTTCCGGCTTCTTGAGAAATACCGCCACGACGAGGATTTGTACCGGTCCATGAACCCGGCATTGCACAGCAATTTGTATTTCAGGGAGTTTGGGCTTAAATCGCAGGTGCGTCCGTTTCACTATTGTCGGTCGGGTTTGGAGAGGCTCTTTATCGATACCGCAGGCGGGATCTGGCAATGCGACAACATGTACATTTGCCAGCATAACAAGCTGGGCAACATCGAAGAGGGTATTGATTATTCGCGTTTGGATTTGGCTAGGGCGATCGATGCGGATCGGGAGAGGTATCTGGGCCAGCATTGTGAGGGATGTGAACTTTACGGCCAGTGCCCGCGCAACAAGTGTCTTGGGTTGAATCTGGAGTGGATGGGGGACATGTTCAAGCCCGAGCCGTCGTTTTGCAAGATGTGCCGGGTGCTTTTCAAAATAACCAAGCGGTATATCGAGATCGAGAAAGGAAGATTATGCAAGGTGTAGTCGGCGGGAAGAATAAAAACGAGATCAGGAGCATTGATCTGTTCATCACCGAACGTTGCAACATGGATTGCGAATATTGCTTTCATCCGAAAGGCGACAGCGTATTGTCGCTTGAGGAGGGGAAAAAGATTCTGGATCGCATGAAGGAAATCAGTCCTGACGGCCTTCAGATCACGTTTTTTGGGGGTGAGCCGTTGTTGTTTCCGCAGACGGTCTTGGATCTGGCGCGGTATGCCCGGGAGCTTTGGCCGGATAAAGACGGCAGGCACATGGCGGTCTTTAGCGTGTCCACCAACGGCACGTTCTTCGATGAGGAGGTGTTCCGGCAGTTCAAGGATCTTCAGTTCGCGGTGCAGGTCAGCTGTGACGGTGATGAGGTCACGACCATGGAGCATCGAAAGGGCAACTGGGCGAAAGTTATTGAGAACATGAAGAAGATGCTGGCCGTGTTCCCGGATCTGGGTGTGCGGATGACCTATACGCCGAAAACCGTGGGGAGGCTTGCGATCAACGTCCAGTTTCTTCATCAGGAGGTCGGGGTGCAGAAGATCATGCACCATGCGGTCATGGAGGCAGATTGGACGGACGAGGCCGTTGAGAAATATTCCTACCAGCTTAATCAGCTATATCACTATCGCCGGTATTGCATACGGCAGGGTATTCCTCTGCAGATCGCGTTTATTGATAAACCGCTCAAGGTTGTTAATGACGAGGTGCCGCCGGAGATGAACTATTGCGAGGCGGGCAAGTCGTATTTGGCGATCTTGCCGGGAGGGGATGTGTATCCGTGCCACCGCGCGGCCAGTGCCCGGGTGTTTAAGTTGGGAAATGTATTTGAAGAGAGGCCGTTCATCCGGGGAGTGTTTTTGAGCATCAACAAGGAATACGCCGGTTGCTGGAAGAACTGCCCGGCGGCCGCCAGTTGTCATAGTTGCGTGATCACGCATCACAAGGTCAATGGCGATTTGAGTCAGCCGATCGGCAAATACTGCAAGTTGTGCAGGCTTGAGCATGACGAGGCCATGCGGTTCTTGCCGGTTGAGTTGAGCGATCGCCGGGAGAGGATGCTTTACAAGATTGGTCAGGTCTTGGTCGATGTGGCCAAGCAAAACGAAGAGATATTAACAGCACTTGGAAAGGAGTAAAGCCATGACTGGAGATTCTATTGGTTTTGAAGAAATTAGTGTTGATGTGGGGGTGGCAAGTTTAAACGCGGCGATTTATGACCCCGCTGTTGGGGATGCGGCCGCGAAGGCGTTTATTACAGCGGAGGGTGGTGCGATGCGCTACCGTCTTGATGGGCAGGATCCAACGGATACGACGGGGCATCCATTATTGGATTCGGACTTCTTGGAGTTAAAGAGTATTTACTTGATACGGAAGTTTCGAGCGATCAAGCAGAGTACGACTGCCGGAAAACTTACCGTGACTTACGAAAGTTAGGAGGATGACATGCATATTCAGCAATCAAGAACGTACAAAATAGAAAACATCACCCCGCCGACTCAGAATTTCAACGCCGGTCTTTTGAAAACCGGCCAGACGTATTCGCGGTTTTGGGGCGATGACGCAATGTATCAGAAAGGAATTGGGCCTTCCGGTTCGAGGTACAACGATAACGGCGATGGAACCGTTATGGACAATCTCACCGGTCTTATGTGGGTTAAGGATCCGTCAGAGCTTTACGGGCCTTGGGGGTCGCCGGGTATGCCGAGTCAGATGAGTTGGTATGACGCGATCAATAATTGCGAGAACCTTGACTATGTCGGGTATTCGGATTGGCGGCTTCCAAATATTCGGGAATTGGAATCACTGATCAACTTTGGCACGTACGGGAATGTCATCGACACGATGTATTTCCCGAATGCTCAGTCAAGTGGTTATTGGTCATCGACGCTTAATGAATCCTACGATTATTACGTTTGGATGATTTATTTTTATGACGGCTACCGAACAACGGATAGCAGGGATTATGGCTATGAATTTGTCCGTCCGGTTCGTGGCGGCGTGTAAAGGAGGATTTAAATGGCAAATATTACAGTTGAATTCAAAGATGAAAAGAAGATTGTTCGGTTTCCCGATGGATCAGCCGCGGAGTATCCAAAGGCGAAGATCGAAGGTCACAGGCAAGAGTTGATTAAGCGCAAGCAGTTGATTGAAAGGCAGATTGCTGATCTTGACAAGGACTTAGGCGATATCGAAACCGCAAAGGTCGAGGCGGCCAAGATTAAACCGGTGGGAAAGGAAACCGTTGGATGAAAGAAAGTTGGACTAAGTATATAACGCCGGTCTTGGTGACGATCGCAATATTCATGCTCGGCAATATCATGGCTCAGGTGGGGCGCGTGGAGGAGAAACTGTTTCATCATTTATCGAATGATGAAATCCACATGCCCCGTAGTCAGTTTGTCACCAAGGCAGAGTTTGAGATGCAGAGCAGGTTTGCCGAGAAGGAAACCGAGCGGATCCTTAAGGCTATTGATGAACTGAGGAGTGATGTCAAAAAGGAGGGGGTCAGATGATCGCAATCAAATTATTCATCGCATTTGTGTTAGGTATCGGGATCGGCGGTTTGGGGATGTTCTTTTATCTTTCAATCAAGGGAAGGATCACCAATGGCGGAACAGGAAAAGTTTGATCTATTCAAGTTCTTGGGGAGTTTCCTTCAGCTTGTGCCGTGGGTGAAGAATATCCGTTATATGATCGGCTTCGCGCTGGTGGGCTTTGTGGGACTGACGATTTATCGGGCGTTCTTCATGCCAACGCAGACCACCAAGCAAGTGACGCAGATCGTGGCCCAGAAAGGGTCGCAGGTAACCGTGGACCAGAAGCGGGAGGAGAAGGCGACTGGTCTGGGGGTTCATCCTTTTGTGGAGGGATATGGTTTCGCAGAGTCAGACAAGCGGACCGGCGCGGGCGGCAGGGCCGGGTTGCGGGTTGAGTTTTGAGCGCGTATGAATCCTATTCTGATTGTTCCTGAATTATTTTTAGTCGTTGCATCAGCGGTGCTTTATCGCATGGGCGGGGCCGATGGCTATAACACCAAGTGGCGTGATTTTGGTTGCCCCTTGGTGGCTGTGGCGTCGGCCTTGATCATTGGGCTTGGGCATTGGTCGCTGGTGCTTTCCTTTGGGGCATTGTTCGGGGCCATGACGACCTATTGGAAGCGCAAGGGCGAGGATGCGGAGTGGTACAACTGGCTCATGACTGGCTTCATGTACGCAATGGCATTCCTTCCGACGGTATGGTTTCTTTCCCGTTTTGAGGCCTTCGTTCCTTTTACGGCTTTCCTTTCAATAGCGACGATGATTTGGTCTGAGGCGATGGATGATGTCGTCTGGGAAGAATGCGGACGCGGGGCGATTTTGATCATCGCGCAGGTGGCTTTCTTGATCTTCCGGTAGAGACAGAAACGCCTTGCCAACTATTAAACCGTATGGCCCTATATACCTTCGAAAGGAGGGCAGGTTCATGGTGCGTGAAAACATGACCGTAAAAAAGAGCCGTTATATCAGCGTCCGGCTGGGCTGTGAGGAAGTTTACACCGAGAACATTTCGGTGTCGGGTTCCATGCGGGATCATCTTCCAGCGGTCAAATTGCGTTTACGAGAAATCCAGCGGGTCATGCCGCTGGGGAAGTGGTCGATCCGGATCGAACAGCAGTGGCCAGAGAAGGACGCCCGGCATTTTCAATGGATTGACGTGGCAACGGGCAAGTTAGAAGAACAGGTTTTACTTTAACCAAGGAGGTTGTGGATGGCTACAAAACAAAAGAAACAAAAGTCGAAGCAGAAACCAGCGGTACAGGTGCCGGTTGTGATTCCTGAAACCCGGCAAGCGCTCATGATGCTGGCCAAAGATCGCGCGATCAAGAATTTCCGCGTCCTGAACAAGGTCGAGCTGGCGGAGGTCGTAACCGATGGCGTAACCCAAGAGCGGATTCAAGAGGTTGTGGCTGGTGCGGTTTCCCGGTGGAAGGCCGGTTGGGGAAGCAAAAAGAAGGCGGAAGCATGAAGGTCAGGGCCACGATCGACATAAATGTCGCCATGGGCGATGTGTCGCACGATGGCACTGGCTGTCAAGGGTACTTGCCCGAAGGCACCCGGTACGAGGATATCGTCCGGGCCTTCGGCAAGGCCCAGCTGGGGGCATCGTTGGACGGCAAGATCAAGGCGGAGTGGGTCGGCAGAATTAACGGCCTTGTTTTTACGATTTACGATTATAAGTCGAAGCTAGAGCCGGAGAGGAACACCTGCTGGCACATTGGGGGCAAGGTGTCCTTTACGGCCCAACTGGTGAATTTGTATTTTAGAGGCCATCAAAAATAAAAAAATATTCCCATCGACGTTTTCCGTAACCTTTCTATTTTCAGAACCTTCCGGACTTTCTAAATTTTTTTTTGCCCCATCAATTGGCACGGTTGTTTTTTATATGTTATATTTTCTATGTATTTATAAAGCTGGTGGGTAACTATAAAGAAACTTTTGGAGAATATTAAAATTGCCGCGCGAGTCGTGGCTCATACAAGGGATAAAAATATGAATGCTTTAAAAAGAACAGTGCCATTTCGAATATTATCAAGCTGGATCATTGTCAGCTTTCTGGCTTCAGCAGTGATCCCGCCTCGCGCGTATGCCCAAGCATTGGATTTGCCCGCGCCCGGTACCATGGTTATGACAACCCCAGCGTTTATGCCAGTCATGATGAAGGGGATTCAGATTCATCCCGACAATCCGCTTCTTTTTGATTTCATTCTTGATACCGGTAAGTCAGGCCTCAAGATTGATGGCGAAGAATTCAAGGCCGAATCTCAAAAACTAATCAAATATTTTCTCGCATCGCTCACGATCAAGGAAGACGATCTCTGGGTCAACTTGTCACCGTATGAGAAAGACCGGATGATCACCGAGGAATTGGGGAAGACGGAACTTGGCCGCGATATGTTGGCGCAGGACTACATTCTCAAGCAGTTGACTGCGTCCATGATTTATCCTGAGAAGGATCTTGGCAAGGCGTTTTGGGACAGGGTTTATACCAAGGCCCAACAGCAGTTCGGCACGACAGATATCCCAGTGGATACATTTAATAAGGTCTGGATCGTGGCCGATAAGGCCAAGGTTTTGGAGCGTAACAATGCGGCCTATGTTGTGGGATCGCATTTGAAGGTCATGTTGGAAGAGGATTATGTTGCTCTGGGGAAACAGACCGCCGTGACAGAGAAAAACGAAGTCGCTGATAATAAAGCCCACGCCGTGGCTTCGCAGGTCATTCGTGAGGTCATTATTCCTGAAATTGAAAAAGAGGTCAATCAAGGTCAGAACTTTGCGCCGTTGCGCCAGATGTTTTATTCCATGATCTTGGCCTCGTGGTACAAGATTGCGCTTAAAGATGCTCTTCTCAATCAGGTGTACAGTAATAGAGGAAAGACCGCTGGTGTGTTGTCTGATGATCCGGCCGTCAAAGAGAAGATTTATCAGCAATATTTGAAAGCCTACAAGAAGGGTGTCTTCAACTATATTAAGGAAGACATGGATGCTGTCAGTAAACAGCCTATGCCGCGTAAATATTTCTCGGGTGGAGAAAAGATGCGTCTTCGCCTTGGAGAAAATTTAGCGATCTCTCATGAGCAATCCCGTGACGATGCACCGTTAAAAGATGGTGATTTGGCGATCGCCACGGTTAATGTAGCTAAGTCAGGCGTTGGCACAAGCATAAGTGCGGCTATGGTCACGAGGGATAAACTTGCGGGAGCTGTCACTAATGATATAACGGCTTTTGGATTGGACTTGAAGCAGGATATTGATTTTATTCAGGTATGGTTCGCTAATGATCCTCAGGCAACGAACATGATTTCAATTAAAGCATGGGATCGCGGCTTTCCTGAATCTGTAGAAGCGTTAATGGCATTGATTCAACGGAGTGAAGATCGGACAGGGAAGAAAGCCAAGACGGTTTGGCTGAACTTTTCATCTTCCGGGCAAAGCAAAGCTGTTTCTGCCAAGAGTCAGAATACAGTTCGCTTGCCTTATACCATTTCTGATGCGGCGATGTCAGGTGAGGTTTATAACGAAGAGTGGATTAAGAAAGTTCCTACTTGGAAAGAATTAGAGGAACAACTGGTGCTAATGTCCGGTAATGTAAATGCTCCAGCCGCAGGCATTGCGGATGATAGGGCTCGGTATAGACAAGAAGAGGAAATGGTGTCCTATTTTTTGAATGTTATGCCCAGAAGCCCGTTGCAAGGTCTTGAGCCTGTCCTTAGCGGGAAGATCGAAAAACTTTTGAGAGCATCCATGGCGTTTCTTCTTGTTAAGGGTATGTATCATAGTCGAATAATGACAGAGACCTTATTGTCTCAGCAACCGGTAAATTCCTCTAAGGTAGCTGCCCTGGTGGAGTTTGCTAATCAAGAAAGGGAGTCTCTTGAATCAGATCCCAAATTGATTGAACTTGTTCACCAACTGCCGATTGTGAAAGAAAGTGATCTGAAGCCTAATGATGTCGTTTTGTATGATTTTGAAGGCAAGTTAAGGAGCGCGCTTTTTACTGATCAAGGTCTTAATGAAAATGCAAGGAGAGGGAGTCCTCGTCTTGTGGCAAGAGCTGACCAGGCTATGGTGTCGAGGGATCAGCTTGCCGAAACTATAAAGAAGGATGTTGCGGATCTTGGTTTGGCCTTAAAGTACGACATCGATTTTATTCAGGTATGGTTCGCAAATGATCCACAGGCAACGAACATGATCTCTATTAAAGCTTGGGATCGTGGTTTTCCTGATTCAATAGATGCGGTAGTGGATATGATTCAACAGCGTGAGGCTCAAATTGGGAAGAAGGCAAATACGGTTTGGCTTAATTTTTCAACTTCCGGACAAAGCAAGGCAGCCGCCGCTAAGAGCCAGAATGCAGTTCGTTTGCCGTATGCTATTTCTGACGCGGCAATGAATGGGAATGAATTAACGGTGACTAACGGAAATCCTTCATCGTTGAAGGATCTTTATAGATCAAGCTTGGATGCGATGTTCCAGGAAGCCGTTGTTCGTTTTGTCCGGGCTGGAGCAACGCATGAATATCGCTGGAAATATCAGGCAGAGTTCGCAGGTGAGTTAGTGGCTAATCCTCAGACATTTGAGCTGGGACGTGCCATGTTGGAGGATGCGTATAAACAAGGCGTTGCTCTTGAAGGAAGATTTGACGCAGATGGATGGCCGGTTGATCAGCGATTTGATGTGGCGCATGACGTGATCGTGGAAATGGCAAAACATCCGGATCTTAGGCAGCAAGCGCTTCAACTTGTTTTTGATCCGCGAACATATGGCATGAAGGTTGATGCTACAAATGAACAAGGATTTAGAGAAACCCGTGAGGCAATGGGACCAGAAAGACAGTTGGCGGCACCTGAAATACAACCGGAAGCCCCTATTCAGCCAGAGAAATATTCAGTAAAAAGGGTGCTCGGAAAACTGTTTGGGACGCCGTCAGAAGTGGCTCTTCCCGTTGTACGTCCAACATCTCAACTGCCCAAGGTGCGTGTTAAGGTGTCCATCCATGATCCAAAGATTTTGGGGAACATGCGGACATTGGTGCTGGCTGTCTTGAAAGAGGTTGGCGACAGCGACATGGAGCTTGCCGAGAGACTTATAAAATTTCGTATGCAGTTGGGAGAGTGGGAGCGTGAGTCGACAGAAGGTAAATTTTATGAATATAAAGCACAGGAGGTTGAGGATTTAATTAAGTACCCCGCACTTTTACCGCTGCTTATTGAACTTGCTAACTCTTCACGCGATGAAGAAGACAGAGGAAACGCCCTGATGTACGTTGTAGATGGGTATCTCTCGGCGGGAAAAGTTCAAGAGGCTTTCGATTTGTTCTTGAAGGTTGGCCGTGTTTCCTATTATAGATTCGCAAGCGCCATTGCTCATCTGGCTTCCCTTTCAAAGAATAGAGCGACCGTTCTGGATCATTTTGAAAGAATCATTTCTCGTGACAGGCTTTCAGATTGGCAGATTGATGTCGCTGACGAATTGTTTAGACTTGGTGCCAAGAAAGAGGCGGAGTACCTTTACAATAAAGTATGGCAAAGTTTATCTGGTAGCGGCGAAAACAGATTGGGTCTTCTCGTTGCTCTTGCTAAGGGGGCGAGAACAACCGGTGTGAAGATAGGCAAGAAGAGCGCAGGTGAGTTGCTTAATGACGCTAATGAAAACGTGACCGCAACTTTGAACGCCTGGGATGTCAGGAGAGACAGAAGCAACAACATTTTATTGCGAGCTGCTCAGCGTACGGCGTTCGAATTGACACTTGCAGGGAGATATGAGGAGGCCGAGACGCTAGCGCAACTGGTTGACAAGAAGCATCGCATAGAGTATTGGGGTGGTCAGGCGGGTTCAATGCGACCTGAAGAAAGAGATCAAATGTATCGGGAGATGGCCATCGCTTCTGCCGAGAGAGGAGATATTCCAAGAATTGAGCAAAGTTTGAATGCTATGCGGGAATATAAGCCCGGTGCTCTTTTGGAGATCGCCAAGATCTTTGCTCGTAAAGGAGAATATGAGAACTCAATTATGGCTTCGGTTTTTGGTGCTGATTCCGTTGATGTCCGCGGAGGGATAACAACCGATAAGGGTTCGAGAGGCGCGATGTCGACGTTGGTTTCTTTTATTGATCAGGGAGAGCCGGTTTTTGAAGTTGCTAAGATTATGTTAGCGCAGGGCATGGATAGCCAGAGGGTTGGGAAGGTGCTTGTAGCGGCGACCAGAGTTGGTCTGGGTGACCTTCAGTTGGAGCGGCTTGTTCAAGTTATTCGAGGGCACAGAGAACTTACGCCGTTTCTTCTGGAGATAATGCAAAATGCCTTGAGCAAGAACGGCTCAATCATTGCGCATTCTCAACATAGAGTCATTCTCGGGGCTTTGAGAGAGTTTTTCCCAGGGGAGGCTTCTATTGCGCAAGAAGAAGTTAATACCATGTTTGAGCAGGCCGGACTTGGAAAAGAAAAGGCTGGTGAGCAGAAGAAGGATGGTGATGATGCAATGGCCCCTGGTGGTATTGACCTGAACGCCAAGAACATGGGGCTTGATGTGACTAAGGATGGCAAAGGCATCGAAATGAAATTTGATCCGGCCATGGTTGCAGAGTTTCAGAGTGGCAATTTCGCTGGTGTCGAAGGAATCATTCTTCGCATCGTTCCCATCGCAAGCCCATTGCCGATCTTAGGATTGGAAACAAGCCCGGTAGAAGGTGCATTAGCAAAGGGATAAATCGGTCAGATTGATGATCGTTTCAATATGAGAACCTCCGCTTGGCCGTAACTGGTTGGGCGGAGGTTTTTTGGTATTTGTTTATTGAGTGAGCGTATGATATAATCACGAAAATTTTAGGGGATTCTTAATGGGTTTTAATCAGCACATATCGGAGATAAAATAAGACCGGACAGCTGTGTTCGGTTTTTTTATTTATGCAACAGGCGAAGAAGGGAATTAATTCATGGCCGGTTGATGACCGCCCGCGCGAAAGGTTGTTGCGACGGGGGCCTCAGGCATTAACGGATGCGGAGCTGGTCGCTATTTTGCTTCGTGTAGGTGTCAAAGGGACAAATGCGGTTGAGCTTGCGCGGCAAATATTACAGAAGTTTGGATCGCTTCAGACCCTTGCTGAAGCCCCTTTGTCCGCTCTTCTTGATATTAAAGGATTGGGCTCATTCTGAATTGTTGAACGCCACCGTCCACGGCTGAAAAAACCTTAAAGACGAGCACGCCTGGATAATTTTTAGCTTCATGTACTCGTCATCCCGGTAGCCATAGGCACGGCGGA